>Ga0194063_10001074_pt1 | contig 18367 bp, 3 predicted proteins | sample SepL3720m_MetaG_FD_155459 | JGI IMG/M metagenome (GOLD analysis project Ga0194063, IMG submission 155459) | Anoxic zone freshwater microbial communities from boreal shield lake in IISD Experimental Lakes Area, Ontario, Canada - Sep2016-L373-20m | ecosystem: Environmental > Aquatic > Freshwater >... | reverse complement strand
TTCGTGAATTTTAATTATAATAGCATATAATTCGTGAATAATGCTTATGCCCTCTTACCCTCATACCCTCTTACCCTCATACCCTCTTACCCTCTTACCCTCATACCCTCTTACCCTCTTACCCTCTTACCCTCATACCCTGTGACTCTGTGACTCTGCGACTTTTTTGGTCAATCTATCTACCTAATAACGTTTCCATTACGAATGTTCTATTATGTTTTTGTTATTAAATGCATAATTTTTAAATTCCGATCCTATATCTATCCTTCGTCCATCCTTCGCCAATCCTATATCGAACCTTCATCAACGGCAGGGTCATCCAAACTGATTGCGGATCGGTCGCAGTGTATGCTCAATCCCCGTCGATGGAGCGGGGAACCGGAAAGGATATAGGATTGGCGAAGGATGGACGAAGGAGGGATGCAGGGGAACGGCACCAACGGGATCCTTTCTTGCTGCGATGAAGAAAAATATCGCGTAGATGCGCGTTTCCGCGTTGCAATAACTACAATAAAACATCCATTGTACCCGGAAGATAATAATGGGAACAATAAAATCACCCTTCGTATTTATTTGTATTTGTGACTATTAAATCAATATAGTTAATTTATTAACAATACGCGGGGCACAATGGAATGGAATTTGTTTGTGTTATGCATTTTTATAGCGGTTCGTCATATCATCGGTATAACCGGCACCTGATAAAAACAATGAATTAGCAAAAACACCTGTATCATGAAAAAAACACTTGCCTTTTTCCTCCTGATGGTAATTACAGGCATCCTCAACGCCAACAACCTCACCATCAGCAACCTGAGCCTGACCGGCAAAAATACCGGAAGCCAATACACCATGGTGCAGTTCAACATCTCGTGGGAAAATTCCTGGAGGAGCTCTTCCGCCCCGAACAACTGGGATGCCGCCTGGGTATTCGTTAAGTACCGGGTAGCCGGTGGAGAATGGCAGCACGCCTGGCTTAATGATGTTGGGCACACCACCCCTTCAGGCAGCGCCATAGATGTTGGCCTGCTCACACCTGGCACAACTTTTAACGCTACGACCAACCCTGGTTTGGGCGCTTTTATATACCGCTCTGCCGCTGGCAGTGGAACCAATACCTTCACAGGCGTAGAACTCCGCTGGAACTATGGCGCTAACGGCGTTGCCGACAATGCCTTGGTTGACATCAGGGTGTTTGCCATCGAAATGGGACATGTGCCACAGGGTGCATTCACCGTGGGCAGCGGAGGAACGGAAACCGGTAGTTTCACCAATGGTCCGTGGGCATCCGGCGCCACAATACCCTTATCCATCGCAAGTGAAAATGCACTTGCCGTGGCAAACAGTGCAGGAAATCTTTGGTATACTTCAACTTCAACTGATATTGGCGACCGCACAGGTCCCATCCCTGCTACGTTTCCCAAAGGCTTCAATGCTTATTATTGCATGAAATACGAAATAAGCCAGCAGCAGTATGTTGATTTTTTAAACACACTGACGCAAACCCAGGCGACCGCGCGAAAATATTCCAGTGCACTTTACCGATATGCCATTGCCGGCTCTGCTGTGGGAAGCTATGCCACCACCAACCCTTATGTTGCCTGTAATTACCTGAGCTGGAATGACGGTACCGCCTATGCCGACTGGGCGGGCCTGAGGCCCATGTCGGAGCTGGAGTTTGAAAAAGCATGTCGTGGTACTGCTGCGCCTGTTGCCAATGAATATGCCTGGGGAAGCACATCAATATCATCAGCCACGGGGATAACCAACGCTGGCTTAATCAGTGAAACTGCTACCAATGCAGGAGCAAATGCCTGCTATAATGCTGGGACAGTAGGTCCTTTGCGAGTTGGCGTCTTTGCAACAGGCACAACTACCCGCGCTCAAGCCGGCGCCTCGTATTGGGGAATTTTGGAGCTAAGCGGTAACCTTTTTGAGCCTGTGGTAACGATTGGCAATGCAAACGGACGGGCCTTCACCGGCTTACATGGTAATGGCAGCCTTACAAGTAACGGGGAACACGATGTTACTAACTGGCCTGCGGGTTCAACTGCATCAGGATCAGGCCGACGTGGTGGTACATATGCCGATTTTGGCACAACTTTGCAGGTTTCGGACCGCTATAAGGCATCATTTACATATGCATCAAGAGGTTATTCCGTCAGTTTTCGCGCGGTGCGTACCATGCCGCCAGTGACGTTAGCCATTGGCGACCTTTACCAGGGAGGTAGAGTTGCATACATATTACAACCCGGCGACCCCGGTTACGATGCAAGCATGCAAAAAGGTTTGATTGCAGCCCTTGCCGACCAGAGTGCAGCAATAGAGTGGATAACGGGCGGCTCCACACAATCCACATTAAATGGCAGTACTTTAACAGCTTTGGGAACAGGCCAGGCAAATACAAGCTTCATGATGGCACAAACCGGTTTCACCGGTGGGGCTGCTAAAGTTTGTGATGATTATACCAACACAGAAACCGGCACGGGTGTTTACAGCGACTGGTATTTACCAGGTAAAGATGAGTTGGCTAAACTTTACGCGATGAAAGTACTTGGACTTGGCGGTTTTACTTCCAACCACTATTGGAGTTCCTCCGAGAACATTGCTAGCACCGCGTGGTTCCAGGACTTCTACGATGGCGTCCAGGACTACTACCTTAAGAATTACCCATACTATGTGCGTGCTGTGCGGTCGTTCCCAACCCTGCCAACGGTTACTACCTCCGCTCCAAGTTGGGGTGGTGGTACAACCGCCTCTGGTGGCGGCGAAGTTACGAGTGCAGGTGATTTCCCTGTAACTGAAAGGGGTGTTTGCTGGAGTACAACAACTTGTCCTACGATTACAAGCAGCCATACGCATGACGGAACAGGAACAGGACCCTTTACAAGTACACTTACTGATTTAAATTCCGACTATTATTACGTACGCGCATATGCAACGAACAGCGCAGGTACGGCTTATGGAAACCAGCAACCGCTGAACGCATGTTTTGTTGCAGGAACCAAAATCACCATGGCCGATGGAAGCATCAAAAATATTGAGGATGTTTTAGTTGGAGATAAGGTAAAATCCGTCGATCCGGAGACCATGGAAACAGTTGACAAAGCAGTTATACGCACGATTGTCAATCCGTCCTCAGATCAACTCCTGAGTATAACGTTCAGCAATGGCATGGTCAATACCAACACCAAAATACATCCTTACTGGGTGACAGGAAAAGGATGGAGCAGCGTGGATCCCACCCCTTACAAAGGGAGAGAGGGATTCAGCGATGTGCCGTTGGCCGTTGGCGATCAATGCCAGGTATTGGAAAACGGGAAGCTGTTACCCCTGTCCATAACCAACATCGAATTTTTACCCAATCTCGCTGTACCCACCTACAATTTTTCGGTAGAAGAGACCAATTGCTACTTTGCCAATGGGATACTCGTACATAACAAGTAACATGAAGAAACAATAAAAAATATTAATCGTGAATACCTTACCACTATGAAAAACTTTACTATTTTCTTCCTATTCCTGTTTTTATCGGCAGCAGGTGTACAGGCACAATACACAGGCGGCATTGGCCGCGGGGATTTTAAGCTGGATTACGTTTTTCCGGTTATCGTTTCCAACGCCCATGCAAGCAGCAATGGGGGTTATGCAAGCCTGAAGCTGGCGTTTGAAGGTATTAACGCCCAGGTTCAGACAGGGTTCAATATTACTGTTACCATTGTTGATAACACGACCGAAACGGCCAGCGCCGTATTGAACGCGGGACTATGGACAACGCTCTCCATTTATCCCACTGTGACAGGTCTTTCCATTACAGGAAACCTGGCAGCGCCACTCATCGACCTGAACGGAGCCGATAACGTGACTTTCGACGGAAGGGTGAGTGCCACAGGAAACACGACTGATCTGGTCATTTCCAATACCAGCATCTTGTCAACAGCCGGAACCTCAACCATACGATTCATCAATGATGCCTGCAGCAATACCGTGAAATACTGCGCCATCAAAGGTTCCTCCCTGGATCTGAGCGGTGGAGTTCTTCTCTTCAGCACAACCTCAGGCACCACCGGGAACGACAACAATACCATCGACTATTGCAACATTACCTGTTCTGGGGATGTCAACCGGCCTATTAATATTCTTTATGCACTTGGATCATCAGGCAAGGATAATAGCGGGAACACCATCAGCAATAACAATTTCTACAATTTCATGAGAAAAGGCGCCTATTCCAACGGTATACTGCTTTTTACAAATAATACGGCATGGACCATTTCCGGAAACAGCTTTTATGAAACATCCGCCTTCGTTCCAACTGCAAGTACAGGGGTATACTACATGATTTACATCCAGAATTCAGGTTCCAACTATTCGGTCACAGGCAATTATATAGGAGGTACGGCTTCTCTTTGCGGAGGTACGGCATTCACAAAAAGCAGTCCTACTCAATACGACAACATTTTTGGGGCAATCTATCTCAGTACCGCTGCGGGTACCGCAAGCAGCATACAGGGGAATACCATTTCCAATATGAGCTGGACCAACTCCGGCACGGCATCCTGGAGAGGAATCCTGACAGCCGGAAGCGGGGATTTCAATATAGGGACAACTGCAGCAAATACCATAGGCGCCTCAACCGGAAATTCATCAATTTCCTACACCGGCGGTGCAACCGGAGCGAGCTTTTACGGGATGTATCTTGGGAATACTGGAACAACGGTGGTCCATGATAATATTATTGGTTCCGTCACGGCTTCAAATGCTGCAACAAACGCCACAAGTATCTATGGAATCTATAAGAGCGGAGCGGGAACCACAACCATCAGCAACAATACAATCGGAAGTACAACAACAGCCAACAGCATCAATACGACCTCCGCATCTTCGACTGCCGACAATGCACAGCTTGTTTACGGGATACTCAGCGAGGGAAGCGGAAACGTTACGATCAGCGACAACACGGTTTCTAAGCTCACCAATGGCACGACCAATACTAATATTGTAACGACCGGACTGGTCAATGGAATAGCCACCACCGGTGGCATCAACACCATCTCAAACAATACCGTGAGAGATTTAACCAATGCGAACGGAAACTATAACAACAATAACATGGCTACTGTGACCGGTATCTGCCAGACCAGCACCGCAGCAGGCCAGACGGTATCAGGAAATGTGATTTATAATTTAACTAACACGTATACTACTCCCTGGGGACTGGTTCAGGGACTTTATTACAGAGGCGGATCCACCGGAACCAACGTGATCTCCGGCAACTTTATCCATAGTCTGAGTTTTACCAATCCTACAACCAATGCGATGGTCTATGGCTTGCAATGTACCGGATGCTCGGCCACTTTTTCTAACAACATCATCTCACTGGGAAACAATCTTTCAACTGATATTGCCATCAATGGAATCCGTGAAAGCTGTGATGCGACGTATAATACCAACTTTTATTTTAATACCGTTTACCTGTATGGAAGTGCAGGCGACGGCAGTCAATACACCACCGCCTTTTACTCTAACCGTGCGACCAATATTAAAAACATCCGCAACAACATCTTTGTAAACAATCGTGCGGGAACCTACCCGGACATGCACTCCGCCATCAGGCTTTGGGGAACATCCGGTCTGACCATTGATTATAATGATTACCATGCGCCCAATGCAGGTGGAGTGCTGGGGCAGATAGGTTCGCCCGCTGCCAGTTATCCGACACTTTCGGACTGGCAGACCATCACCGGCCAGGATTCGCACAGCCTTAACACAAACCCAAGCTTCGCTTCGGCAGGCGGGACGCTACCCGAGAATTACAAACCCACAGTGTATACCCTGAATGGCGTTAGCGGAACCGGCATCTTAACCGACTATCCGGGCCTTACACGAAGCCTTACTTCTCCAACTATGGGGGCCTACGAAGTGATATATCCGATCTCGGTGACTGCCACATCGGGGATAGCCTCCGGTTCCTATCTTACACTACAGGCCGCCTTTGCTGCAATCAATTTGGGGACTCACCTGGGAGCGGTTACAATTAAGATCAACGGCAGCACAACAGAAACTTCAACCGCTGTGTTGTATGCCAGCGGGAGTAGCGGTAAAGCACCGACGGGTGGAGGGTCGAATTATACCTCAGTACTGGTTTATCCCACTACGACAGGACTTTCAATTTCGGGCAACCTTGCAACTCCGCTTATCGACCTGAACGGGGCCACCAATGTAACCATCGACGGGAGGGTGAATCAAGCCGGGGAAAAAAACCTGATCATCACAAACACCAGCACCTCGGCAACAGCCGAGACTTCTACTATACGCTTCATCAACGATGCCAGCAGCAATACGGTGAAATATTGCACGATTAAAGGTTCTTCAACGGCTGCCCTCGGGGGAGTCATCTATTTCAGCTCAACGACCGGTACAACCGGCAACGATAATAACTCGATAGACAATAACGACATTACCTGTTCGACCGATGTCAACAGGCCGGTCAACGCCTTGTACAGTTCGGGCACCTCAACAAAGGAAAATAGCGGAAACACGGTCAGTAACAATAATCTTTATAATTTTTTCAGTCGTACTGTCCAGTCCTTCGGGATAAACCTTCAAAGCTACTCAACGAACTGGACCATCATGGGCAACAGTTTTTATGAAACAGCCACTTTCGTTCCCACCTTAGGAAGCATTAATTATTATATGATCAATGTTGCCGCCGGGAATTATTATACCATTAACGGAAACCGAATGGGGGGCAGCGGACCACGCTGTGCAGGAACCTGGATAAAGAATGCCTCAACTGCAGATTCGCTTTTTGCCATATCGGTTAGCACAACAGCCGGAACAGCCACCGAAATCCAGGGAAATTGCATACAGAACATTAACTGGAGTAATTATTGTGACAATCTGATGGGCATTCGTTTGAGGGGAAATGGAGCATACAACGTAGGTACCTCTATAGGAAACAGGATAGGAGGGGCCATTGGGAATGATTCGATCGTATTTTCCAGTACCAATTGGGTTGTTTCGATTAATGCAATATATATTGATAATATTGGAACCTCCGTGGTAAAGAACAATGTGATCGGGGGTATAACCGCAACAGCGACGGCCAACATGGCTTCCAATATCTACATGATAAATAAATCCTCCACATCCGGAACAACCACCATCAGCGATAACATCATCGGAAGCACTGATCCCTCTACCTCCAACAGCATCCGCACCACTTCGCCAGCAAACAATGTGCCTCAGACAATTTATGGGATTTACAGTGCCGGCACCGGCACAGTAAGCATTTCGGGAAATACGGTTTCAAAATTAACCAACGGAACAACCAATGCAGCAACAGGAACCACCGGACTAATCAATGGAATTACCACAACCAGCGGTACAAATACGATCTCAAACAACACCGTCAGGGACCTTACCATCGCCAATGCCAACAACAGCTCATCCAATACAGCCTCGGTAATCGGGATCTCCCACACAAGCACGACTACCGCACAAACCATTTCGGGCAACACAATATATAATCTTTCGAATACATATGCTTCATTTGCAGGCAATGTCATCGGATTATACTATAACGGATCCACAACAGCCAGCACTGTTTCGGGGAACTTCATTCATAGTTTCAGCATGGTCACGCCTTCGACCAATGCGAACATGTACGGGATTAAAATACAGAACGGTAGAACCACCTGGTCTAACAACATCATCAGTATCGGAAGCAATTTTTTTACAAACATTTACGGTATCTATGAAAGAGGGAATGCGGGGAATGACAACAGCCTGTATTTTAATACGGTTTACATTAGCGGGGATGTTGGGTCAAACACGCCTAAATCCTATGCTTTGTACAGTGCCACTTCAACAAACACCCGTGATTTCAGGAATAACATATTTGACAACCAGCGTTTCGTCGGCGCCAAGAGTCCGGGCGCAATATACTCAAATTACGCAGCCTGGTTCAATTATGGAGTGAGCACGAATCTTACTCTTGATAACAATGATTATTATATATCGGTCATGGGCAGCGGAGTCCTGGGATATTACAACTCTGCGGATGTGGCTTCACTTCCCTTAATCAGCGGAAAAGATGCAGGCAGCAAGTCGGTCGACCCGGGTTTTGCAAGTGCAGGGGGTACGGCAGCGGCCAATTACCTGCCTTCGAATAACACACTGATCGCGGTTCCGGGCACAGGGATTACGACCGATTATTCCGGTGCCACAAGAAACACTGCATTCCCTTCAATGGGAGCCTGGGAATATAATGTAAGTCCGACCATCAGTGTCACTGCATCATCAGGTACACTAACCGGGGGATATACCACCCTGAAAGCCGCTTTTGATGCCATCAACGCGGGAACTCACCAGGGAGCTGTTACAGTGATGATCAACGGCAGTACGACCGAAACGGCAAGTGCGGTGCTTAACGCCAGTACAAGCGGGAGTGCATTATACACTTCAGTGAATATCTATCCCACCATCTCCGGACTTTCGGTCAGCGGCAATCTCGCGACTCCATTGATCGATTTGAATGGGGCCGATAACGTTACTCTCGATGGCAGGGTGAATGCCGCGGGCAGCACAAAGGACCTGGTCATCACAAATACCAGCATATCCACAACGTTAGGGACATCAACCATTCGCTTTATCAACGATGCATCCGGCAATACTGTGAAATACTGCACGCTTAAAGGTTCGCAGATGATTCCAAACATCCCGGGATATGGTAGTGGAATCGTTTTATTCAGCACAGGAACAATCACAGGAAACGATGGCAACCTGATCGACCACAACAACATCACCAATGCCGCCGATGTCAACCGCCCTATAAATGCAATCTTTTCTCTTGGAACATCCGGCATGGAAAACAGCGGCAATACGATAAGCAATAACAACATCTATGATTTTTTTATCAGAGACGCCTCATTTTCGACTGGCATTTGTGTCAGAGATAATAATACCAACTGGACCATTTCGGGAAACAGTTTTTATGAATCGGCATCCTTTGCAGCCACGGGACCGACATCCTATTATTTCATTATTTACATAGAATCGGGAAGCGGTCATACGGTCTCATCAAATTATATCGGGGGGAGCGCTCCGGCCTGTTCAGGCACATGGACAAAAACCGGGAACTTTGCGCATGAATTCATGGGCATCTGTATCAATTCACCTTCTAACGGAACTGCCTGCGAGATACAGGGAAATATCATAAGGAATATCAGCTGGACAAGTGGTTCCAGCAGCTTTACCGGGATCAAGGTTGCAGGATCCATTGCGGCGAACATCGGGACAACTACCCCGAATGTGATCGGTGCAGCTACAGGCAATGGTTCTGTTACGTACACTTTAAACACTACTTATAGCGACCAGACATGTTATGGGATAGCCACAACCTCCACAGGAACAGTGATTATACAAAACAACACTGTGGGAGCCATCACCACGAACAATTCAAACACCGGGTATCCTGCCAATTTTTACGGAATTCACAGTTCAGGAACCGGAGACAGAAACATCAACACCAACACAATCGGCAGTACCGATGCCAGTACCAGCAACAGCATTAACGCTGCTTCAGCTTCCACTGCTGCTATACAAAATGTAAACGGAATATACAGCGCCGGAAGCGGAATCGTTTCGATCAGCGGGAATACGATCTCGAAACTTACCAATGGCACAACCAATACAGATGTTGGGGCCGCCGGACTGATCAACGGAATTACCGCAGTTGCCGGGACCAATACCATTTCAAATAATACTGTGAACGACCTGACTATTGCCAATGCTAATTTTTACGCAACTCACAATGCATCGGTTTCGGGAATTGCACTGTACAACTTAACTGCTGTCGTCCAGAAAATTTCGGGCAACACCATTTACAATTTGTCGAATACCTATGTTTCATTCACAGGTTATGTCATTGGATTGTATTATAACGGTTCCGCTACGGCCAGTACGGTTTCAGGGAACTTCATACACAACCTGTCGGTTACCGGGGCAAGCAGCACGGCTGCATACATTCACGGTATCAAAATGATGGCCGGCTCTACTACCTATGCCAACAACATCATCAGTCTGGGGGGTAATACAAAAACCACGATTTACGGGATTTTCGAAATGGGTTCGGCTTCAACCAACAATAATCTGTATTTTAATACTGTATATATCGGTGGGACTCTTGCCTCAGGCAGCTCCAATAAATCCTACGCTCTCTATTCTTCATTCACTACAAATACCAGAAGTTTCACGAACAACATCTTAATCAATGCACGTTCGACGACAGGAGGATCAGATCTTCATTATGCTACCTGGTTAAATTACGCAACGAGCTCAGGTCTTACACTCGACTACAATGATTATTATGCGCCAGGCACTGGAGGAGTACTGGGCTATTACAACTTTATGAATTTGAATTCACTGCCCCTCGTTGAGGGAATGGATGCCAACAGCAAGTCAATCAATCCGTCATTTGCAAACGCAGGCGGAACTTTGGCTGTTGATTATCTTCCTTCTGCCTTAGGCCTGTTTGCGGCAACAGGGACCGGCATCCTGACCGATTATGGCGGAATTACAAGAAGTGTTACAACCCCTTCGATGGGGGCCTGGGAATACAATGCAAATCCGCCAATAACCGTAACATGTACATCGGGAACCTCACCGGCATTTTATTCAACCCTCAAAGCCGCATTCGATGCCATCAACCTGGGCAACCACCAGGGAGCTGTCACGGTGATGATCAACATCAGCACGACAGAGACGGCATCGGCGGTATTAAATACCAGCAGCTCACCCTCAAGTTATACGGCGGTGAACATTTACCCGACGGCAAGCGGATTAAGCATCAGCGGCAATCTGTCAGCCCCCCTCGTCAACCTGAACGGGGCCACTAACGTGACCATCGACGGCAGGGTCAATGCCACCGGCAGCACAAAAGACCTGGTCATCACAAACACCTCCACCTCCACATCAGCATCAGGAGGTATCTCAGCCATTCGCTTCATCAACGATGCCTGCAGCAATATGGTAAAATACTGTACCATCAAAGCTTCATCGCCCAGTACCAATTCAGGCATCATTAATTTCTCCACAACCACAGGCAGTTCGGGTAACGACAACAATACCATCGACAATAACAACATCACCAACGCCGCCGATGCCAACCGGCCCGTCAATGCAATATATTCGAATGGAACTGCCGGAAAGGAAAACAGCGGGAATATTGTCAGCACCAACAACATCTATAATTTCCTGAACCGTGGATCGAATTCACAAGGCATCTATCTTTATTCAAATACCACCTCCTGCACCATTTCGGGAAACAGTTTTTACGAAACAGCGACATTTGTTCCTACAGCGCATGTCGATTATAAATCAATAAAGATCTCTAATGCAGGCAATAATTTCACCGTATCCGGCAACTATATTGGCGGCAATTCACCGGCATGCAGCGGTACATGGACAAAAACCTCATTTGACAATGATTTTTGTGCGATATATATTAATGTGGGGAATGGTACTGCAAGCAATATCCAGGGAAATACTATCAGGAATTTTTCATGGTCAAACACGGGGGGAGTGGGGACTAAACCTTGTTGGTATGGAATATATGAAAAAGCAGGCAGTATAAATGTCGGAACCACTGCAGGCAACATCATTGGCGCAGCAACGGGAACCGGTTCCATAATCTTTAATGCAGGGGATTCCGATGGACCTTTATCTGGAATTTTCCTGGAAGGGGATGGGCCCAATGATATCCGGAATAACCAGATCGGGTCCATCACTGTGGCCGCTTTAGACCCCACAAAAGGACATATTTTTTGTGGAATTTATAACCTGTGTACCGGAATAACAACCATCCATAACAATACGATAGGCAGCGAAACAACAGCCCTCAGCATTAATCTGAGTTCGCCGTCTACTGTTGGAGAACAAATGGCTATTGGAATATTTAACAGCGGACCGGGAAGTGTAACTGCGTCGGACAATACCATCGCCAATATGGCCAACGGGACCACAAATTCTTCTGCAGATGTCCCGGGTTGTATTTATGGTATTTTAACCATTGACGGATCAAATACCATTTCAAACAATACAATCCGTGATCTCACCATCGCCAATGCAGATACGGCAGGAGATTACACGGCATCAATCATTGGGATTGGGCTTAGTTATACGACGACCGGGAATGTCCAGACAATTACCGGCAACACGATTTATAATTTATCGAATACCTATGCTTCATTTGCCGGCAGTGTCATCGGGTTGTACTATGAGGGATCGACCACATCCAGCACGGTTTCGGGGAACTTTATACATAGCTTATCGGTTTCTCCTACCAGCACCACATCCGCAAACCTTTACGGGATTAAAATGCAGAATGGAGCAACCACCTGGGCCAATAACATTATCAGTTTAGGAAGCAATGCATTGGCAAACATTTACGGCATTTATGAAAGAGGGGATATAGGGAACGACAACAGTCTGTATTACAATACTATATACATCAGCGGGACCATAGTGTCAACAATGCCAAGATCGTATGCTTTATACAGCGCGACTTCAACAAATATCCGAAACTTCAGAAATAATATTTTAGTTAATCAGAGGAGCAGTTCCGCTAAAAGTCCAGGCGGACTGGGTACAAACTATGCAGCCTGGTTTAATTACAATGTAAGCACGAACCTGACCCTCGATAACAACGATTATTATGCTTCGGGCAACGGAGGTGTGCTGGGATATTATAATTCAGCAAATGTCATTTCACTGCCCCTGGTCAGCGGTCAGGATGCAAGCAGCAAGGCACTGAATCCTGCATTTGCCAGCGCCGGAGGAATATTGGCTGCCAATTATCTGCCATCAACCTTAGGTTTGATAGCGGCCACCGGGACCGGGATAAGTACGGATTATGACGGGAATACCAGGAGTTCAACATTTCCGGCCATGGGTGCATGGGAATATAATGTAACACCATGCCCTAACCCTACGATAATCAGCCAGTCAACCGGTGCACAAACACAATGTATCGGTGGAACATTTAACCCTATCAGTGTTACAGCAACAGGAGCCAATTTAAGTTATCATTGGTACAGCAAGCCTGATCAGATTACTTCAGGTGGCACAGCAGTTGGAATAAACTCAAATAGTTATACTCCTTTAGCCACTGTTGCCGGAACCTTGTATTATTACTGTGTTGTTACCGACTCTTGCGGAACTGCAACGAGTGCTATATCGGGGGCGTTTGTTGTGAATCCATTGCCTGCACCCACAATATACTCGGCAGGCAGTACCACTTTTTGTCAGGGTGATTCTGTTACGCTTAATGTCAGCGGCAATGCATTGCAGTTTGGTTCAAACAGCAGCGTAGAAATAAATGATAATCCAATTCTGCGTTTTACCAGTGCTGAAAGTTATACGGTAATGGCATGGGTCTATGTTCAGAGTAATACATATACATGGAGAGGGATTGTAACAAAATCGAGGGATCAGGGATCTTTTTATGGTATCTGGATAGATCCTGGTAATCGTTGGACATATGGGACAGGCACCTTGCCTTCGGATTTTAATAATATTACTGGCTCAATTGTTACTACAGGCTGGCATCATATCGCTATAGTTCAAACAGGAAGTGTCGACAGAAAACTCTTTGTTGATGGAGTTTCCGTTGGAACTGGAACAGTGCATAACTCTGATGGTACAGGATTGTTAAGATTTGGTCGGTCGGGAAATAATTTTGAAGAATTTGAAGGCGGCATACTGGACGAAGTGTCGATTTTTAATACAAATCTGAGTTCGGCAACAATAAACACATGGAAGAATGTATCCATAACGAGTGCACATCCTGATTATGCCAATCTGGTTGGATACTGGAAGCTTGATGAAGGAACAGGAACTACGACTGCTGATGCAAGTGGTCATGGTTTAACTGGCACCCTGGTAAATTCACCGGTTTGGGTAGCCACATCGGCACCGGTGAATCTGTTCAGCTCTTATTTATGGTCTCCGGGTTCTGCCACCACATCAACCCTGAATGTTACTACTTCGGGAACCTATACTGTTACTGTTACCGATGCAAATAGTTGTTCCAATACGGCTGCTGGTGTTTTGGTAACAGTAAATCCATTGCCTGTGCCAACGATCAGCGGAAGCATTACAGCTTGTACCAATTCGACAGGAAATGTGTATACCACACAAGCAGCGATGACTGCTTACAGTTGGAGTATAGCCGGAGGAATAATCACTTCCGGTGGAACAGCAACAGATAATTCTGCGACGGTAACATGGACAACTTCAGGAGCAGAATCGATCAGTGTTAATTATACCAATGGCAATGGTTGTACTGCCTCCACGGCAACGGTGTATAATGTTACCGTTGATCCTGTATCAGTAGGCGGCTCGATTGCAGGCGGTACCACGGTTTGTTCAGGGACCAACAGCACCACCCTGACACTATCAGGACACACAGGAAGTGTAGTCAAATGGCAGTCCTCAATCAACAACTGGACGACCATCACGGACATCACGAACATCACGACAACCCTCGTTGCCACTAACCTCACAGCAACAACCAAATACCGGGCTGTAGTTCAGAGCGGGGTTTGCTCAGAGGCCAATTCATCGGATGCAACGGTTGAAGTAAATCCTTTGGGACAGGTGAACCAGCCGGCTGACCAGGTGGTTTGTAACTCAGCCTCGACCACGGCGGTGACTTTTGGCACAACAAATACCGGCGGAACGACCACCTATGCATGGACCAATACCACACCGGGTATCGGGCTCTCGGCTTCAGGTACTGGGAACATTGCTTCATTTACTGCAGTGAACACAGGCATAGTGCCTGTTGTTGCAACCATCGTGGTTACACCGACATTTACTGGCGGTTCGGTTGGTTGTGCAGGTCCTTCAAAGACCTTCACCATCACGGTGAACCCGACGGGACAGGTAAACCAACCTTCTGACCAGGTAGTCTGCAACTCAGCCTCGACCACCACGGTTACCTTTGGCACTACCAATACCGGCGGAACAACCACTTATGCATGGACGAATACCACTACCAGCATCGGCCTGGCTGCCAGCGGAACAGGCAACATTGCTTCGTTCACGGCAGTCAATACCGGAACTGCTCCGGTTGTTGCCACCATCGTGGTCACACCTACCTATACCAACGGTTCGGGTAGTTGTGCAGGTCCTACAAAGACCTTCACCATCACCGTGAACCCGACGGGACAGGTTAACCAGCCGGCCAGCCAGGTCGTGTGCAACAATACCAGCACCACGACTGTAGTCTTTGGAACCACCAGCACCGGTGGCACAACCACCTATGCATGGATCAACGACACCCCGGGTATCGGCCTTGCCGCTGCAGGCAGTGGCAACATCGCCTCGTTTACGGCAGTAAACACAGGGACATCACCTGTTGTTGCTACCATTGTGGTCACTCCAACCTTTACTGGCGGAGCAGTAGGTTGTGAAGGAACGACCAAGACTTTCACCATAACCGTCAATCCGACAGGACAGGTCACTCAGCCCGTGGATCAGGTCCTTTGCAACGGTTCCGCCACTTCTGTAACCTTTGCAACGGTTAATACCGGAGGAACCACCACCTATGCATGGACCAATACCACCACCAGTATCGGTCTTGCAGCTTCAGGCACAGGCAATATTGCATCATTTACTGCAGTGAATACAGGAACCGCCCCCGTGATTGCAACGATTGTTGTTACACCTACCTTTACTAATGGAGCCGTGGGTTGTGCAGGTCCAACAAAGACCTTCACCATCACCGTGAACCCGACCGGACAGGTCAACCAGCCTGCCGATCAGGTGGTCTGTAACTCAGCCTCGACCACGGCAGTGACCTTTGGCACAACAAATACGGGCGGCACCACCACGTATGCATGGACGAACACAACTACCAGCATCGGCCTTGCTGCTTCTGGAACCGGCAATATCGCTTCCTTCGCGGCAGTTAACACAGGTACATCACCAGTTGTTGCAACGATTGTTGTTACCCCAACCTTTACTAACGGTTCAATAGGTTGTGCAGGTCCCACAAAGACCTTCACCATCACCGTGAACCCGACGGGACAGGTGAACCAGCCTGCAAACCAGGTCGTGTGCAACAATACCAGCACCACGACGGTAGTGTTTGGAACCACCAGCACGGGCGGCACTACCACCTATGCATGGACCAACGATACTCCGGGTATCGGGCTCCTGGCATCAGGTACTGGGAACATATCATCATTTACAGCAGTGAACACAGGTACTGCACCTGTGATTGCAACCATTGTTGTTACACCGACCTTTACCAATGGTGCTGTAGGCTGTGCAGGTCCCACAAAGACCTTCACCATCACCGTGAACCCGACCGGACAGGTCAACCAGCCGGCAAGCCAGGTTGTTTGCAACAATACCAGCACCGCGACTGTAGTCTTCGGAACTACCAGCACGGGAGGCATTACCACCTATGCATGGACCAACGACACTCCAGGTATCGGGCTCCTGGCATCAGGTACTGGGAACATATCATCATTTACAGCAGTGAACACAGGTACTGCACCTGTGATTGCAACCATTGTTGTTACACCGACCTTTACCAATGGTGCTGTAGGCTGTGCAGGTCCCACAAAGACCTTCACCATCACGGTGAACCCGACCGGACAAGTGAACCAGCCGGCCGACCAGGTCGTATGTAACACCACAGCTACAGCAGCAGTGACCTTTGGCACAACAAATACCGGCGGAACCACCACGTATGCATGGACGAACACAACTACCAGCATCGGCCTTGCTGCTTCTGGAACCGGCAATATCGCTTCCTTCGCGGCAGTTAACACAGGTACATCACCAGTTGTTGCAACGATTGTTGTTACCCCAACCTTCACTAACGGCTCAGTAGGTTGTGCAGGTCCCACAAAGACCTTCACCATCACCGTGAACCCGACCGGACAGGTCAACCAGCCTGCCGACCAGGTAGTCTGCAACTCGGGCTCGACCACCGCCGTGACCTTTGGAACCACCAATACCGGGGGAACGACAACCTATGCATGGACTAACACAACAACCAGCATCGGCCTTGCAGCTTCAGGAACAGGCAATATTGCTTCGTTCACGGCAGTGAATACAGGCACAGCGCCGGTGATTGCTACCATTGTTGTAACACCCACGTTTACGAACGGTTCAGTAGGCTGTGCAGGTCCCACAAAGACCTTCACTATCACCGTCAATCCGACCGGGCAGATCAACCAGCCTGCAAACCAGGTGTTATGCAACGCCTCGGCTACGGCAGCGGTGACTTTCGGGACAACCAACACCGGGGGAACCACAACCTACGCCTGGACCAACGACACCCCGGGTATTGGGCTCCTGGCTTCAGGTACTGGGAACATATCATCATTTACAGCAGTGAATAACGGAACTGCTCCGGTTATTGCCACCATCGTGGTTACGCCGACCTTTACTAACGGATCCGTTGGTTGTGCAGGTCCCACAAAGACCTTCACCATCACCGTGAACCCAACAGGACAGGTTAACCAGCCAGCCGACCAGGTCGTCTGCAACGGGGCTGCCACTTCGGTGACTTTTGCCACGGTCAATACCGGGGGTACAACGACTTATGCCTGGACCAACAACAATCCGGGAATCGGGCTTCCTCCATCTGGTAACGGTAACATCTCTTTCAATGCCATCAATACCGGTACATCGCCCGTAACCGCGAGCTTTACCGTAACCCCGACCTTTACCAATGGAGCCGTTGGTTGTGCAGGTCCATCAAAGACCTTCACCATCACCGTGAACCCCACAGGACAGGTGAACCAGCCGGCAAACCAGGTTCTTTGTCATAACACCGGCACCACCGCTGTTATCTTCAGTACAGTCAACACGGGAGGCACCACCTCCTATACATGGACTAACACAACGACCAGCATAGGCCTTGCAGCTTCAGGTTCAGGCAACATCCCGTCCTTCACGGCGATCAATCCCGGGACCGTTCCTGTAGTTGCTACCATTGTCGTTACACCAACCTTCACCAACGGTTCGGCCGCTTGTCCTGGCCCCTCCAAGAGCTTCACCATCACCGTGAACCCCTTGCCTATTCCGATCATAACCGGCCAGACAAGTAATATTTGTCCGGGTTCGGGGTATACCTCTTATTTTACTCAATATGGCAATAGTAATTATATCTGGACTACATCCCCGGGGGGAACCATTGCTATAGGGCAGGGAACAGCCCAGGCCGACGTTTACTGGACCGGTTCCGGGCCCCAGTGGATTACAGTAAATTACACGAATCCATCAGGATGTACCGCAGCAGCGCCTGCCCAGCTTAACGTCACCGTGATGTATCTTCCTGGCC
>Ga0194063_10001073_pt1 | contig 18372 bp, 15 predicted proteins | sample SepL3720m_MetaG_FD_155459 | JGI IMG/M metagenome (GOLD analysis project Ga0194063, IMG submission 155459) | Anoxic zone freshwater microbial communities from boreal shield lake in IISD Experimental Lakes Area, Ontario, Canada - Sep2016-L373-20m | ecosystem: Environmental > Aquatic > Freshwater... | reverse complement strand
AGAGAGACAAATGAAAATGATCGATTCAATTTTAAACGCCGGTTTTTCAGAAGCGGATATTTCGCCTAGAGATTCGCAATTTCTGTTCGGATACCCTCACGTCAAACGCTACAGCACAGGCGTCCATGATCCATTGCTGAGCAGCGCATTCTATGTCGCAAACAACAAAACAGATGTTTTGCTTATCGCCAATGATGTGATTTTTGTTCCGCGGGATGTCGTCTGCTCCGCCCGCGAGAAAATCGCCAAACAAACGGGTATTCGAGCGGAGCATATTCTGATCAGCGCTACGCACACTCACTCCGCACCGATGACCGTCGATTACGCCAGCAATGCCGACGATGCAGCGGTTCCAAAGACCGATCCGGCATATCTCAGAGTTCTTGAAGAAGGGATTGTTTCTGCCGGAACCGGCGCATACAAAGCCCGCTCCAAAGCTGAAATTGCTTTTGTACATGCGGACTCCACAGGCGTCGGAACGAACCGACGGAATCCAAAAAGCGGACCCGCCCATCATGATGTGCCGGTAATTACGGTCCGCAACCCCGACACCCAGAAAATGCTCGGGATGATGCTCGTCGGCAGTATGCATCCGACTGTTTTGCATGAAGACTCGACACTCGTAACAGCCGACTTTCCTGGATTTGCCCGGAAATATCTCAAAGACCGTTATAATGGATGTCCGATCGTCTATCATACCGGACCCTGCGGCAATCTGAGCCCGCGTCATGTCACCAGTGAAAACACCTTTAAAGAGGCGGAGCGACTGGGAACCATCATGGGCTCAGCAGTTGACCGGGCGCTGGCTCACGCCGAGTTTACGGACACCATTGCGCTCACCAGCGCAACGGGATGGATTACTCCCGTCAAACGAATTTTCCCCTCAGTAGCGGAGGCCGACCGACATGTAAAAGCGGCCGACCAGCGTTTCGGTGAACTGAAAAAGAATGGAACTCCGCAAGAAGCACGCGGCGCAGAAGTGGATATGTTCGGTGCCCATGAAACGCTGACTCTGGCCAAAGCGGAAGCCAGTGGAGTGCTGGATAAGTTTCGCCAGGCACGCACACCGGCAGAGGTTCAAAGCGTAAAAATCGGACCCTTCTTTTTCGCAGCCTGGCCTTGTGAGGTATTTGTCGAATACGCATGGGATTTAAAACAGGCGGATAAAAACGCTTTTGTTATTTCTATGGCCAACGGAGAATTACAGGGCTATATCGTGACGGAGGCGGCCGCAGCAGAAGGCGGCTACGAAGCGTCCAATGCTCTGTTCGCTCCGGAAACAGGAAAGCGGCTCGTGGCGGAATCTCTGCGCCTTTTCAATATTTGCTTTGGCTGAGTGGGAATATTAAAAAAATTACAGGATATAATTTAAAAAACACAAACAGGAGAAACGATCATGAAAAAGAATATAAACGTATTGGTTGCGCAGTCGGGCGGACCGACGCCGGTAATCAACAACTCTCTGCGAGGAGTTATAGAAGCCTGTCGCGATTACCCGTCAAAATTCGGAAAAATCTATGCCGGCTGGCACGGAATTGAAGGCCTTCTCCAAGAGGAACTGATTGAGATATCGGCTCAACCCCAAAAAGAGATTGATCTGCTGGCTACAACTCCTGCCGCAGGAGCGATTGGCACGTGTCGCTATAAGCTGACGGAAGATCGTCCGGAAGATTTTGAGCGGATTATCGAGGTGCTAAAAGCTCACGATATTGGCTACTTTTTCTACAATGGTGGCAATGACTCTATGGATACCGCCAATAAGGTGTCCAATTTAGCTAAAGAGAGAAATCTGGATCTTATCGTAGTGGGGATTCCGAAAACGGTCGATAATGATTTGGGCGATCAGGAGATTACATACTGTGACCATACCCCCGGTTATGGCTCAATCGCTCGTCATTGGGCTTATATAATCCAAAATGCCAATGAGGAAAGCATGGGTTGTTGCACGCACAATCCGATCATCGTCATGGAGGCAATGGGTCGCGGCACAGGTTTCATTCCAGCCGCTGTCCGGCTGGGAGACCCAAACCGTGAAATGCCTTTGCTTATTGTGATGCCGGAAAAGAACATTCCTAAGGAGCAAATTGCCGACACCGTCAGCGACAAGCTTAAACAACGCGGTCGTTGTATTGTTGTTATGAACGCCGGGCAGAAGTTCGAACCTTCCGGTGGAAAAGACGCCTTTGGGCATTCCGACGGTCTTACTGCTTCCGGGCGTACACAAGGCCTATGTTTGACCAGCTATTTGACTTCAAAGAAGCTTTCCAAATATGGACCGGCTTTGTGCAATGCTTGGGGAATTGAACAGCGTATGGTGTCGGCGCTTGCCTCCAAGGTTGATCGAGAAGAAGCTTTTCTCGTTGCAAGACATGCCGTTGAAATTGCGCTCAAGGAAGGAACGGGCTGGATGTCCAGCATTGAGCGTAAACCCGGAGCAACCTATGAAGCGTATTACGACAAAGTTGCGTTAACTGTAATTGCGAACTCTATACGAGACGTGCCGAATAACTGGATCACAAAAGACGGTTTTGATGTGACTGACGATTTCGTTAAATACGCCAAACCTCTCATCGGTGACGAGTGGGCCGATGTGCCACTTGAAGGCGGCATCCAGAGATTTGCCCGTTTCAAGAAAGTTTTCGCGGAGAAACGGTGTAAAGAATATGTGCCAATGATGTACAGGTCATAGAAAAAGGCAGATGCCAAGTTTAGGTCAGCGCGGCGAGCACGACCTCTCGAGCCAGGCGGAATATTCCTCCACGCCCATCGCTCCCGCCGCGAGGGCAAGCGTTTGTAAGCGTCACGTAGCGGACCGCCTATCGGCCGTTTCGTAGTTGTCGTAGCCTGGCGTGATGTCGGCGCGTCCGAACCCCGCGCGAAGGCCGCCCGGATTTCCACTTTCCGGTTTTCGACTTCCGATTCCCATATCAGTATCCCAGATCCCAGCGGGTTTCGATGTTCGCGGCAGCGGTCTCGGAAACCCAGACGTCGGTGCGGGTGGTCTGCAGGACGGATTCCGGCACGAGCGGGGTGACCGGCCCGTGCAGGCAGAGCCGCGTGGTGAGGCGCTGCCAGGACTGGAAGCTGCCGCCGACCGTGATGCTGTGGGTTGCGATCCGGTGCTTGGCCGCGAGGATCTGCGCCGGCCCCACCGTCGCTGCCTTTGGCGGGACTGCCGTGAGATCGCCGCTCGCGCCAAAGCAGCCGTGCAGCGAGTTTTGTGCGATGGTGAACGGGCTCAGCGTGCAGATGCGCGTTCCCAAAGCCTTCCATTCCTCCAGTGACGCCGCCGCGAATTCCGGCGCGTCCGGATCCACGAAGGCAATATGCCCCGTCCACCCCGGGCCGACGTAAGTGATGTCGGCGCCGCCCAAATCGGCCAGGATTTTGTCGTAATCGGCGAGCGTCTCATCGCTCAGCAGATGCACCTGGTTTTCGGGCGGACGCAGGGCGGGATCAATGTTGCTAATGAAGAATTTTTTGAACGCGTGCCCGAAGCCGAACTCCCAGGTTTCCGGAGCGATCCGTCCGTCCTGGTCCGCGTATTCATCCATGTTAAATGTATGGATATGGTGGCAGGAGAGGCGCTCGCGGTTGATGCGTTCCGCGACCTTGGCGTAGTTCGGCCACGGGTTCGGCATGATCATGACCAGCTGGCCTCCGGCGGATTGCTTGATCCGGTTGATGATATCGCCGATCCATTTTTCCTCGAAATCCGCGTCTTGGACGATCTGGATCCTGTAATCGGGATTCGGATGGCGTGTGATGTCCTCGCGTTTGATCGCGCGGACACGCGCCACGGCTTCCTTGTCGCGGAAGGGGACAAAGGAGGCGGGTTCAAATTCGAATGCTCGGATTTTTTCTTTCATAAATCAGGGAAGGCGATGTGCTACGCTCCAACGGAGACCGCGCATGTCGCACCGGTTTTCTCCGATTCGAGCGCGGCGGTGAAGAGCCGGTGGCTGAGGTTGGCTTCGGCGGGCGTCGCGCATCCGGCGAATTTTGATGGGGTTTTCCCCGTGGCCAGCTCGCCCAGGAATGCCGCCCACATTTGCAGGATCGCGTCGGTGAATCCGAACTCGAAATTCGGGCCGGTGATCGTCTTGTAGGCTGGGGTGTATCCCGTCTCGACCGAGCGATACGACTGCTCGCCGCCGGTGTATTCGAGAAGTTGCAGCACGTTCGGGCTGGCGCTCGACCACCGCGCGCAGGCCTTGGTGCCGATGATCTCGGCATACCAGGTGTCCTTCTGTCCGGGTGCGATGCGCTGGGTTTTGAGTGTCCATGGGAAATGAAAGCCGTCCGCCGGATCAAGGGCCTCGCACAGCAAGGTCGCGTTGTCCCAGGTTTTGCAGGGAGCCATCCCGCCCTTGCCGTCCGGGCGCTCGGTGACGATGTTTGAAAGGATGGCGCGGACGTTGAGCGCCTGCCAGCCGGCCCGGAACGGGATATGGCAGGCGTGCATCCCAAGATCTCCCAGCACGCCATATTCGCCATTGAACTCGACCATGCGCTTCCAGTTGATTGGCTTCGCCGGGTCAAGGTCGCTCGAATGCAGAAACCCGGTGTTGGCTTCGAGGATGCGTCCGAAGGCGCGGGCCTCGACCATCCCGCCCATCCGCTGCATGGCCGGAAAAAACGGAAACTGCGACGAGCACCGGACGAAGGAGGTTTTTCCCATGGCCCCCAGGATCGCCGTGTTCGCCGCGAGATCGATCCCGAACGGCTTCTCGCCCATCAGGTGCTTGCCCGCCCGGATCGTCGCCCCGTAAATCTCCTCGTGCAGATTGTGCGGCACCGCCGCATACACGGCATCAACCTCCTTGTTGGCAAGCAGCTCGCGGTAGTCTGCAGTGTATTGTTTCACCCCCGGGAAGTGGGCTCTGAACCAATCGAGGCTGGCGGGGTTCTGGTCGCAGACCCCCAGAATCTCCGGACGCGCCGGCGAGTCGTTCAGGTGGCACCAGCGCGCGGCCGCGCTGGCAAATTCGCGGGCCATCAGGCCGGCGCCAATAATTCCAAATCGGATGGTTTTCATTTTGTGTGTGTTTGTCGGTTGATTTTTACGGGTGTGCCCCGCGGGCGTGAATCCCCTCGGCGACCCGGCCGACGGCGATATCCATCGCGGCGGCGCGCATCGGCAAATTGTGGGCAACGCTGTAGGCGAGCACTTCGGTAAATGTGGACTCCATGCGTTCCCGCAGGCGCTCTTCGACTTCCTTGAGCGACATCTGCTCGCGCTGGGTTTCCTGCGCGTATTCGAGATAGGAGACAAAGACGCCGCCCGCGTTGCAGAGGATGTCGGGAATAATAAAGACGCCGGCCTTGCTCAGGATGGCGTCGGCTTCGGGAGTGAGCGGCACATTCGCGCCCTCGGCCACGATGCGCGCGCGGATTTTCCCCGCATTGCCCTTATGGATTTGCGAGCCCGAGGCGGCGGGGATCACCACATCGCAGTCCTGTTCAAATATGGCTTCCGGGGGGAGGGGATTTGCTCCGGGGAAGCCGGACAATCCGCCTGTCGCACGGACATGCGTCTGCAGGGCAGAGATGTCCATGCCCCCCTCCGCATACAGCCCGCCAGTGAGATCCGCCACGGCGACGATGCGCGCTCCCCGGGCGCAGAGTTCCTGCGCGGCCACCGCCCCTACGTTCCCGAACCCCTGCACGGCGACCCGGAGACCGGAAATTTCCCATCCGAGGTGGCGGCAGGCTGCCGCGAGAGTATGGACGACTCCTTTGCCCGTGGCTTCGCGGCGCCCGTGGATGCCGCCAAGGATGACCGGCTTGCCTGTCACGAAGCACCCGCGAGTGATCGAAACGCCCTCCGAGTGCGAGACGCAATCCCGAATATATCCCATCTCCTCCTCCCCCGTTCCCATGTCTGGCGCGGGCACATAAACCTCCGGGCCGATGTGGCGGTGGGCCGATCGGGCGAATGCGCGGATGAGCAGTTCCTTCTCGTCCGGTGTCAGCGATGCGGGGTCGCAGGCGATCCCGCTTTTCCCCCCGCCGAACGGCACGCCGATGAGCGCGGTCTTCCAGGTCATCTCCATCGCCAGCCCCGCAACGGAATCGGCTGACACGCGCGTGCTCATGCGGATGCCTCCCTTGGCCGGTCCGAGCACGTCGCTATGCCGCACGATATAGGCCGTGCATTCGAGCGATTTTCCGCAGGGCAACACCGGATGAAGCTGCAGCGTGATCTGCTCCTTCGGGAGCATGAGACGCCGGCGGATGGCATCGGGCAGGCCGAGCCGGTCGGCCGCCGCCGCGAGATGATGCCGCGCCGTTTCGAGCGCCTGCGATGCGGCCGGCGTCACGGATGCGAGGGCTGTCGTGCTCATGGTGTGGTGGTGCTCAGGCGTAGCCGTGGGCTTTTTCGACCTCTCCGATGGACTCCTCGATGATGTCGAGGCCCTTGAGCAGCGTCATCTCATCCATGACGATCGGCGGGCTCATGCGCAGGATGTGACCGGCGGGAATCCAGGCCAGGCCTTTTGCAAACGCCTTTTGATAGACTTCCGCGCCCGCCTTGTCGAACGGCTCCTTCGTGGCGCGATCCTTGACGAGTTCGATGCCCATGAGGCACCCCTTCGCCCTCACGTCGCCGACAATCGGATGCCGGCCCTTCATCTCGTTCATCCTCTTGAGTGCGACGTTGCCCAGATGCACGGCCCACTCGTTGAGGTTTTCTTCCTGGATCACTTGCGTCGAAACAAGGGCGGCCGCACAGGCCATCGGGTTGCCCCCGTAGCTGCTCGAGGCCGAGATGGCCTCGAAACTTTCCTTGTATTGCTCGCGCACCGCCACGCAGGTCACCGGAAACCCGTTCCCAAAACCTTTTCCGATGGTGACGATGTCCGGAACGACATCCCAGTGTTCCATGCAAAGAAACTTGCCGGTGCGTCCCCAGCTCGTGAGCACCTCGTCGATCATCAGCAGGAGCCCGCGCTGGTCGCAGAACTTCCGCAGTTTCGGAAAGAAGTCGTCCGGCGGCATCACCGAGCCGCCCCATCCCTGGATCGGCTCGAGCACGAACCCGGCGACATCGCCCACCGTCGCCTTGTCGAGGTAGGCCTCGTAAAACGTGAGGTAGGCATCCGTGTCGATCGTGCCATCGGGCTTCGTCCACATCGGCCGGTAGGCGTCCGGGCGAGGAACCATGTGTGCCCCCGGTGCGCGGACGCGCCCATAGACATGCGAGCGGATGTGCCCGAGAGAGACCGCGCCGTACGTCTTGCCATGGTAGTCGTTGAAGCACGAAATCATCTCGTTCTTTCCAGTGGCCGCGCGCATCACGCGCATGCCGGCTTCAACCGCCGTCGTCCCGGAATCATAAAGCTGGAAGCCGTTCAGGTCGCCCGGCAGGATCTCGGCCAGCTTCTCCATCAGCTCGGTCTTCACCGGCGTGGTGAAATCGTGGGCGTTCATGAGCTTGTGCGCCGCCTTCGCGACCGCCTCGCTGATTTTCGGATGGCAATGCCCGAGGGTCGTCACGTAGATGCCGGAGGAAAAGTCGATGTATTCGTTGCCGTCCACGTCGCGGAGAACGCAGCCCTCGCCGGAATCGAACGTCACGGGGAACAGCTTCACCTGGCCGCTCAGGCCCTTGAAATATTTCGTGCAGCGGTCATGCCACTCTTTGGATTGAGGTCCGGGAGCGGCCGTGACCATCTTCGGGTATTTGGTTAAGTCGGTTTTCCCCCACTCGAGGGTGCTGAATGCGGTCTTTTTGTTCATGGTTGTTTGGTTTGTTGTTTGTCGGTTTGCGTGATGATCACTTTCCCGGCCATTTTGCGGGCGAGGAGCAAATGTTTCCGGGAAATACCCCGGTCAGTGATAAAGATGTCGAAATCCTTGAGGTTCCCATTTTTCACCAGCGCGGTCTGCCCCAGCTTCGTGCTGTCGGCCAGCAGGCAGCTGCGGGCGGCCTTCGTCCTCATCTTGCGGTCCACCTGCGCGAGCTGCAGGTCGACGTTGTAGATGCTGCCATCCGATCCGATCGCCTCGGCTCCTTGAAACGCCCAGTCGGCAGAAAGCAGCTCCAGGCAGTGCTCGGTCACGGGCCCTGTCAGGTCCGGGCTCCCGCGGTGGATCATTCCCCCGAGGAGGATCACGGTCAGGTTTTCACAAAACTGCAGTTCCGAAGCCACCGCCAAACTCGGGGTGATGACCGTCACCCCATCGCAATCCTTGAGCAAGGCGGCCAGCTGCAGGGTCGTCGTGCCCGTGTCCAGTATCACGCGCTGGCCGGGTTGGACCAGCTTGCGGGCGGCGGCGGCGATCTCCTGCTTCTCCTTGATCCGCTCCCGTTGCCGGACCGCGTAGCTGAACTCAAAAACCATCCGCTCCGCCACAACCGCGCCGCCGTGAGTCCTCCGGACATCGGAACTCTTTTCCAGCGTCGCCAAATCGCGTCGGATCGTCATCTCGCTCACCCCGAGCTTCTCGGAGATCTCGGAGATGGAGAGGGAGGAGGTGCGGGCAAGCTGGTCGCGGATCGCTTGAAGTCGCGCGGCCCCGGGAAGGCGTTGGTGTTTGAATTGCGGACTCACAAAAATCAATTTGTTCCCTTTTGTTTGATTATGCAACAATAAAACATAATATAACTTAAGAAAAAACTTCGAACATGCTGGAAGTCGAGGGATCAAGTGACAGGCGCTGCGCGATGGGTCGCTCGACAAAACAGTGAAAAAAGTATTGCAAGCGTATCGTTCTTCGATACACTTCCTTCTGTGATCGTGAATTTTCGTTGCAAGCACACCAAGGAGCTTTGGGTGGAGGGAAGAAACCGGCGTTTCGCAGCCATCGCGAAGCAGTCGCTCGCCAAACTACAAATGCTCCACCGTGCGGCGAATCTCGACGACTTGCGTGTGCCGCCAGGCAACAGGCTGGAATCTCTTCGGGACGACCGCAGGGGGCAGCACTCGATCCGCATCAATCAACAATGGCGTATCTGCTTCGAATGGACCGCGGAGGGTCCGGGAGATGTGGAAATCACCGACTATCACTGAATATGAAAAAGAACAGCATCCCACTCGGTCCGGCTCTCAACACGCCGGGAGAAATTCTGCGCGATGAATTCCTTGTCCCCATGGGACTTTCGCTGCGCGAACTGGCACGGCGCATGGGCTGCGGCCCCATGCGGGTTTCCGAAATCGTGCGGGGAAAACGCTCGATCACGGCAGAGACTTCCATCCTGCTCGGGCGTGCGCTCGGGGTTTCCCCTGCCTTCTGGCTGGGTATCCAGATGGACCATGACCTTGCTCTGGCGGCACTTGTGCTGGAGAAAAAGGCGGCGTGAGTTCAGTCGTATAGCCGCGTTCTTCAAGCAGAGCTTCGAGTTGAAAATCAAGGGTGACCTGATCCCGGAAACCGCCGCCGAGGAGAGCATCGGCGAACTCAAAGCCCTGTTCGCCCGCCATCGAAATAATTATGAATTGGGAATGCTGAATTTATTCAGCTTTCAGATTTCCAGTTTCAGCTTTTTCATCCCGTGGTGCCGGTCGCGGCCAGCGTAAAGACGAAGCTCAGGCCGGTGTGGTAGCAAGGGTCGGCGTCTGGCAGCGGGAATGACTGGGGTTCCCCTGCCCTCCCTATCCAGCGGCCGGATCGCCATGCAGTGTATCTCCGGTCGCACATAATCCAGCGGCCTGCGGCCAACAAGGTTATGTAATATTACCAGTGGAAACACATTGCGGGAGGGAGAAACCGGGCTGAGCCTCGACGAATGACAGGAAGACTGGATTTAAAAGGAGGTTTGAGCTCGGTGTTGCTGCCGATGCGGGCGGCCTACTACCAGGCATACCAGGTGACGACACTCTACGATGTGATTGTTCTCAGGAAAACGATCGATCAGCCAAACGACACGCTCGGGTTAAGCCTGAGCGTGCCATGCCTTGAGCGCGGAACACACGACCTTCATGTCAACATGGGCTGCGGAGACGCATCATGCTACGCGGTAACACTGAATGGACAGCTGCACGGGGAGTTTTTCTCCGATGCGGCCGGCCATCTGTCGCTGAAGCTTCCTCGCCCAGCTGGAGTGGACGAGGTCCTCCTGAAGCCATCCCCTGGAAATTTTGAAGTCCACCGCTGACGGATCTCCTTTTTCCGCCCACATGAACAACTCCGCTCTCCTTCCCGCCTTGCGACGCCAGCTCATCGTCCCGCACACCCCTGAGATTCCCAGAACCAAATCAATCCCGGTTTGGAGCGTCTGGTGAATGGCGACTTGGGAATCATCTTCCTCAGGCGGACCGCCAGGGATGAAGACGATCTGTTCTTCAGCCGCAGCGCGGACGAGGGCAGGACGTGATCCCGTCCAGTCAAGGTCAGCTCCTGCTGTGAAGACAAATTTATCGTTGTGAACAACGACACTACGGTTGCCTTCCCGGCCAAACGTTCTACCTGCCCATTGTTTTCGTTGCGCTATCGCGCTGGTTTTGCCGAGGCGTCCGTCGAGAGAAGTCGGACGGCTCGGCGAGCCATCCCTACCAATGATCGGCTCACCAGCTTTCCCCACACGTCAGGATGTCTGAGCCTAAATACCGGAATGGAATCTCGCGCAGGCGCAGGGACGCAGAGGAGAGGAAGTTGCGAAAAACAGGTCGCACATCTTCCGGGTGATTGGGGATCTCCCTCCCACTCTCTTCGGCTCAGCGACTCCGCGGGAGCCCCTGCCCCTGCATTTTCCTTTTTGGGTGTAGTCGATGGGGGACTCTCGATGGCCGTGCCGGGCTAGGCACCCGGCTTTTCCAGAATTTCCGGAAGCAGAAATCCGCTGGTCAACCTGAAGCGGCCCCCTGCCGCACGGTGACTGTGAATCTTCCGCTGCAGCGAGGTTTCCCTTCCCGGAGGGGTGTCCAGAACCCTTTCGACCAGCTGCGCATCGTCCGCATCCGGCAGGATGAGCGGGAAGAACATGCGTCCGAACTCGATGATGCGCGAACCGGCCGGCAAAACCTTCGACAGCTCCCTGTCAAGAAGCCAGGAGGTGCAGATGATCGTCCGTTCCCCATCCACGGGGAAGTGGCGGTCGAAGAACCCGAGGGCTTTCTCAAATGAGAGCCGGCAGTTCTCCGGGGTCAAATCCGCCCCGGCAGGAATGTGAAGGTTCAGAACGGGATCCCCGGCTCCCAGCAGGCGCCGATCGTCAGAAGGAAGCCGGGTTTCCCGAAGGGTGACGGCTCCGGAGCTCGGATCAACCGGGAAGCCCCGGACGGCGCCGGGCGTCTCATCCAGGCATGCCCGCACACCCGGCGGGTTCTTCCGGGGATAGCCCCAGTCATCAAGAAGAAGACCGTCGGCGGCAAGCGCGACCAGATGGCCTCCAGCCCGGTAGACGACGAACGGGAAAGTCCAGCAGCCAGGCGCAAACTGAAGGCCCTCGATCTCAAAAAGCTTTCCCGTCACGTGATTCCAGAGCCAGTGCGTGTAGGTGAATCCCCACGCAGCGTTCCGTGCCCGAAAATCGTCCATGTACCTCTGGAGATCCAAAAGTGTCGCGGATGTGATGTCCGGGGGGATTCCCATCAAGCGGTCGCGCTCGATCACTGTGGGAAAAGTGGAGACGACGACGAGGGCTTCCCGCAGGGGGTGGCCCGGTGATTCGATCCGCCCGTCACGGGTGGAAAACCAGCGCTTGGCGAAATCGGTGATGCCATGGAGTTCCTCCGGCCAGCCGGCCAGTTCCCGTGCCGCTTCGGCCAGCGCTTCGACAACGTCCTCCCGGAATTCCAAGCCGCGCAGCAGATCCCCGACGGCCGCGGGATCACCAACACAGTCCGGGCTCACAGACAGCCCCCCGGTCTCCGGGACGTCAGCCGACATTATTTCTGAAGCGGGTCGACCAGCCGGAGGATGTTCTCGCGATCGATCAATTGGCGGATGTCGTCGGGAAGGCTCAACGTCTCATAGAGGCGGTCGTAAAACTCCTGGAGCGGGGCGTCTTCGAAGATGCCGACGTGAAACATCCATCCATCGGCAGCGTAGCAAAGCTTCGAGACACACCGGAGGTCCAACTTGCCGTTCGGAGCTAAGAGCTCTTTCCAGAAAGCAAGTGACCGGCGGCAAGCACTGCCCCCGGAGAAATCCGCATACGTGTTCTTGTTGTTGGAAATCAGCGCGTGCGCCTCGTCCCACCAGGGATTTCCAAAGTGGGCGATCATGATCTTGAGCTCGGGAAACGCGCGGGCGACACGGTCGAGTTCGGACGGGCGCATATCGCTCATCTTGATCGGAGTTGTTCGTGGCAGCACGCCGCCGGGGTCAAAAAAATGGTGGGCGAGATATCCCGTGTGGAAAATCGCGAGGGCGTTGCGGTTCCTTACCGCGCGATAGAGGGGAAGGTAGCAATCCGCCCCATAGGGATGCATCGGGGCGATGAACTTGATCCCGATCGCCCCGCGGTCGAGAATGGCATCGATGTCGGCCGGGGTGGCCTCGTCCAGGCGGATCTGCGGGCAGGCCATGACGAAGTCGCCGAAGACGCGTTGGATCTCGAACGTGATTTCCGGGGGATCAAGCAAGACAACCCTCTCGATGCCGCGGGCTCGGTGCTGCGCGATGTGCTCCTCCGCCGCGATCGGCCTGACGTCGGAGGGATACTCGCGGACCGGAACTCCCCCGCTGCGGACGAGTAGCTCCTGCGTGGTAAAGCCGGGCTCCCGCCAGGGAGACATCAGAGGCGGGATGCGACGGCCTTCCGGCCCCATCTCCGCGTGCATGGCGTGAACGTGTCCGTCGATTCTCATAGATAAGTTTTTCTTAAACGTTAACGGATCGTCAAGTTGCCGAGATCGCGCAGGTCCTGGAAATCACTTCCGCTCGGAGTGAGCATATAGTGCTCCACGGTGTTGCCCGCACTGCGCTGGCGGTTGATCCCGATGCCCCAGGGCGATGACTTGCTCGGCATTTCCGCGCCGGCGCCGAGTGCTTTCGCGTCAATCACGATTTCCGCCGTCCACCGGCCGGGATACTTCTTCACCGCAAAGTCCTCGACTTTGTAAAAGTGCGGGAGATCCGCCGCGTCAGCCGTCGGGCTCTCATCCAAAATGCTTCCCTCCGGATTCACGGCGATGTGGGGCCGGATGCCCTGGGGGGTTTCCAGGCGGATCTCGACGAAATCCCCCCGGAAGATATCTCGAGCATCCCTCGGGAGATTGCTCGCCACGAGTTTGTCCATCTTGGGCTCCAGGCACTCGATGCCGATCACGAGTTTCGAACCGTCCGGGATCCAACGCACGGAGGCGCTGGTCGCGACATGCGTGGGCTTCTCTCCGGTGTTCATGTCCCGCAGTTCGATGAACGAGTCCGGCCTTTCCGTCCAGAACGGCTTGGTCAGATCCCCGTCGGCGACAAAGTTTTCTTTCGATTTGAAGCCTTCCATCGGAACGCCTCTTCGTTTCAGGTTTTCAAAGAGGGTCTTCAGCGGGGCCATCTCCCCGGCAATCAGGTCGATGCGCTTGCGGTAAACGGTATCGCCCGCCTTGGCCTGCGCACGGCCCAGGATGTCGAAATACACGCCAACGTCCTCAGGCTTGAGAAAGCCGCTATTGGCCGAAATCTCCCTCTCTCCGGGGCGCATCCAGACCTTCTCCGCGAACTCGTAGAACTCTTTCATTTCCGCCCGCGCCGGGCCGAAAAACTTCTTGTAGTAGTCGTCCAGGACCGCCTGGAGATCGAGGTGACTGTCCCACAGGAACCGGTTGTGGAGATAGAGCATCAGATGGGAAAGGCCCGGGCGACGCAGGACGGCTTTCGGACTCTCGTAGTCCCAAGTGCTGCAAACCAGCATTCCCAGCCCAACCTTGCCATACATGGCCGTGAAGTTCTCCTCCATCACCTTTGTAAAGACGACCGGGATCGGAGGAAAATGACGCGTCGGAGCATGTTCCGCATAGTATTCGAACACGATCATCTGGTCATTGCCCATCTTCGCCAGCCATTCGTCCCGGATCTTGAAGTCGTCCCGGGACGCCGGCATCATATGCTGCGTCATGTTCTGGCAATAGACGACGACGATATCCTCCGGAATCTTTTCCGTCGTCGTCGGGGGAAGCTTGTTGTTGATGTAAGCGTAGATCGAGTATTTGAGATCGGGATGATTTTTCTTCAAGCGGCCCCGAACATCCATGACCATATCCCAAGTGTAATCGGAGAAACTGCCTGCGCGGCCGCGATCTGCTCTCAGCCAGCCCGCAGCGGCATCGGCCGCATCCATTTGGCCCCAGCCATCCGGGGGAGTGATCGAGACGCTTCTCAGCTTGGGCATTTCCTTTAACTGCGTCTCCAGCAGCAAGGTGAGGTCGTCGCGCAGCTTCGGCGATGTCATCTTGGGAACGTGATAATCGATTTTCCCATTGACCTTGCCGTAAACTTCCTCCGGGTTCGCCTCCGGAAATTTGAGCGTATGCCCGAGGGAATGCTCGTTGGAAATTTTAAAGGCGGACCCCATCTTCATCGACTTATACCAGAGCCACTCGTCCTGAAACTTGCTATTGACGGGTTCAATCTCACGAATCGGGAATACGGGCTCCTTCTTACGGTCCTGATCGGGGATCTTGATCGTGCTTAACGATGGATAGACAATCCCAAGGTCAACCATCGGCAAATACCAGCGCATGCCGAGTTGATCGAGTAGTTCATAAACGGAGTAGAGGGTGCCGGTTCCGTCGAAAACGAAGAAACCGAGTTTCTTGTTAAATGTCCGGAAGTCGGTTCCGCCCGATGCGATTCGCCACTTTCGGCCAAGGAGTTTCTGCCAGTCGTCGGTCCGCGTGTTCGCCATGTATTTCCCATAGATGGGCTCCATGTAAAACTGATTGCCCGCAAGGATCACATAGTTGTCCTTTGCGACGATCTTGAAGCCGTCCCACTTGACGCCCTGCAGGCTGAAGCCCTTGGCCTTCGTGAATTCGCTTTCCCCGACGAAAACCTGGCCGACCAGCCCCTCGGTGGGGGAGTTGACAATGGGGAGCAGGGCTCCGGAGATCTTCTCCAGATGGCGCTGGAGTTCGGAGGCCGCCGTGCGGACGCTCGGAGAGGCATCCGCCGCGAGAACAATTTCCGCTTTGGGCTTGCCCTCTTTGACGAGGGTCACGGCTCCTGCGCGAACAGCGAGACTAAGGATGGCAACGAGGGCTATGCTGGTGGTCGTTTTCATTTGTTGAGTCGATGGGGGTTAATCTGCCGGGCTTGCTCAGAGCTTTAAATACCTGCCCGTAGGTCAGGTTGGTCGCCGCTGCCCAATAGCCATCCTTGCTGCCGGAATTCCCGACCGCGACGATCTCTGCGATCGCCGGTTCCTCCTGCCCTTTCGTCGCGAACAGGCGGGCCCTCGCAAGATGCGCCCGCTGCAGGATCCCTCCTCCCTTGGGTGCCAGTTCGACAATCCGGCCGTAGGCTGCCAAGATTTCGTCCGGGCTCTTCCCCGCCTTCGCAAGGGCTTCGGCCTGGCAAAGAATCGTTCTTGCCTGCTCCTGCGGCGACAGAGTGTTCCGGGCGGCTTCGAGGAAGTCCGCTTCCGCAGCATCCGTTTTCCCAACCCCGAGATAGGCTTCTCCACGCAGCATCAGCGCCGGGTAGATCAGCTTCTCCGGCCACGCCACGATGTCAGCCTCCCCAGCCATCGAGATCAACTCGTCCCGGCGGCCGGAACTCCGCAGGATTTCCATCTTGCAAAATGTCGCGTAAGGCACCGAACGGATCTGCCCGGCAAGCTCCATGGCTTTCGCGAAATCCTCCATCTTCTGAGCGCACCTGGCCGCTTGCAGCAGGTTCTCCGCCTGGCCCGCCTCGCTCTTTCCGGAGGCGGACAGCGCCACGAAGATCTCCATCGCGGCTTTGTTATCCCCGGCCTCCGAAAGCGCCATTGCGCGGGTGCGTTCCTCGAGATCCGCCCGGATTACGCCAATGCCCATGAGACAAATTGCGAGGCAGAGGAATGTTGTTTTCATCGAGGGGGGTGGATTGCGTTGCCGGTGCCGGAGTTCTGCGAGCATTCCCTTGAATTGTGCGTATGTCAATATAGAATGCGATATCCGCACTTTTTTCAATTCGGCAGGCTTCGGTTCACGGCCGAACGGACGGAGGGGTTGGCGCTTCACGTGCTAAAACTTTGTCTGGCGGGTCTTGCCGGGTTCAGTCACCCCGGACCTCCCGCTCGAAGTCGGCCAGAACAACGGCATGGCCGTTTTTTCTGGAGGCTTCGGCCGCAAAGGCCATCAGGTGGCTGTCGAGGGATTCTGCCACCGAGGTGAGAACGAAGTCGGCTCGGCCGGTCATGATCGCATCCACAAAATTCTCCATGATCGCGCGATCTCCGCCGCCATGGGTTCCACCGCTCGAGGTTGGGCTGAGGATCTCGTGCTCGCTGGTCGAGAACCGGCGGATCTCGATCGTCTTGCGGGAGGAGTCGAGTTCGACTTCGGCATCCGTGAGCTGAATCCTTGTACGGCGGCGCTCGATGCCGTTGTGGCCGGCCATCGTGAACGAAGCCGTCACGCCGCCGTCGAACTCGATAGCGCAGACCTGGTGGTCCACAACGTTGTTATCGCAGCGATAAACACAACGCCCGAAGCGGCTGGTTTTAAGGAGTTCGAAGAGGTGGTTGCGATCTCGGATGACCCCCATTTGGCGCAGGTAAGCGGCATCTGTGTCCGGGCGGAAATAGGCGCGGCGCACATCGTAGGGGCAGCTCTTCGCGGCCGGGCAGCCGGCCAGACAAAAATCCGGCGCTCCCTCGGGCGCGTTCTCCGGCCTGAAGTGGAACAGGCTGCCGAACGAGGCGAGGCGGACGGGCTTTTTTCCGATGAGGCAAAGCAGGAGATCCATGTCGTGGCAGGATTTCGCCAGGATCATCGGCGTGAGCGCGTCGTTGTTGAAAAACCCCCGGACATACGAATGTGCCATGTGCTCGAAGTCGAGATTCTCGCTGTGCTCGACATGGACAACCCGCCCGTAATCGCCCGACGCGACAATCCGCTTGAGCGCCCGATAGAGCGGGGTGTAGCGCATCTGATGGCAGACCATAAAGATCCCCTGGTGAGCTCTCGCCGCGTCGGTCACGGCGACGGTTTCCGCAGCGCTCAGGCCAAGCGGCTTCTCGCAAAGCACGGCATAGCCGGCCGCCATGCCCAGGCGGATCGGCTCGGCCCGGACGTTCTCAACAGTCGCGATGATCAGCGCATCGGCAACTTTCTCCGGATGCTTTCCGAAAAGCTCGGCGATCGAAGTGAACTGCATCGCCACAGGAATCGAGTGAGCCTGCGCGAATGCGGATCGGCGGTCGGCATCCGGCTCGACCACACCGACAAATTTTGCCCGGTGCGGATTGTCCAGGGCATATTGCCCAAAGATTCCCCGCCCGCGGTTCCCGGCCCCGACGAGTACGATGGTTGCTTGATCGTTTTTCATATGAGGTTGCTGAGAATTCGCAGGCCGTGAGCTTCGGATTATTTTCGCACGAAGATGTTGGCCATAAATTTCAGATCTTTGAAATTCGTCTTGCTCGGAGAAAGCATGGAAAGCTCGGGGGTACCGCCCGCCATGCGCTGTCGGCAGATATTGGCACCCCACGGATAGAACGGCGTCGGGCGCTCGCCGCCGATCGGCTTGGCATCGACCCGCAGCTCGACCGTCCAGCGGTCGGCATATTTTTTGACCGCTACCTGGGAGACCTTGTAGAACCCGGCAAGGTCCTCCAGCTTGTCCGTGATGCACTCGTCCAGCACGGAGCCTGCGGAGTTGACGACAATCAGGGGACGGATTCCCTTTGCCGTCTCCAAATTGATTTGCACCATATCGTCGGCATAAATCCCGGGGGAATCCGCGTCCTTGCAGCTCTCCACCAGCGCCTCCATTTTCGGCTCCTTGCACTCGATCCCGATGATCAGGGCGGAGTTGTCATTCAGCCACCGGAACGAGACAGAGGTTCCGGCTTGCTTGGAAGGGTTGCCGGTTTTCATATCCTTCAGCGGCAGGAACGTATAGGGAATGTCCCGCCAGAATGGCTTGTCGAGATCCCCGTCGATGGTCGGCTGATCCTTGCTGGCCTTGATCTGGAGGTTCGGACCCAGGCGTTTGAGCTTTTCAAACGCCAGCTTGAGCGGGGCCATTTCGGCCGCGATGAAATCGACGCGCTTTCCAAAAACCGTGTCGCCTGCCTTCGCCTTGGCGCGAGCTAGGATTTCAAAGTAGCGATCCACGTCGTCCGGCTTGAGGAAACCTCCGGCCGCCGTGATTTGCCGGGCTTCCGGCCGGGACCAGACAGATTCGGCAAACTCATAGAACTCCTTCATCTCGGCCTTCGCCGGGCCGTAGAAGAGGTCATAGTATTCCTCCATCACCGCCCGCACGTCGAGGTTC
>Ga0194063_10001072_pt1 | contig 18381 bp, 12 predicted proteins | sample SepL3720m_MetaG_FD_155459 | JGI IMG/M metagenome (GOLD analysis project Ga0194063, IMG submission 155459) | Anoxic zone freshwater microbial communities from boreal shield lake in IISD Experimental Lakes Area, Ontario, Canada - Sep2016-L373-20m | ecosystem: Environmental > Aquatic > Freshwater... | reverse complement strand
TCCGGGCTCATCACTTTCTCGCACGCGATGCTCCGCAGGGCCGTCGAGGACCGCTACCTGCCGACAGGCAGCGAAAGGACCTGGGCGCACGGTGTGCTCGCGGACTACTTCGATGTGCTCCGCAGGTCGACGTCCCCCTCGGGTACATCGTTCTTGCCACCGCGAGTTCTTGAGGAACTGCCGCTGCAGCAGTTGCTGGCGGGCCGACCGGACGCCTCATACGCATTGCTGACCGATGACGAGTTCCTCGGCGCCGCGTGGGTCCACGATCCCGAGGACGTGCGGCGAATCTGGGTCTTGCTCGAGGAGAACAGCACGCATCGGGTGCTCGACGCGTATCCGGCCTTGCGTGTGGAATACCTTCGCACCAAGGCGTCTGACTTCACCCCCGCGTTCGAAGCCAAGGGCGTTCTGCTCGGCCAGCGCGGGTCGAGAACGGACATCAAGGTGTCGAGGTGGGCCCGTGGCCTCAACAAGCTGCTAATGGTGTTTGGGGACTCTGCGGCGCCTTACCATCTCGAGGCCGTCAAGCTGTTCAAGGAGTCTCAGAGCGCATGCGCCGAGGGCCGCTTCAAGGAGGCCGTGTCCAGCACCCAGAAGGCGAGAGACCTGATAGCGGCGGGGCGCACCAAGACAGATGCGGGCTCGATGGCTGAGGAGCTTGACCGGGCCGACGGACTGGTCTCTCATCAGCTCGTCAACTGCCTTCTTGGGTTGGACCGTACGGATGAGGCGTCCGCCGAGGCCGAGGCGCGCCTCGCACGCACAGCTGGCGAGTCGGATCCCTCTGTTCGCGGATGGGCTCTTTTCGACGCGACTCGCACGCGTGGGAAACTCGACGATGCCGAAGGAGCCTCAAGCGCAGCCCGGGAGGCCGTGGCGATCTTCGAGCCCCACGGGCGTGACGACGCACTGGCCATGGCGCTCCAGTTGCTAGCCGAAGTGCAAAGCAAGAGCGGCGACACGGACGCCGCGTTGGCCAGCGCCGACCGAATGATCGAGCTACTCCGCCGCAGCGGGAGCACGAACGAGCTGGCGCTCGGGTTACAGAGTCTGGGCGGTCTACTCCTTGATGCAGACCGATACGCCGAGGCTCGCGACGCCTATCACGAGGCACAAGTCGTCTCGGAGGAGTTGCGCAAGCCCTTTCTCATCGCGCAGTCCCTGATGCTCCAGGGGCTCGTATCAAGAATACTCGAGGAGTACGACCGAGCCGAGACCGAGATTCTCGCTTGCCTCGAGCGCTTCGATTCCATTCAGTCGACAGGACCCGACATCCTCAGGATGCGGGGGCTCGCCGCAGACGAGCTGCCCAAGATTCTCGACGCTCGCTACGATGCGTGGCAGAGCACCGCCCTCGCAAGCGCCGGCGATCTGCTCGACGAGGACCACTACGCCGAGTCATGCGCTGAGTACGAGGCCATCGAACGGTGGGCGGCGGAGGTGGGGCGCGACTCCATTGCCGGCGTTGCGGCGTACTTCGAAGCGGTGACGCACGCATATCGAGAGGACCGGGATGCGGCCATCGCGGGCCTGAAACGTTCACTGACCTGGTTCGAGCGTGCAAAGCCACTCAATACCTACTGTTCAGAGCGAGACACGGATGCGGAGGAACTGCTCGAGGCCATCTGGCTCGAGCCGTCCGAGGCGATGAGCGCGGCCGGAGACTGGTTGGGGGCGTTATCCGTGTATGAGGAGACGGAACGACAGGCTGCTCAGGCGAACATGGACGGCATTGCCGGTACGGCCGCCTTCTTCGGCGCCACCGCGCTGCGTGGCTTGGAGCGCGAGCAGGGGGCACTTGCCGCCTTTGAGCGGTGCCTCGTGTGGTTCGCCCGAGCAGATTCGCTTGGCGAAAAGCGCGAGGCGCACGCAAAGGAGGCGCGAGAGGAAGTTGAGCGGATGCAAACCGGGCCGTCGTGAGGCGGGAATCCGATTCCTGCTTCAAGCATCGGACTGTGAAGCTGACACCGTCCCGACTTTCGCCGGGCTGTCATGCGGCGCAATACTGCAGTTGATACCGCCCACCTTCACAGACTCCAGACTGATCAGCAGCCGAACAAGGTGTGCGCAAGCGCCGTCAATTGATACGAGCCGTGCCATACTGCGTCTGCGGCCGAGCTGTCACCACCCTCCGAACTGGCGACTGTTCTGGAACGCGATGGAGGGGGACCCGTAACCAAGCTAGCCTCCGGCGTCAAAGGGAGTCCGCAAATGCCGGCAGACCCACCATTCCTCGCAAGCGTTGCAGTACTCTACCGATGCAATTCGCGCTGCACCTACTGCAGCATCTGGAGCCGTGAAGAGGCCGACCCAGCATACGACGATCTCGTATCGACACTCGACGCTCTGGCGGAGTTTGGGGTGTGTCTAGTCAGCCTGACCGGTGGAGAGCCCACACTTCGCGACGACCTCCCTGCCCTGGTCGGGCACGCCCGAAGGCGCGGCCTGCGGGTCTCACTCACGACCAACGGATTGGCCCTTGAGCCACTCCTGCTGCGCGAGCTTGCAGCGGCGGGCCTAGATTCTGTGATCCTCTCGCTCGATTCCGTGGACCACGCTGTCTACGAGTCCGTGCGCGGCGTGCCGATCGGCAGAGCGCTGAGCGTCTTGTCTGATGCAGCCGGACTCCAGTCGGAGGGCAAAGGTCCGCGCGTCTCTGTCAATGCCGTTCTCGGGCCGCACAGTGCAAACTCCATGGTGCATCTCGGCCAACTCTGCCGAGAACTCGACGTCGCACTTGGAGTTCAGCCCCTTCACGCCCCCTTTGGTACCCAGAGTCGCAAGCCCCAGCGCATGATCGCCATGGACGCGGAGGAGATTGAGGTCGCAAGGACCGCAGTCGAGGACCTCTTGTCACTCGAGTCCGAAGGGCTCCGACTACTCAACAGCCGCGCCTACCTCTACGGCGCACTTCACTTCTTGGCAACGGGGCGAGTCCCTGCCTCTACCTCGTGCCCAGCCGGGCAATCGAGTATGGCGATCGACCACACTGGTGCAGTGAAGTTATGCTGGTCGCTCCCTGCTCTCGGAGAGGTCGACGAGGGACTCGCCTTCCTGTGGTCTTCGCCCGCCTATGCACGTGCTCGGTCGGAGGCAGAGATGTGCGACTGCCCTCAGTGTTGGCTGACTTGCCACCTCGACGAGCGAACAATCAGCTGGCTGCATGAACACCTTAGAGATGACGGGTAAGCCAATTGACTGACCTGCCGTCTCCTATTCGACTGACCGTGATGGCCGACACCCACGGTTGCCTGCTGAACGATGTCCCGGAGTCCCGGATTCTTGTCCACGCTGGCGACGCCTGCGACGAGGGCACCCAAGCGGAGTTCGAGCGCTTCTGTGATTGGTTCAACGGTTTGCCTCATCCCAACAAGGTATTCGTTCCTGGCAATCACGACCGGTTCGTCGAGTGCAATCTGGCTGCCGCACGCGAGATGATGCCGGGTACCACGATCCTGATTGGTGAATCTGTCGAGATTGACGGCATTAGACTATGGGGCGGACCGTGGACCCCTGGGGACGGGAGCATGTCCTTCAGTACTCTGAGCGCGCTCGAGGCGCGAGCGAGATGGCTCCTCATCACGTCAATGACCGACGTACTGGTAACTCATGGCCCGCCCAAGGGGATGTTCGATGGGTTCTGGCATGGATGGCGACACCAGCGAGCGGGATGCCCGGAACTCCGAGCAGCGACGCTGCGGAATCCCCCTCGGGTCCACATCTTTGGTCACATCCACGAACAGGGTGGGCGGCAGCGCCAATCTGGCACCACACGCTCCGTCAACGCGGCCGTCGTCGATGCCCATTACAGGTTCGCCCGGGATGCGACTGTTGTGGAGTTGACCAAGTGATGAGCGCATCACTGCCTTTTGGCGACTCCACCAAACCGACACTACGAGCAACGATCCAGCCTCAGCGCGGCCATCGTGGCACATCACCATTCGTGACCGTTCGTCGATCGACGAGAGTCATCTCCTTCGACTCACGAGACACGCCCTCTTCGAAGACGGTCTCGACACCAACCGCTCCACGAAGGTACTCCCCCAGTTCATCTGCCAGCGATACCTCGTCAACATCACTCGAAACGAACACGGCCAGCGAAGCGCCGTCATTCTCCAGAGTCAGCCGAAAATCGACCAGCCCTTCGCTATGCCGAGAGATGATCGAATCAACCAGTAGTGCGGACAGCGGCCGACATCCTTCGTAGTCATAGCCCCTTAAGCGACCGTGGTGGACGATCCGAGGCAAGTCGCTTCCGCATGCGCACGGCTGCTGGAGTACCTCGACCAAGTCGCCAGAGAAGTACCGAAGGGCAGGAGAGCATTTCTCCCACAGGGTCGTGAAGACCGCGACCCCAATTGCACCAGGCGCACTCGGTCTTCCCGTCGACGGATCAACGACCTCCAAGAGCGTGTCGTTTTCTAGGTAGTGCATTCCGTTCTGCTGTAGACACTCGGCAGCGAGCGGCCCATATATCTCGCTTAGACCGTAAAAGTTGTAGCACCTGCAATCAAGCGTGGTCTCAATGCCTCGCCGAATCCTCTCAGTCAGAAGATCCCCGCCGACATGGACCTGCCGAAGCGGCAAGTCGTGAGCCGCTGGGAGGGACCCCAATCCCAGGAGGGCTTTCGGAAGGCCCTTCAACACCGTAGCGCCGCTTCCGTGGAGTTGCTCAAGGGCGACGTCCGGAGTCACTGCCCCAAGGATGTGGACGTCAATCCCTTCTTGCAGGAATTCGGCAAGCATACACTGCCCCATCACACTTCGATCGATGGGCGCCCAGACGGCTCCGATGTCCCCGGGGTGGACCCCCAACGCCTGGCGGAGGGGCTGGGTGACTTTTCCTACGTGCCGCAGATCCGAGTACGTCCACTTATAGATAGTCGGAACACCTGTCGTCCCGCTACTCCCGAGGATGATCCCCCCCTCCGACGTGAGTGCACAACGTTCACGCCAGTGTGTGTCGCGCAAACCCCCCTTGGTCATCGGAGCAACACGGGTGAGACATTCGGAGTCCAGGCCCCCCAGTGGAATCCCGGCCCGATCGAGCGCGTCCGCGCAGAAGCTGATCGATCTCAGGAAGGGCTCGCCGGCCGACAAGAGTTCCGATGCATCGGCGTGCCCCTCCACGAACGCCTTCAAAGTGCCCCCAGACTAGTGCCTTGATTGCAGAAACCGGACTCGGCCACCCAGCGAGGGCGAGTTTCGCGGCGGACGCCTATCGACTACACTACAGCTGGGCAGTGTGTCACGCCATACAAAGTGACCAATCGATTTGGCTCACGGCCTAGGCGGCATCTGTACAGAGGCGTCGCTGACGTAGTTGGAGTGTGAACGCTGTCCTCGTCGATACAGGAGGTTCGTCATGGAGTTTGGACCGGTTGACGTAGTCGTACTCAAGATATCGAAGCCCGGCTTCGGCAATAATCCGCAGTTCGACAGCGGAATGCTGCTTGAGCTGGAGAAGGCCGTTGCCAGCGGCTCCATCCGCGTTCTTGATGCAATGGTGCTGTTCATGGACGGAGCCGGCGCCATCCAAGGTATCGACATCGATGACCTGCCGAGTGACGAGAAGACCAAGCTAGGGTTCGTGGAGACGGGAACGCGTGGGATGTTTCACTCTGACGATGCGTCGAGTTTCGTCGATGCGCTCGAGCCTGGCGAGGCAATCGTTGCTCTTGCCATCGAGCACACGTGGGCCAAGGAACTGAACGCATCATTCGCGCAGTCGGGTGTCGAGAAGATTCGCGCTACTCGCGTACCCGAGTCTGTCGTCAACGAACGATTCGCAGCTATCTCCGCATAGACACGCCATTGATTCTGTTCTTTGGAAGCCCCGTGTTGTCCGTCAATTGACGACGGCTCCGCGGGGCTCTTCTGACCGAGCGGACGGTAGACCGATATCCGCGCGGCGGCCCAAGCTTCTCAAGTAGGCGCGCGGTCTTGATGCACGGTGAAGCGCCAATGTGCATGTGGAGCGAGCTCTTCCGCCAAGGCATCAGCTTGCGGGACGCAGCGGAACCGAGGCCCCGTCGTTCTGCCGAATCGCGCTGCGCTTCGCTGCTACCTGCCGGTTGCTGCGGGCAATTCGATGGCCAACCTGTCGGAACGACACGCAGCTCCTGCGCATCCGCTGTAGGATGAAGCGGAACCGTCAAGCACAGCGAAGTGAGCTGGGAGCGCAGATGCGATTCGACACGGTAAAGCGAGTTCTGGTCACCGGAGGGGCCGGGTTTCTGGGATCCCACCTATGCGATCGTCTCGTCGAGAGCGGATGCGATGTGCTATGTGTGGACAACTTCTTCACAGGGACCAAGCGCAACATCGCTCACCTCCTTGACCACCCGAGATTTGAACTGATGCGCCATGACGTGACGTTTCCGCTCTACGTGGAGGTTGACGAGATCTACAACCTGGCCTGCCCGGCCTCACCCATCCACTACCAGCACGATCCCGTGCAGACGACCAAGACGAGCGTTCACGGCGCCATCAACATGCTCGGTCTGGCAAAGCGGCTCGGCGCCAAGATACTTCAAGCGTCCACCAGCGAGGTCTATGGCGACCCCGATGAGCATCCCCAGAAGGAAGAATACTGGGGGCGCGTAAACCCGGTAGGAGTGCGAAGCTGCTACGACGAGGGTAAGCGCTGCGCCGAAACACTGTTCTTCGACTATCGTCGCCAACACGGGCTCCAGGTCAAAGTCGCACGGATATTCAACACGTACGGGCCTCGCATGCAACCGAGTGATGGGCGCGTCGTGAGCAACTTCGTTGTCAAGGCGCTCAATGGGGACGAGATACCCGTATGCGGGGATGGATCGCAGACCCGATCATTCTGTTACGTGGATGACCTCGTCGAAGGCGTTGTACGCCTGATGGAGAGTTCCGACGACTGCGCGGGCCCGATCAACCTGGGTTCCGCCCACGAGATTTCGATTCTCGATCTCGCGAGCGAGATCGTGAGTCTGACAGGTTCGAAGTCGCGCGTGGCGTTCTCGCCTCTGCCGAAAGACGACCCCCTCCGGCGCCAGCCGGACCTGACTCTCGCCAAGGAGATGCTCGATTGGGAACCCAAGACGCCTCTCCGCGTGGGCCTGCAGCGCACGATTGACTATTTCGAGTCGCTGCAGGAGTGAGGCCAATCACGGTCTTGTGGTGCAGGCGGGCCGTGTCGTACAGGAACAGAACGATGATGCCCACCGCACCGGAAGAGCGTCGCGAAGATGGAGTGCTGCGCAAGCGCCGCGTGGGTCGCCCGCAACAGTACCCTAGAGGTTGATAACGCGCTCGCTCATGGAGCCGGCCGCCTTTCCAGCCAAGTGCGATCCGAGCTGGAGCACCCTGAGCCCATGGTCATCCGGTGACCACGGGGCGCGCACCAGACTAGCGAACAGCATGCGATACAACCGGAGGTCGACTGCGGGGGTCCGAAGGTGACGCTTCGCCAGCAGCGCGCTCGCAATGCCGTAGCGGAACCAACCGCTAGCGATAGAGCGATGGCCTGTCCGATAAAGATGCTCGACCCTCAGTGCCGGCTCGTAGCGGACCCGTGCACCCGAATCAATGAGCCGCCACACGAGGTCGAGATCTTCGCCGTGGTTCCCCATCGTCAAGTCGAATCCTCCTATGGACCTAAGGGCGTCCACCGAAAACGCGCAGTTTCCACCAACCAGCGAACCTGCAACACTCCGGGATTCCACGATCCGCGATTCGTCTCCAAAGCGCATCACTGCCTCAAATGTGCGTGCGGAGAACCGCGCACACGGGTCCTCTGTCGGCGATGCGATGTAGGGACCCCCGAGTCCCGCCAGCCCTGAATCGCAGAAGTGGTCAAGGATTGTCGCGGCCCACTCCGGCGGAGCTATACAGTCGGCGTCGAGGAATGCGACCAGAGGAGTGCGTACCTGCCCAAGTCCAATCTGCCGCGCTGCGGCAGCGTGTCGCTCTTGATTCGGTATCACGGTCGCTCCGGCTTCCAGCGCAAACTGGACCGTCCGGTCGCTCGACCCACCGTCTACGACGATCACCCGTGAGATGCGCTCGCTTGCGTGGCATGAGAGTACCGAGCGCACGCAAGACACTATGGTCTGCTCCGCATTGAGAGCAGGAACGACAACCGTCAAGTCATTCGCGCAGTCGGGAATGACGCCACCCAATGTGCCCCCTCGGCCACCCATATGGCTCCAGCGGAGTTCCTTGCCGTCGCCTCATACTACGAGTCACCAAGGAGTGTACTGTGCATGGACTCCGAAGGCGAATAGAATCGCATCCCTTGACGATAGAATCCACGGAATCATATCGTCGCCCCGAGGGCGTGCCAAGCAGCCACTAAGACGATGACAACGGTGGCCGCGAGCAGGGCTGCCCACAGGCGCAGCGACGATTGGTACCAGTCGCCCGTCTGCTGCCCGCTCGTGTAGACCATCCGCCTCGTCAAGCCGGCCCAGTTCCATCGAATCAGAGACTCGTATACGACTCCTACTTCGAAGATTCGACAGAGCAAGTCGCCGACAAGAACACGCCAAAACGCACCTGTTCGACCGCGCCACCTCATAAGCAGTACCCCGTTAAGCGCCAGAGTCAGTGCAATCCAGATGGCCCAACAGACGAGCGGCCAGATTCGGGCTGTCACCAGAGCCGAGGCCGCGGCCGTCACTGCTGCCAAGAGCGCAATCACGGTCAATCGGGGCATATCCAGCACGGTGCGACTCACGTGCATTCGCACTAGGTGCGCATCGGCTCTTCCATAGTGCATGATGCGGCTCATCGTGGGCCCGAGCCGATTCCACGTTTCGCGCGTGTGCATGACTCTTGCGAGGGGAGCTGCCTTCAGTGTCCACCCCGCCTCCCACACACGCAGGCTGAGGTCGACGTCTTCACCACCCTGGCCCTTGCGAAGCGTCGTGCGAAAACCCCCGAGCTGATCGAGCACCGCTCTGGACAAAGACATGTTGTTGGTTGTGCCCCACGGCACTTCGTCCATGCTCGCCGCGAAATCGAACGGTATCGTGAACGGCGTGTCCTGCTCGAGCACTTCCCACAGCCAGGTCTTGTCGCCGTAGAACTGCGTCAAACCGACGCAGCCGCCAACTTTGTGCATCGCGTCTTCCCGATATACCCGCAGATGCTGCACCAGCAGATCAGCGTCCGCGATACAGTCATCGTCGATGAGCAGAACGATCGGATAGCGGCTCTGCTGGATACCGATGTTGCGTTTGGAGCTCAGGTCGGTGGGTTCGTAGATGTAGGTGGCGCCATGGCGGACGCAGGCGGCCTCGACTTGAGCCCGATGGTTCGCGTTGCTGTCGTCGACGACAATCACCTCGACCGGGCCTCCGACTCTGTCGATGGCGGGATCGAGCGAAGCGAGCAGCCGCTCAAGAAGCGGAGCCCTGTTGAGCGTCGGGATCACGACCGATATGCTGTTCGATGGGTGGTGACCCGGCGTCATCGGATCGCCCATGCCCACAGCCCGAGCACACCCACCAGCATTGCCAACTGCACCCAGAGATCGGTCACGCGATCGGCCCACTCGTAGACCGGCTGCTCTGGCACCGCAATTAGACGGCTCCACAAACCCTTCAGTTTGCCATGCTTGAGGAACGCATAGAGCGTGGAGCCTTCGTTCACGAGCTCGATGCTGAAGGCCACCACCCGAGCGGGTACATCGTTCCAAGCCAAGCGTGACCCGCACGCATTGGCGACCGGAATGCCGACGACCACAAGCGCGAGCCAAACCAGCGGCAAGAGGAGCGGGTAGCCACTTCGTTCAAGCGTCGCGCAGACGATGAAAGCCACAGCGAGTACCACGAAGGTCGAGGAAACTCGCGGAGCGTCGATCGATCGCCGTGCGACGTGCTTCTGATACAGGTGGTAGTCCATCTGTCCCCATCGAGCGGCCCGCCGTACCAGCGCGCTCAGCGGGTACCATGTCTTCCTGCTGTGGTAGACCACGGCATCAGGCTCGCACCCAATCAGGTAGCCGGCGTCGTTAACCCGAAATGCTAGGTCCACGTCGTCCCCACCAAGTCGAAACGGAAAGGACTCATCAAACCCTCCGACCTCAGCCAAGACGGCCTTGCGGTACGAAGTGTTCGAACAGGTCGCCCAGACTGCGTAGGGCATCATCTTTGCAAAGTCGAATATCCGGACGAATTTGGTCAGGGCAATGATGCGCCAACTCGGTCTTAGGTCTCCCTCAAATACCGTCAGACCTAGGACCCCACCCAACAGGGGCTGGCGCGCATACATCTCGAGATGCCGGGCGATGAGCCCCCGCTCGGCCGTCACGTCTGAGTCAACAAAGAGGACCACCGGTGCCTCCGATAGCGCTACCCCAAGGTTGCGCTTCTTCCTGACGTTCACATCGCCTCGTATGAACTCCGCCCCGACGCGAGCACAGTCATCGCTGATGATTCTGGCATCGCCGTCGTCCGAACTGTCCACGATCAGCACTTGGACCAGTCCGCCGGCATTCACGGCGCTGACAGACAGGGAGTCGAGCAACGGAGCAATCAACTCCGCCCTTCCGTGAGTCGGAACGACCACCGAAACAATCGGAACCGAATCCGACTCACCTATCGTGACCGGCCTCGTCCCCATACGCGGGGCCATCACGAACTGAACCGCAAACTGAGTTCAGCTGTACAGAGCATCCAACAAGACGGGCAATGCCCGGACCGCACTTCACATCGCACACGATGCGCCTCATCGGAGTGCCAAAGATCCACCACAGAATCCTCTTGCAGATTCCCGATCGCGGGCATGAACCAGCAGGGCCTAAGCCCAAGACCCGCATCAATGTAGAGCGCCACGTATCCCGCCATGCATCTGTACGAAGCCGGCATCTGGGCATGCTCCATGAACCGAGGAATGGCTTTCAAATACGTCTCGGAGTTGTTAATCAATCCGCCTTCGCGTTGCAGGCCGATTAGCTGAGCCACCAAGTCGGAGACTCTCTTCGAATCCGCAGATGCAAGGGTCGGAACGAGATCCTCCTTCTGTAGATCGTGATGCGGAGAAAACTGAACGCCCAGTCCCCGAGTGTTCACGTAGTTGACCAAGTCGGGAATCTGCGCAAGATTGTCCGTCTGCACGACGGTCGTCACACACGCGAACATGCTCGGACGTCGCCCCTTCATCGCGATGAGTTCTTCGAGCCCAGCGAGGTAAGGCTCGATCTTCACCCCCCTATGCTTCTCGTGTGTAGCGGCATCCAGCGTGTCGAGCGACATGATGATGGCATCGATACCGACGTCCTCGAGCTCGCGCGCACGTCTTGGAAGAAGAACTCCATTCGTGAGCAGAATCGTGGTGAGCCCAGCGGCCTTAGCCTCAGTGATGATCACGGGCAGGTCGTCTCTGAGGAGCGGCTCTCCTCCCGAAATGTTGAGAAACTTGACACCTGATTCGCCAAGGTCTCGGATTACGGCTACCAAGGCCTCGAGGGAAGCGTCTTCTTGACCCAACCGCCAATCCGAACAGTATGCACACCTTGAGTTGCAGCGAGTCGTGACCTTGAGCAGCGCGTACTTGGGCATCACGGACGGACACCCTGCCGCTAGGGACTCCTGCAGTGCCGAGTAGTGGCGGATCCACGCATCGGTCGACCTGCCGAACGAACCTGTGACATCGATTCCGTCTAAGAATGTCTTCGCCACCCGACCTCCCTCAAGCTCGCGAGGTCGAAACCTCGCAACTAGTCCGCGCCACGCAATTCGGGACGACCAAAGCGTCACAGCAGCAGCCACGCCGACAATCTCGGGACTATGCACCAAGAAGGCCGCGTTTCCGGCGGCCGCCACCGGCAATATGAGTTCACCAAGCATGGCGGTTGGACGACGCAGAGAGTTCGCCCCGCCTCTCCACCAACCAATGACTTCGAACAGCACCCATACGCCACCGACCAACGCGGCGACAGGAAGCTCCCGGAACAAGAACAGGAGCAACACGATCGAAGACAACACTTCTGCAGGATAGACCACTAAGGCGAGAAAGGACTGTGCGCGAACACGCCCCCGCGTTCTCGAGAACGTCGTAGTCCCAGATTGGGCATCGGCGTCGATATCCTCGATCTGGTGCAGAAGGATGAACCGGACCCCGACGAGCCCTGCCCATAGGCAGTATGCCAGCACCGGGCCGGTCGACGCGTGGAGCACCGCGGCGTAGACGAGCGCCGGCAGCACGCGCTGAGAGACGGCCGAACTGATGACTCCAAGAGAGCCGCGTTCCTTGAACCGGGGACCGATTGAGTACGTCGTTGCGCCCAACAAGGCAACGGCTAGCGCGGCGACCACGAGAGGGTCCGTCAGCCACGCGGCGCATCCGAGTACGCTTAAGCCCGCCAGCGTCAGAGCAAAGACAACGGCCGTGCTCTCGCGAAAAGACGCCACGAGCTTGCGCTTGCCCGCTGCGCGGTCGGTCGCGCGGTCCCCGAAGTCATTCAGATAGTAGCCGTAGGAAAGGAACGCGCACGCGAACAGAGTCAGGCCAAGAAACTCGAACACGGCGCCGCGTCGAAAGAGCCCTGGTCCGATGAAGAGGAAGAAGGCCAAGTGAAGCGGCGGGACCTTGGAATCAAACCACTCCCCGAGCCTAGTCAGGTGGGCGAGCCGAGCAATCTGGGGCATCATGCCATATCGTCCTCCGTCCCCACGAGATCAAGGGCTGATGCGATGGCAGATACCATGTCGCGGGACGCAATTAGACGATTCACGCTCTCGGGTGCGCCAGTAGCCAGTACCGCACGAACTCCCTCGCCATGATTCCAAGTTCCTCCCGTGGTCAATACCGTCCGCTGCCCGCGAAGGTAGGCGTTGCACTATCGCGCTGGCCTTCTGCCTCGTGACGAGCAGATGAAATGATCCTGCGGACAGCTCGCTGGGAGCGACCCCTCTGCCAACATGGCAGCAAGCATATGATAGCCCTCGGCGGGTGGAAGGGCGCCTCCAACGACACATCCGTCTGTAGTCGGCATGGCATCCTCTCTCGACGAGGCCCAGACTCCGAGCGGGCCACATCGCGATGCTACGATAGTGCGCATCATGGGCCGATTGGAGCACAGAACACGGAGTAAATATGCCTGTCAGCCTGACGAGTGCACACATTGCACTCTCACGAATGTGCAACTCAAGATGCTTGTACTGCGGCATCTGGAAGGAGCGACTGCCCGGTCCTACCTGCGGGCGTCTTGCTGGAGTACTCGATCAGTTGGCTGACAACGGCGTGAAGAGTGTCAGCTTCACGGGCGGCGAGCCTCTCTTGCGTCAGGACCTAGAAGCGATCCTAGAGCACGCCACCAAACTCGGGATGCAAACATCGCTTGCCACGAACGGCATACTGCTCACCGACGATCGACTGGCCTCGATTCTCGACTCTGGCCTCACCACGCTGGTCGTTAGTCTCGACTCCGTGGATCCAGGGATTTACGAGCGCCTTCGTGGCCGACCCCTCGCCCCGGTCATCGAGTCTGTCTTGCGTGCTCGCCAACGCATCTCAAGCCCGCGCGGACTCGCGGTCTCTGCGGTGATGACGAGCCTGTCACTACCGGAATTGCCGAGGCTAGCTGCTTGGTGCTCGACAAACAGCGTCCCGCTTTCGTTGCAGCCTCTTCACGGCGTGTGGGGGGCAGAGGAGGATGGGAGCGAGTTGGCATCTCTGCGTTTGGATCCGCATGATGCGGAAAGGGTGCGGAACACCATTTCCGTCGTCAAAGCCAGCGGCGCGTGCCCAAACAACGCGGAGTACCTTGAGGCTCTGAGTGAATTCAGCATCGGTCGAGAAGTTGTCACGCGGACAACGTGTACAACAGGTCGTACGTCTATCGTCGTGTATTGGGACCTCGGCATAAGCCCGTGCTGGAACCTGCCCAGACTCGACTGGGGTGAGGGAATCCCCCTCAAGACCATGCTCCAACAGGACGCCTATCGGACCCTGGCGGCTCAGGCTGAGGCGCTGGACTGCCCTCGGTGCTGGCTAGCTTGCTACCACGACATGTAGAACCGAGCGATCAGCCCGAGCGGATGGCTCCACTCCCTCCACATCCGACTCACTCCATTCGCACGAGCTCGCACACTTCGTGTTGCATGCTTCGGACACCCACTCGAATGGCATGCCGACATTCACGTGAATTCTCGGCTGTGTAGGTCGGGATCTGCCCCCTCTAGCGGGTGGGCGATTCCGGCTCGAGGTCGGGAAGCAGTTCTGCCCACCGCTTATCCAAGTGCGGAGCTCGTCTGACGTCCATAGCGGCGAGCTCTGCGTACTCTGACCTCATCTGCTCGAACGCTCCAAGCGCGTACGCAGGGAAGGGGCCGCACCTGTGGACGAAGACGGCACGCGTGCGGCTGCAAGTCTCTAGCTCCATAACCTTAGTGCCTGGCAGCAGATGCTCAAGCGCCGTGCGGAGTGAGCGTACGCACTCATCGGAGTTCGGCTCGTTGAACGATTCGGGGAACCCCAGGGGGCCGCCAACTAGCATACGCCCCTCGGGTGCATCGAAATACTGAGTCTCGTGGCTAGACCGAATACTGGGAAGCGGGTTGGATAGCCTCACCACTTCTTTTAGGAGCATCCCTCGCTCATGGTCGCTAAGCGCCCGAATCACATCTGCAAGCGACTGGTCGCGCAGTGCGCGAGCGACCCCAGGCCCCCTCTGCGCGTAATCATGAAGACACGTGAGCGCGGCGCTGGCAGTGAGCCTCCAAAAATCGAGTGAGCTGGCGTTACCCTTCTCGCCTGTGAACCACGCGTAGAAATCCACGATGGATGGCACGGGCAGCCGCGTCTCGATGCTCGCAAGGTCTGGGTAGACTCGGATTTCGAAAGCGCCTTTCTGGCTCAGCGCCTCCCGGGATGCTTCGGTTGAATCTTCGGTTGTCTTGAGGAGGATCGCGAGCCATTCGCTGTCCCAATTTGCTGCGTCGTCGAAGATCGCTTCCATCGAGCTACAGAAGACCATAGTCTCACGCGTTCTGATTTCATCGTCTTGAGCTCTATCCGCGCTCTGAAGGGTGGCGCCGTAGAGGCCCAGCACCCTAGCGACAGCCTCCTTGCCCCCAAACAGCTTTTTGGACGCACTCGCGCACACGGCTTTGAGCTCTTCTTCGCTCCGCCGTGCTTGCTGTACTTGCTCGGCAGCGGCCGCGTTTGCAGCCTTCATATTTGAGCCGACTTGCTCAAGGTGCCGTCTCATCACGACCAGGAAGTCTTCGACGACCGCCTCGCCCGAGCCGGCGCGCACGAGTCTGTCGAGCTCGCCCTCAATGGCATATGAGACACGTTCGATCAGGGCTTCTCGATTGCTTGCAGCAATAGCAGCGCGCTGAACGAGTCGAGCCTCAAGCTCATCTCTGTTCCGCGCCCAGATGAGATCGGGCCCAAGCTCCCTAGTGACCTGCCGGGGTAGGGAGGGCTGGTATGCCGTCGGAGGAAGGATAGCGTCGATGCTTCTGTTCTGTGCCTCACCCAACCCCGCTAGCCGATGCAGCTCGATGAAGTCCATCGCGAGTTCGGACGGCGCAGGCGGCACCTGCCCCCCCTCAGTCTGGTCACCGCGACGCATACGGTCGAGCAGCAGCGAAATGAAGAGCGACTCTGCGAGGGCGGCCACCTGTTCGACTGGGTAGTGAACCTCCGCCATGCCAGCCGTCCCGTACCAGCATTGCTTGTCGCCGAGCCACGCCAGACCGAGTAAGCTGCTTGGCTTCCGTTCGACGCTTGCTATTGCATCACCAATCGGTCCGCATATCATGGCGTGAATGGTTCCACCGATGACCCCGGCGAGTGCAGCCGGACCACCCGCACCCACCAGACCATCCATCCCGTTCTCGTCGAACAGCTCGATGTCGTCAAACGGGAAAGCAAGTCGATACGCTGGGATGTTTCGTGAACTGACTGTGAAGACATCCCCGAAGTCGCCCCTCCTAATAGCCGCATCGGATGCCATGAAGAAATCCAGTTCTTTCAAGAAAGCGTAGGCGTTCTCATCGGCGAATTCACAGTGGGGAAAGCCCTTGAGGACTCCAGGCATCATGAGCAGCCCATTATGGGGAGTTTCGGGGCTCTGTTCACGCATCGCGCTCGCTAGGTCGAGGAGCATTCCGCCGCCGGCTCCACCTGCTAGCGAGCCCACGAAGATCACCTCTGGGCGCTCTTCCGAGACCTGCCATTTCGGGTCGGACATGACCTCTCGGCTCTGGATAGCATCCATACTCAGACAAACGACGCGCATGACCATGTCGAAGTTGTGGAACAGTGCAAGTCGACCAATCTGGCGCTTCTGCCAGGAGCCATGTTGAAGGGCTCCTGCAGGCAGCTCGACTAGATCGCTTTCGAACCAGGCCCCGAGTTCAGGGTTCAGAGCGAGAAGGTCACGAATGTCGGGGAGGGAGCACTGCAGGAACTCGTCACCTCCCAGATACTTCGCCGCAGAGTCCTGAAGTTCGTCTACGTCGATGCTGAGCAGGCGAATACCGGGAATCCCGTCTCCGAACTCCTCCTGCAGGCGTTTCTTGACGTCCGCGAGAACGATCTGGCCGATGCCCCCGAGTCCAATAACCAAAGTCCTCTTGAATCGCTGCATTCCCTCCCCTTCTCAACCGGTCAACATGGCCACCAACCACATGCGCGAGATTGCGTCGCCCCATGCCGATGTTGCCCCGTAAACATGTGCTTGCCCCGCGAGGCCTCACGACGACCTCGACCCGCTCTCCCCCCTGCAGCCAATCAAGGCCCGTAGATGACACACTAGGCTATCATGCCCCATTGGAGCTAGCATGCTCGGCAACCCACTCGCAAGCTCGCTACCGCGGTATCCTTCTGTTTGCGGTGCCGCGAGACATGCGGAGAGGACGGGACCCTCGCGGAAGCACCGCCAACATACGAATTGTCTGTTCGACGTCGGCTATTCGACGAGATTCCCCCTGCACCTACGCTATCTGCGTGCGACGATTAGCTCGATAGCCCAGCGACGTGCTTGAAACGAGGGTTCTTGATGCACCTTGATCGTGGCTCAGTCAACGCCTCCTTCATCGACCCCGACTCGGTGAGACAATTGGCTCTCAGCATCGTGTCGCCCTACATTGGCGAGGGTCGTTGGAACTGGCACCAGCCTGCGGCGATCTATGACTGGGTCCAGCACAACATCCAGTACGTTCCCGATCCGCGTGGCCGGAACTACTCAGCACTTCCACAGGAGACCCTAGAAGGCGGGGGCGGCGACTGCGAGGACCACGCCATCCTCATCGCCTCGCTCTGCGAAGCGGTGGGCATCCCCGCGCGCATCATCCTTTGCTTTCGACCCGAGAACGGCCACGCCTTCTGTCAAGTGCGCATCGGCAAACACTCACAACGGGCGGTTGCCGACAACGTCCGGCAGTACTACGGTTCCCAGTCCGGAGGGCTGACCAGGAGCATTGCGTGTGATGTCGACCGAACGGGCGCTATCTGGCTTCCTTCTGACACAGCGGCATGTAGATACTTCGGAGACAACAGCGGTCTTGAGTCGCTCGGGTATCTCGTCAGGAAGAATGGATCGTCTGACTTGGCCTGGTTGGAGCCGATTGAAATAGTGCAGCTTGACGTCCCAGGAGGGTTTCGTGAAGAGTCCGGGCCGGGACTCGGCAAGAGCTCGTCCGCGAGCCGCACCACACCACAGGTGCCCCGAGCATTAGTGGCCAGGGGCAAAGGCACACAACAGACGCCGAGGCTTGGGCGCGAAGACGCCTTCAGTCAGCGCTTCGGCTCCATCCCGGCCGGGCCACAAAGAGGGAAGCCGCCCGCACGGTAGCTCCTGAGTGCGTGCATGGCTCACCAAGAAGCAGTCGCGTCTCCGCCCATCGAGGCGACTAATGCGGCGACACCTGCCGTCGCTTGGGACTGGTCCAATGCAAGAACTACCATTCGTCCGCCAGGTCCTACCACCACGTCATCTGAGGGATTCACAATCAGGCCGAAGCGGTCGGCGTAGGCCACGGGTACGATGCGCTGTCCGATGGCCCATCGTTGCACGTCTCGCATCGAGGACCCCTCGAGGGCGGGGGGCACAGGCACATGATAGGGCTCGGAGGTTTGAGGCGTGTTCGCCAGCATCTCGCCAAAGAGCATAGTCAGCCCTGGCGTCAACAGCGCTTGTGCAATGAGCTTCGCCCCCATGTGCCCAGTTGAAACGATCTCGCTGACGTGTGCTCGAAGCAGATGCTCTCGATTCCTCTCTTCCGCCAGTTCGCTGCAAATCCAGACATCGGGATTGATGTGATGCAGCGTCAGAGCAATAACGATCGATTGGGCGTCGCTGGCGTTGATCCCCGCAGTTTCGCCGCGCCGTGAGTCCGACTCCTGATCCGCAAGAATCAAGACCGAGCCAGCGGTGTCAATATC
>Ga0194063_10001071_pt1 | contig 18381 bp, 15 predicted proteins | sample SepL3720m_MetaG_FD_155459 | JGI IMG/M metagenome (GOLD analysis project Ga0194063, IMG submission 155459) | Anoxic zone freshwater microbial communities from boreal shield lake in IISD Experimental Lakes Area, Ontario, Canada - Sep2016-L373-20m | ecosystem: Environmental > Aquatic > Freshwater... | reverse complement strand
ATTCAGCAACAGCGGATCGCCATCTTGGACGCTTCCGCTGGACACGAAACACGACCCCAACGGAGCTATGCCCGCATACGACGTATTAATCATTGGAGCCGGTCTCGCAGGGCAACGCGCTGCAATCGCCGCCGCCAAGACAGGCGCCACGGTCGCGATCCTTTCCAAGGTCCACCCGGTTCGCTCCCACTCGGTCGCTGCGGCAGGAGGAATCAACGCAGCGATCAACCCCGTTGACGACTGGCGCTCGCACGCCTACGACACAATTAAAGGCTCCGACTACTTGGGCGATCAGGACGCAATCGAGATCATGTGCCGCGAGGCTCCTGCCGAAGTGATGTGGCTTGAGCACGCCGGCGTCACATTCCACCGCAACGAGAAGGGTGAAATGGATCTGCGCGCCTTCGGCGGCGCCTCGATGAAGCGCACCGCCTACGTCGCCGACATCACCGGCCAAGCACTGCTGCACGTGCTCTACGAGCAGCTGATGAAGCACCACGAGGTAATCGACCGCTTCGAAGAGTGGTTCGTCACTTCGCTGATCACAAGCGAGGAAGGCGAATGCGTTGGCGCCGTAGCACGCGAGATCCGCAGTGGCAAGATCGAAACTTTCACCGCCAAGGGCGTGATCCTCGCCTCCGGTGGCGCCGGCCAATGCTTCCAGCCAACGACCAACGCTTTGATCTGCACCGGCGACGGAATCGCTCAGGCTTACCAGGCCGGCGCGCCGCTGATGGACATGGAGATGATCCAGTACCACCCGACGACGCTGGCAGAGAACGGCTTCCTGATTACCGAGGGCGCGCGCGGCGAAGGCGCCTACCTGCTCAACTCTGAAGGCGAGCGCTTCATGGAGAAGTACGCGCCAAACAAGATGGAGCTTGCCTCGCGTGACGTCGTCTCACGCGCTGAACAGACAGAAATTCTTGAAGGGCGCGGCGTCGGCCCTGACAAGCAAGGCATCTACCTCGACATCACCGTCGTGCCGCGCAAGCGCACGCTCGAAGCGCTGCGCGAGATCGTCAACATCGGCAAGGACTTCGCCGGCGTCGACATCACGCGCGAGCCGATCATCATCCAGCCCGGAATGCACTACATCATGGGCGGCGTCAAGACCGACTTCAATGGCGCCACGCCGCTACCGGGGCTCTACGCGGCCGGCGAAGTGGCCTGCGTATCGGTCCACGGTGGCAACCGACTCGGCGCCAACTCGCTGCTCGACACCTTGATCTTTGGCCGCCGCTCAGGTGAGCACGCCGCCGAGCGCGCGCTTGAGATGAAGATGCCTACCGTCTCCGACCAGCAGCTAAAGAAGGACCGCGAGATGATCGCCGAGATTCTTCAGCGGCCGAAGAGCGGCCGCCGCGTCTCAGAGATCAAGCAGGAGCTTGGTGAGACGATGAATCGCTACGCCGCCGTCTATCGCGACGAAGCCGGGCTGCAGAGCGCTCATGAGATCGTCCGCCGCCTCAAAGAAGAGTCGAAGACGGCCTACGTCGACGATAAGGGCGCGGTCTTCAACCAGGATGTGCTCGGCGCGATTGAGCTTGACTACATGCTCGACTGCTCGGAGGCAATCGTCGTCGCCTCATTGGAGCGTAAGGAGTCACGCGGCGCCCAGTTCCGTACCGACTTCCCCGAGCGCAATGATGCTGAGTGGCTCAAGCACATCGACGTTTCACGCAACGGTGGCGATGCGCCGAAGGTCTCTTACTCAGAGGTAACGATCACCGACTGGCAGCCCGAAGCCCGCACCTACTAAAACCCCGCACGAGAAAGAAACAATGGCCGAATTCAAGCTCAAGATCCGCCGCTACGACCCGGAAACAGGCGCTGCGCCTTACTGGGACGAGCACACCGTTGAGCTGGAGCCCCACCGCTCGGTGCTGGAAGGAATTCTTCAGGCCCGCAATGAGAAAGACGGCTCAATCGGCGTTCGCTGCTCGTGCCGCTCAGCGATCTGCGGCTCCTGCGGTGTGCGCGTCAATGGCAAGCCTGGCCTCGCCTGCCACACCCACCTCGATGACGCGCTAGCGAGCGCCGGTGAGGATGGCGTGATCGAAGTTGAGCCGATGGGCAACATGCCGATCATCAAGGATCTGATCGTCGATATGGACGCCGTCCACTGGAAGAAGATCCAGCGCGTCACGCCATGGCTGATCGGCAAAGAGCCTGTTCCGGAGCGCGAATACATCGTCTCGCGCGAATCGATGATCGACGTAACCCAATCGATGGCCTGCATTCAGTGCGGCGCCTGCGTCTCCGACTGCCTCTCGATGGAAGTTGATCCGCTCTTCGTCGGCCCCGCCGCGCTGGCCAAGAGCTACCGCTTTGTCGGCGACCCGCGCGACGCCGCTCACGAGCAACGGCTGAAGGACCTAGGCGAAGACAAGCACGGCATCTACGACTGCACGCACTGCTTCAAGTGCATCGAGGCCTGCCCGAAGGGCGTAGCGCCGATGAACCAGATCATGCGCCTGCGCCGCATCGCCGGCAACGACTTCCACATCAAGGACCGCAACAACGGTGAGCGCCACGAGGCGGCATTCGTGAAGAACATTGAGAAGAACGGCATCCTCCACGAGGCCGACCTGCTGCCTGATTCATACGGTGGCAAGTTCAACCCGCGCGCAGTGCCGGAGCTGATCGCCAGCCTGCCGATCGTCGTCACAGCCCTGCTGCGGCGCAAGATGACTCCAGCCAAGGCGTTGCTCCATCCGCACGAGGCGCCCGATGGAGTGAAGAGGATTTACGAGATCGTCGAAGGGCGCGAGAAGCGCAACGAGTTCAACCTCTACATCAGCGGCACCGACGCCGACAACGAAGGCACCGCCGAGGTCGCCGAGGCGATCGAAGCTGCCGAGCCAGCCGGCGTCGCGCCCGACGGCACCGAAGGCTCGAGCGCCTAAAAGGAGCGAAAGGAAGCTATGAAAGTTGCCTACTGGCCTGGCTGCGTAAGCCGCGGCTTCACCTCTGAACTGCACGGCTCGATGGCTGCCGTCGCGCCGATGCTGAACATCGAACTGGTTGAACTTGACCGCGCCAACTGCTGCGGCGCAGGCGTAATCGCCGAGCACAGCCAGGAGCTCGCTGACACGCTCAACGCCCGCACCTTCGCGCTTGCTCAGCAGGAGATCACTCAGGGCGCAGACCTGATGATGAACATCTGCTCGACCTGCCAAGGCGCGCAGAGTGAATGCCAGCAGCGACTCGACGCCAGCGCTGAGTACCGCGCGCAGGTCAACGAGACGCTTTCCGACGAGGGCCTTGAGTACCAGGACGGGATCATCAACAAGAACTTCCTCTGGGTGCTGGTTGAGGACATTGGCCTCGACAAGCTGAAGACGCTGGTCAGAAATCCGCTTACCGACCTGCGCGTCGGCCCCTTCTACGGCTGCTACATCGTTCGCCCGACCGACCGGCTTGACATCAATAGCGCACAGCCGCGCGATGAGTACCTCGGCCAAGTAATTGAGGCACTTGGTGGCACCGTGATTGACTACGCCGGCTCACACAAGTGCTGCGGCTTCCCGATCATCACAATGAACAAGAAGGCTTCGCTCGAGCAGGCCGGCCGCCACCTCGCCGACGCAGTTGACGCTGAGGCCGACTGCCTTGTTACACCTTGCCCGCTCTGCCACCTCAACCTTGATCTGCAGCAGCCGATGGCCGCCAAGCAGGTCAAACGTGAGCTGAACATGCCCGTTCTCCACCTGCCCCAGCTTGTCGGTTTGGCGCTGGGCCTCTCACCGGAGGACCTCGGCCTGCAGCATCACATCGTCAAGCCAACCGCGGTGATCGACTGGTCACAGGCGGTTGTCGGCGGCGTTGGCGGCTGGTAGCTAGCCGACTAGGCCGCGCGCGATCGCAAGCTCGGCGATCTGCACCGTATTCAGTGCTGCGCCTTTGCGCAGGTTGTCACCGACGACGAAGAAGTTGATGCTCTTTTGGTCACCGAGGTCTGCTCGCACGCGGCCGACTGCCACCTCGTCGCGCCCCGCCCACTCAAGCGGCGTTGGCGCCGCTTCGACCACAAGGTTGGGGAACGCCGCGAGCGCTGCAAGCGCAGCGTCCAAGTCAACGTCGCGCTCGAACGTGGCACGGATCTCGATCGCGTGGCCGACCATCACCGGCACGCGCACGCAGGTCGGACTGACCTGGAGCTGCGGCAGTTCGAGAATCTTGCGGCTCTCGTTCTGAAGCTTCATCTCTTCGTCGGTGTAGCCGTTCGCTTCAAGCGCGCCGAGCATCGGCACGACGTTGTAAGCGAGCGTGTTCGCGTGGACTTCCGCCGTCACCTTGCGCGCCGCCTTCTCGCCATCGCTGACAAGAAGATCGACGTCCTGATGGAGCACCGGTACCTGCGCGGCAAGCTCGTCGATGCCGCTGCGGCCGGCGCCACCTGCGGCTTGGTAGCTAGTCGCGACGATCGCGGTTAGGCCGAACTGGTCGTGCAGCGCTTTCAGCGGCAGCATCGCGACCATCGTCGTGCAGTTTGGGTTGGCGACGATCCCCTTCGTGGCGCTGGCGATCGCATCGGGGTTCACTTCACTGACTACGAGTGGAACCTCGTCATCCATCCGCCAGGCCGAGGAGTTGTCGACGACGAGAGCTCCGGCGTCAGCAAACTGCGGCGCCCACTCGCGTGAGGTTGCGCCGCCGGCGGAGAAGAGCGCAAGGTCGAAGCCGGCGATCGTTTCCGCGTTCAGCGGCTGCACTTCGCCGTAGCCATCAAGCACCGTCCCCGCCGAGCGCTCGCTGGCAAACGGGACTACCTCATCGGCGGCTACGCCGCGCTCGCTGAGCATCGCCAGCAGCAGGCGCCCAACGGCGCCGGTCGCGCCAACGACGGCGATTCTCATGCCGGTGGCAGCCCGAAGGGCTCTTCGGCACGAATCGAATCATCGCCGCTCAGTTCGAAGGCGCTGTGCAGCGCGCGCACGGCGTCTTCGACGCGTGCGCCAGCAATCACGCATGAGATCTTGATCGGCGAGGTCGAGATCATCTCGATGTTGATCCCCTCGGCGCCGAGCACGCTGAAGACCTTCGCGGCGACGCCTGGGTGCGACTTCATCCCTGCCCCAACGACCGAGACCTTGCCCATCTCTTGGTCAGTGGCGATGTCGCCGATTCCCATCTCGGACTTCAAACGATCTAGCGCCTCGTGCGCAGCGCGCAGGTCATCGCGCGGCACCGTGAACGACATGTCGGCGCGCGTGTCCTTCGATACTGGCTCGTTCTGAATGATCATGTCGACGTTGACGTGCGCCTCTGCCAGCGCAGTCGCGATCTGGCCGGCGGCGCCGGGCGTGTCGGGCACGCCGATCACCGTGACGCGAGCCTCGTCGGTTGAATGAGTTACTGCTGTGATGAGTGGATGTTCCATTGTCTGATTCTCCGCGAGGACCACGGTACCGGGACCGTCCTCGAAGCTCGACCTGCAGTGGATACGGACGCCATGGTTGCGGGCGTACTCAACGCTACGTAGTTGAAGTACACCCGCTCCTGACGATGACATTTCAAGCATCTCCTCGGAGGAGACGACCGACAGTTTGCGCGCATCGGGCACGATCCGTGGGTCGGCGCTGAAGACGCCGGCAACATCGGTGTAGATCTCGCACTCTTCGGCGCCGAGCGCAGCAGCCAGCGCAACGGCAGTCGTGTCGGAGCCGCCGCGGCCAAGCGTCGTCACATCCTTCGTCGTTGAGACGCCTTGGAAGCCTGCGACGAGCACGATGTCGTCGTTGTCTAGCGCCTCGCTGATTCGGTCGGCGCGAACGTCGAGGATCCGCGCCTTGGTGTGCGTTGTGTCGGTAACGATTCCAGCCTGCGAGCCGGTCAAAGAGATCGCGTGGTGGCCAAGGTCATTGATCGCCATCGCACAGAGCGCGCATGAGACTCGCTCTCCGGTTGAGAGCAGCATGTCCATCTCGCGCGGGTCAGGGTTGTCGGAAACCTCGTATGCGGCCTCGATTAGGCGATCGGTCTCCTTACCGCGGGCGCTAAGAACGGCGACGACGCGATGGCCTTCTTCGCGCCGCGCGACGATCCGTTCAGCGGCACGACGAAGCCGCTCAGCGTCGGCCACTGAGCTACCTCCGAACTTCATAACGATCGTTGCGTCAGCCATAGCGGCCAAGGATACGAGCGTTAGCGGTCTGCGTGCGGTCGGCGGCGACCGCTCAGACTGCGCGGCGGCCCATCATCGCGCGGCCGAGCGTCACTTCGTCGGCGTACTCAAGGTCGGCGCCGACCGGCAGGCCGGAGGCTAGGCGCGTAACGGCGACGTCAGGCGCGCGCTCGTGAACGCCGCGGGCGATCTGCAGCGCCGTCGCCTCACCGGTCGTCGTTGGGTTGGTCGCAAGTACGATCTCAACGATCTTTGGGTCTGCCGATTCGATCCGCGCGTAGAGCTCAGCGATCTTCAGATCGCCGGCGTCTATTCCGTCGATCGGCGAGAGCGCGCCGCCGAGCACGTGGTAAGTGCCACGAAACTCGTGCGTACGTTCGACCGGAATCACGTCGCCTGGCTCCTCGACGACGCAGATCACAGTCTGGTCGCGGCGCGCGTCCTGGCAGATCACGCAGCGCGGCCCCTCGGAGAGGTTGCAGCAGACCTCACAGAAGCCAATCTTCTCTTTCACCTCGCGGATTGCGTCGGCCAGCGCCAGCGCGTCTTCCTTCTCAAGCCGCAGAATGTGGAAGGCGAGCCGCTGCGCGGTGCGCGAACCGATTCCCGGCAGCTTCGAGAGTTCGGTGATCAGCCTCTGTACTGGAGGGGCAAACACGGCTTATGGCCCGTCGGGGCCGGGATCGCCGTCATCGGCGAAGTCCGGCTGCTCGTCACCGTCCACGTCGTCAGGCGCTTCGCTCACCGCAGCTGGGGCGGCAACGATCTCTTCGGCGTCAAACGTTTCAAGCAACTTATCGACGAGCTCATCGCCTGCGAGGGCCTGTGCCTCTGGCGCCGTGCCAAGGTCGCGCAGCTCGTACTCGATCCGCACGCGCACGCCGAGCAGCGATTCAAGCGCCAAACCGACGACGGTTCGCGCGTCTGCGTTGTCGGCGACCATCCGGCGGTTGAATGAATCGTCTTCGGGGAAGGCGACTACAAGAATCCCGGCCCGCATCTCGAGCGGCTGAGCGCGCGCGAGCGCTGCGCAGACCATCGGTTGATCGGGATTGATCGTCTCCAGCACGGCGGGCCAGATCTCGGCGACCTGTTCGATCGTTACCTGTACGGCGGCGGCCGACGGTTGCGGCGCCGCTACCTCTTCGGTCTGCGGCTCTGGTGCAGCCGCGGCGGCGGCGCTTCCAGCCAGAGTCGCGGCGGCGGGCGGATCTGGCGGCGGCGCGGCGGGCGGCTCCGGCGCGGCGGGCGGCTCCGGCGCAGCGACGGGCGCGGGCGTGGCGGGCGCCGCAGCGGCGGCTTCCGGCGCACCGGCAGGCGCGGGCGCGCCACCGAGCGCGGCTTCAAGGCGGCCGATCCGCGCCAGCAGCGCCTTGCTTGAGGCATCAACCTCGGGCGTCGCCGCCTTCACCAGCGACAGTTCAAGTTGCGTGCGCGGGTCGGCGCCATCGCGGATCGCGCGCATCGCCACGCCAAGCAGGTCAAGCAGGCGCACGGCGTCGGCTTCATCGACGCGCTCGGCCTGCTCCGCCAAGCGCGCGTCACGGTCCGGTGTAACGCGCAGCTCGCTGGGGACGGCGCCGAGCGTGCCAACTACGAGCAGCTCGCGCGCGTGCACTTCAAGGTCGCGCGCGGCAATCTGCAGGTCACGGCCGGTCTGCGCCAGCCGTGCGGCGATCTCCAGCGAGGCGCGCGCATCGTGGGCGGCAATCGCGTCAAGTGCACCGAACAGCAGGTCGTCATCGGCGACGCCGAGCACGGCGAGCACGTCTTCGACTGAGATCGAACTGCCGGTGTAGGTGACGAGCTGCTCAAGCGTGCCGAGCGCGTCGCGGAATGAGCCTGTGGCGTGGCGCGCGATCAAGGCGAGCGCGTCGGGGCTGATCTCGATCGATTCGCTCTGCGCTACGCGCGCCAGTACAACGGTCAGCTGCTCGACGGTCGGGCGGCCAAAGTCGAAGCGGTGGCAACGGTCAACGACGGTGTCGAGGATCTTCTGTGGCTCGGTCGTGGCGAGCACAAAGATCGTGTTCGGTGGTGGCTCCTCGAGCGTCTTGAGGAATGCGTTCCAAGCCTGCGGCGTCAGCATCTGCGCCTCGTCGATGATGTAAACCTTCGAGCGGCCGCTGACCGGAGCGTAAGCAACGCTTTCGCGCAGCTCGCGGATGTCGTCAACCGAGTTGTGTGAGGCGCCGTCCATCTCGATTACGTCCATCGAACCGGCCTGCTGGATCGCGAGGCAGGAGTCACAGACGCCGCATGGCTCTGCTGTTGGGCCCTGCTCGCAGTTGAGGCAGGCGGCGAGAATCTTCGCCATCGAGGTCTTGCCGGTGCCGCGCGAACCAACGAAAAGGTAGGCGTGGTGGACGTTGTCCCCGGTGACGGCGTTGGTCAGCGTACGCACGACGTGCTCTTGGCCAACAACGTCAGCGAAGTTGCGTGGGCGGTGGCGGCGGTATAGCGAAGGAGCGGCAGACACGGAGCCTGAGTCTAGACGCAGCGGCGGCCGTTCTGAGGCCGCTGGCGCAAGCGATCAGCCCAGTTTGCGCTCGTCTCCCAAGTAGGCTGAGGCGATGGAACCGGGTCGGCTCGAGGAGCTCTACGACTGGCTGCGCATTCCGTCGATCTCAACCGGCGGCGGCGAAGCGAAGGATCTTCTCGCGGCCGCCGAGTTCGCAGCCGCGATCGTGCGCCGCGCCGGCGGCGAGGCGGAACTGATCACGATCGATGGCGGCAACCCTCTCGTGATCGGCGAACTACGCGCGCGCCAAGAAGGCGCGCCGACGGTGATCATCTACGGCCACTACGACGTCCAGAGCCCAGGCCCATTGGATGCTTGGCAGAGCCCGCCATTTGAGCCGGAGGTTCGGGGCGGCAGGCTCTACGCGCGCGGCGCCGCCGATGACAAAGGCAACTTCTACCCGCTGCTGGTTGCGGCCTGCGAGCTCTTCGAAAGCGGCGAGCTGGCGGTCAACGTGCGCGTCGTGATCGAAGGCGAGGAGGAGGCAGGCGGGGAATCGGTCGCCGCCTGGGTTAAGGCCGACGAGCGCGGCGCCGACTGCGCGATCGTCTTCGACAGCGCGATGGAAGACGCGAATACGCCGGCAATCACGGTCGGCCTGCGCGGCTGCGTCAGCACGATGCTTACGGTCACGGCGCAGCCGCGTGATCTTCACTCCGGCCTTTACGGTGGCAGCGTTCAGAACGCGCTGCATGTGCTCCAGCAGATCCTCACTCCCCTATTGCCAGATGCTGAAGGCAACCTTCGGGATCAGCTGCGCGCCGGCGCCGAGGCCCCTTCGGCCGCTGAGCTTGAGTCCTGGCAGCAGCTGCGCCCCGGCCAAGAGATCCTCGACGAAGTTGGAGCGACGCCGCTGACGAGCGACTCTGGCGCTGATTTTCGCCGCCGCAACGGCGCTGAACCGTCGTTCGAAGTCAACTGGATCGAGGGCGGCGCGGCGCGAACTGTGGTGCCGGCGCAGGCGCGCGCCTATGTAACGCTGCGCCTGGCTCCGGGGCAGGACGCAGCGGCGATGCAAGCGGAGCTCGAGCGGCTACTGCGCGGCGAAGTGCCGCGCGGCGTCGAGCTTGAGCTCGAATCGCACACCGCAACGCCATCGCTCTTCGCCACCGATCTGCCAGCGATTCAGATCGCGCGCGAAGCGATCGACCGCGCCAGCGGAATGAAGACGGCGCTAATCCGCAGCGGCGGCTCAATCCCAGTAGTCGCCGACTTCGCCGCCGCCGGCATTCCAGTGATCGTCAGCGGCTTCGGACTCGCCGACGATGAGATTCACGCCCCGAACGAATCGTTCGTCTTCGATCACTTCGACCTCAGCGAGCGCTGCGCGCGCGAGCTGCTGCAGGCGCTCGCCGCGCTGCCACAGGCTTAGGCTGATGAGCGGCGCCCACAAGAAGCTTCAGGTACTGGCTGCGATCGTCGTGCTCGCAGCGGTAGCTTGGCTGATTGCGGGTCGCGGCCTCGTCAACTACGACACGCTCTACTCGCTCGCTTGGGGCCGCGAGCTGAGCGAAGGGCGCTCGCTCTTCCTCAGCGCGCCGTTCACGCCAACGCTGCACCCGTTCGGGATTCTTCTCGGCCTGCTGCTCTCACCGTTCAGTAAAACGGTCGTGACTGGAGTGCATGGGGTTGCCGCGACCGACATCGTCGTCGTGCTCGCCTTCCTCACGCTCGGCGCGATGCTCTGGCTGACCTACGCGCTCGGCGCGCTCTGGTTTGGCCGCTGGGCAGGGGCGCTAGCAGCGCTGATCATGCTTACGCGCAGGCCGCTGCTCGATTTCGGCGCCCGCGCCTACGTTGACATCCCCTATGTGGCGCTAGTCCTCGCCGCCGTCCTAGTTGAAAGCCGAAGGCGCCGTGCTTCAACACCTGTGCTTGCACTGCTCGCCGTCGCGGGGCTGATCCGCCCTGAGGCTTGGGCCTTCTCCGGCGCCTACATCGTCTACCTCTGGTTCAGCGGTGAACACCGGACACGGCAGGTAGCGGGCTGGCTGGCGCTGGCAGCTGCTGGCCCGGTTATCTGGTTGCTCGGTGACTTGGTTCTAGCGGGTGACGCGCTCCATTCTCTAACTGGCACGCACGCTAACGGCCGCGCGCTCGGCCGTGAGACAGGCCTCAGCGGGCTCGTCACGACGGCGCCGTGGCGGCTCGGCGAGATCCTCCGCGAGCCGGTGCTCTTCGGCGCCGTCGGCGGCCTGGGCTTTGCGATCTGGCTGCTTCGCGATCGTGTTCGCACTCCAATTGTGGTCGCCCTGGTCGCCCTTGGCGCCTTCAGCGTGCTGGCTATCGCCGGTCTGCCGATCAACGGTCGCTACCTCCTCCTCCCGGCTGTGATTGGAGCCATCTTCTGCGGCGCAGGCGTCTTTGGCTGGCGCGAACTAGCGAGTGGTGACAAGCACCGCCAGCCGTGGGCGATATTTGCCCTCTTCACGATTCTGCTGCTGCTGGTGTTCACGCCGGCGCAGGTGGATCGAATCTCAAACCTTCGTTACGCGCTCAGCCGCCAGGAACAGATTCAGAATGATCTTCAGGCCCTGATCAAGCAGCCGCCAGGGGTGATCACGACCACTTGCACGCCAATCACGGTGCCCAACCACAGGCCGGTACCGGTTCTTTCACTCTGGCTGAACCTCCCTCCTCAGGTGATTTTCAGCGCTGACGAACAGCTCGTTCCGACCGGCCAGTTCATCGCCGCTGCCACACCACAGGTTGCCAGCGACTACATCCTTGACCCGCGCGATCTGAATCGCCGCGTGATCGGGCCGCCGCGAGCGCTCACGCTCGCTGGCGGCAACCGTTCTTGGCTGGTCTACAAGCGCTGCGCTACGCCCAGCGGCTGAGCTTTACGGCGTCGTTACTGTCGGCGTCGTAGTTGTCGTGATCGTCGTCGGCGGCGCCGTCGTCGTCGTGACAGTCGTGTTCGTAATCGTTGGGATCGACTGCGTCGTCGAAACCGTGTTGCTGTCGCTATTGCCGCCGGTAATAACCAGCGCGGCAATGACTCCCGCGACGATGATCGCAACGGCTCCCATCACCCACGGCCAAGGGTTGCTCTTATGCGGCGGCTGCCCGCCTGGACCCTGCTGGTAAACGGGCTGGTTTGGATCCTGCGGGGGCTGCGTGGCCATTAGGTGGTTCCTTTAGTTGGTGTAAGTGAGCGGGAACTTGGTAGTGATCGTAAGCGCTGAATCGGCGCCGTGTTCGACGCAGGTCCATTTTGCTGTGCTTCCGCTCACCGATGGCGTACACGACGAACCTTGAACGGTCACCGGCTGCTCGGCCTGCGTGCGGGCGACTCCCTTGACCAGCGCGCTCGCCGCATCACAGCTTGCCAGCGCGGTCTGCGAGCTAGGCACGTCGGTCGCGTTGACGTTCGCGACTGTGCTGCTCCCGACAACGCCTGAAATATTGTTGACGGTGCAGGTTCGCGTGATGTTGATCGGGGCGGTCGTAGTTGTCGTTGTCGTCGTAGGAGCGACCGTCGTCGTCGGGGTCGAGGTCGCCGTCTTGGTAGTCAGCGTCGTCACCGGAGTCGTGACCGAAGCATCGGTTGAGCTCGACGAATCGTTCCCGCCGGTAATCAAAATCGCGGCGATCACGCCGGCAACGATGATCGCAACGGCGCCAAGAACCCAAGGCCACGGGTTGCTGCCGCCACCTTCAGGCGGCTGGCCACCCTGCTGCGGGTTGTACTGCTGAGTTGGGTCTTCCGACGGAGGCTGAGTGGGCATGGCTGAAACCGTAGGCAGATCAGCGGACGGTTGCGCCACAGAGTCGTCGACGACAGCTGAATCAGCTCACTGCAGGCGCCAAAACCACGGTAAGATTTCACCATTCCCGGGCGCGTAGCTCAGCGGGAGAGCGCTCGCTTCACACGCGAGAGGTCGCTGGTTCGAAACCAGCCGTGCCCATCAAAACCCCTTTGAAATCAGGCTCTGCGAGGTCACGGTTCGATACCAGTCGGCTGGACAGTGTTGAACGAGGACAGCTTCCCACACGAGCTGACGAACTCCACGCGATCCCCCGACCCGCGGAGAAACGAGCTCCCAGCGCGATGCTACGAGCCGACGCGCCTGTGGCTAATTTTCGACAACAAGTGCCCGCCGAGTCAGACATCAGAACTAGCCGTGCGGGAAGTTCCACCGCGTAAGCCAAGTCGGCGGGGGGTGGCGCCCGCCACAAGCGCGTCCGGTATCGTTCCATTGACGATGTGGATTAAATCGTTTAGGAAATCTTGCCGAGAACATCGTTCGCGGTTCTTGATTCCGACGTTCGCGGGCTTAGCGCTCGCTGCCGGGGCGCTCGCGCTCGAAGTACCCGCGCTTCGACTCGGCCTTCTCTTTCTCGCTCCTGCGCTTCTTCTTTTTGCACTGCTCGTTGGCGGTGCCGACCCGGCACCGCTCCTGCTTCGCGCGCGGAAACGCCCCACCTCAGGCCGACGTCGCGAGCGTGCCCTCAACCTCCCTCGCGCCCCACGACGACTCTTTCCCCGCGGTGGCGAGATTCTCGCCGCCTTCCTTGCTGGTCGTGCGCCACCGGCGCTGCCGGCCTGAGCCCAAGAAGCACCGGTCAGGCCCGCTGGTCCCCGGACGCTCTTTGAGCGCCCGGGTAGCGATCCGTAACCACAAACAAGGAGAACTAATGTCTACACGTAATGCGATTGCGGCCGTGACGGCCGTCGCTGCGCTCGCCGTTCCGGCTGCCGCGCAGGCTCACGTAACCGTCAACCCGCGCACTGTCACCTCTGGCAGCTACTCGGTTCTGGCGGTTCGAGTCCCGAACCACGAGGCGAAACGCTCGACCGTGAAGGTGAAGGTCACCTTCCCCGCCGGGTTCTACTCGGCCTTTTACGAGCCGAACGCGTCCTGGAAGGTCAAGATTGCGATGCGGAAGCTGGCAACCCCGGTGCAGGGCGAAGATGGCCCGATCACCGAAGAGGTCGGTTCGATGACCTGGACCGGTTCGGGCAAGGGTCTCGGCCTGGTACGTCCTCACCAGTTCCGTGAGTTCCGGGTCTCCTCACAGATCCCGACTGGATTGGCGGCTGGAACGAAGCTCACGTTCCCCGCGATCCAGTACTTCAACAACGGGACGCGGACCAACTGGACCGGACTCCCTGATACCGACACTCCAGCCCCGCAGGTGACGATAGTCGCCGGCTGACCGGGACAGGGGGCTGCGCGCATTCCGCGCAGCCCCCGCTTTCCGATCGGAGGACAGATGAAGATCGCACGAGCTGCCATTCCCATTGCCGCATGTGCAGCGCTGGCCCTCGCCGTTGCGGTGCCGGCGCTAGCGCACGCGCCCGTGACATCCCGCTACCCGAAGCCCGGCTCCTTAGCCAACAAGGTCAAGGCCGTATCCGTCGGATTCGGCGACCGACTGATCACCGGCCGGATCGAGGTTCGCAGGGCAGGCGTACTATTGCGACCTCGTAGCTCAGGGCCAACAGCGAGAAAGACCGCCGTTAGGGCGACGTTCTCGCGCCCGCTCCCCTCAGGCTCCTACTCGGTGACCTGGCGCGCCCTGGCAAGTGACAGTCACAGACAGGCCGGAAGCTGGAGCTTCCGAGTCCGATGACAGGCATCCGCATCCCGTTGATCGCGGCGCTGATGCTCCTAGCAACATGCGGGAGCGCTTCTGCGCACGTATCGCTCAGCCCCGGCGAGGCTCCTGCCGGAGGCCTCGCGGTTCTGACCGTGCGCGTTCCCAACGAGAGCACCACTGCTGCGACGACCAAGGTTGAGATGAAGATGCCCGCCGGGGTCATCTCCGCGACGTACGACCCGCGGCCCGGATGGTCCGTGACGGTTCGCAAGGCGGTACTCGCGAAGCCGATCGAGACCCCGGACGGACCGATCGACGAAGCGGTAAGCCAAGTGACTTGGACGGCCGACAACAGGTCAGCGCAGATCACGCCGGGACAGTTCGCCGACTTCAAGCTCGGAATATCCGTGCCGAACTCCCCCGGGAAGACACTGTCCTTCAAGACGCTCCAATCGTACTCCGACGGCAACATCGTTCGCTGGATCGGCCCGGAAGGCTCGGAAGATCCGGCGCCGTTGCTGAAGGTCGGACCTGCCGAGGCTTCGGCCAGCTCCGCCCACGGAGCCGCTGCCGACTCATCCGGAGCGGACGCGACAGTCGCGAAATCCGGGTCCGGCGGATCCACCACAGCGACCATTGCGCTGGTGCTGGCCGCCCTCGCCGCACTCATCGCACTGGCGGCCCTCGTGCTCGCTCGCCGTCGCTAAAGGATGCCCCGCGGTCGGAATATGGTGGCGCTTTCCACCCTCGCGGCGCTACTTCTGACTGCCGCGCCGCTTGCGCAGGCTCACCAGGGCAACCCGGAATTCCGCTCGGTCGTTACCGGTATTCGCCCGAATGCGGCTGGGCTTCAGGTCCGGGTTCTCGGGTTCGACGACCGGCTTGAGCTCACCAACCGAAGCGGCAAGACCGTCGTCATCTCTGGGTACGAGGGTGAGCCCTACGCACGCATCCTCGCCGACGGCACGGTCCAAGTGAACGTCAATTCGCCAGCGACCTACCTGAACGAGGACCGCTACGGACAGGCCGGTCTGCCGTCCGGGGCCCGGTCAGGCGCATACCCGGAATGGAAGACGCTCGACCGCGTCGGGACCTTTCAGTGGCACGACCACCGGGCCCACTGGATGGGGCGGGGGCTGCCGCCGACGGTCAAGGACCAATCCCGTAAGACCCGCGTCTTCAACTACCGGATACCGATCTCGACCAGTGGGCGCCCGGGGAGGATCACCGGAACCCTCTACTGGGTCGGCTCGGAAAGTGGCGGCGTGCCGATGGCAGCGATCGCGGCGATGGGCGTAGTTCTCCTAGCGGCACTAACGCTCGTGCTCGTCGTCAGGCGCCGTCGGAAAGCCCGATGAAGCGCTGGCTTCTCTTGCTGGTCGCCGTCGGCGTGCTGGGCCTCTGGATTCCCGCAGGCGCTTCTGCACACGCTGTGATCACCTCCACCGCCCCAGCCCGTGACGCCCGCCTCGATTCAGCCCCCACGCGAGTCGAGGCAGCATTTAACGAGGCGGTAAGCAGCGGCTTTGGGGCCCTGCGCGTCTTCGACTCCGACGGCCGGGAGGTCCAAGACGGCGCCACGGTGCACCCAGCCTCGGCGGCGAACCGGATCTCCGTGCCGCTCCGCAACGAAACTCCCGACGGCGCCTACACCGCCACCTACCGCGTAATCTCGGCCGACGGCCACGTGGTGAGTGGCGGCTGGGGCTTCATTGTCGGAAAGGGTCAGGCCTCTTCGACGCCGGCGGTGGCTGAACTCGTCGCAGGGCGCCAAGCACCCCCGGTAACGGGAATCCTTCTGGGAATCGCCCGCGGTTTCCAGTTCGCGGCGATCGCGGTCTTCCTCGGAGCGTTCTTCGTCCTCCTGGCAACATGGCCGCGGGCGCGGACGCGGGCCGGCGAGCCTCACTCCGACGAATGGGATTCCGCTTTGCTGACTCGGATCAGGCGAATTGCGGCCATGGGCGCCGCGGCTGGGTTCGTGAGCGCCGCGGCCGGAGTCGCGCTGTCCGGAGCGCAGACCGCCGGCTTCGGGCCCGAGAGGGCACTCGAAGGGTCGCTGCTGAACGAGTCGCTCGCCACCCGCTTCGGACTCTTATGGGCGATCGCAGCGGGCCTCTGGGCCTGCTGTTTGGTCCTCTCTCTGCTGACCACCAGACCCGGCCGAGCGCCGTGGCTGGCCTGGACGCCCGTCATCGCCGGCGCTCCGATCGTGCTACTCCCGGCACTCAGCGGGCACGCGGCCCAGCAGAGCCCCGCCGCCGTGATGGTCGGCGCGAACGTCGTCCACGTTGCCGCGATGGCCGTGTGGGTTGGCGGCGTCGCGGCCCTCCTGCTGGCGGCGTTGCCGACTGCGACACGCCTCAAGCCTGCGAGCGCTATCCGAATGCGCGCTGCACTGGTAAGGACGTTCTCGCCGGCAGCGACCTGGGCCGTGGCGCTGGTCCTACTGACCGGGATTCTTCAGTCCTACGTCGAGGTGGCGACCCCCGGGAACCTTTTCACGACCGCCTTCGGCAGGGTCGTGCTGGTGAAGACAGCCCTCCTGGTAGCGATCGTCGCGCTCGCTGCCTACCAGCGCCGTCGCCTCTTTCCCCGGCTCGACGGCATCGCCAGCGGCGCACGGCCGGCCGAGGGTGCGGCCGTAATCCTGCGCAGGTTCCTTGCCGGCGAAGTGTTCTTGATGGCCGCAGCGCTGGCTGCGACCGCAGCCCTGAGCGGCATGGCGCCAGCCACTGCGACGCCGGCGGGTCCCGTCTACCGGGAAACGGCGATCGGCCCACTGGAGATGCAGCTAAACCTGGACCCAGCTATGACGGGAGTCAACCAGACCCACATCTATCTCACCTCTGCACGCAACGGCGCCCAGTTCGACGGGGCCCGCGAGGTGAGTATCGAGCTCAGCATGCCGGAACGGAACCTGGGACCGATTCGAGCTACTGCGCTGAAGGCAGGCCCCGGCCACTTCATTGCACCCGCGAGCGTCCCGGTGGCCGGCGACTGGCGGCTGACGGTCGTAGTGAGGGTTTCGGACTTTGACGAGTACCGGTCGGACCTGGGTGTACCAATCGGCTAAGTGCGAACAACGCAGCGGAGCCGCGGCGAGAGGTAGCGACCCCCAAGCCCAGAGTCCTCCTCTACCGCGTTGAGGACGGCCAGCTGCGCGAGTGCTGGCTCTACGACGAGGACCAGCGATTCATCGACAAACTCTGGTCCTCAGAGCCGGGCGAGTAGCAAGCGGCGAGCAGAACCTCCCGTACGAGTAGCAACCGGGTAGCAACCACCCCGAACCGCCCGCCAACGCGGCGGTTCGAACCAGCCGTGCCCATCAAAAGCCGGCGCCAGTGAGCCGCTGCGTTTATCAGCCGCTGACACCCGGGGAACGCGGCGCCTTCTTGATCATCAGCTGCGACATCATCCCCTGATCTTCGTGATAGAGGATGTGGCAGTGAACCACAGATTTGCCCGACCACTGCTTGAATCTCATTCGGAACTTAACCGAGCTCTTGGCCGGGACCCAGAGGACGTCGCAGTGGCGGGGCTGCGTTGGCGACAGATAAGCGGAGTCGACCTGCATCGAGTTGACGTGGATGTGGACCGGATGACCCTCGGTTGTATCGTTAACCATGGTCCATTCCTCCACCGCCCCGACCTGAGTGGTGGCAACCGTGTCGCCGTCCTTGTAGCTTTTACCGTTGATCTGGAATGCGGTGCCCAAGATCATCTGCGGCGCCGAATAGTCTTCGGTCCAGCGAATCGTCCGCTTGCGGGTTACCTCCTGGGCGCGGATCAGCGGGTACTCGCGGGCCGGCCGCGGCAGGCGATCCGGAAAGCGCATCCCTCGTTTTGGCTGACCTTCAACGACGATCCGCATCAACCGGGTTTCGGGCATTCCCGCATACGAATATGACTGCCCGGGGTTCTCGAGCGCGGTGATGAAGAACTCACCGGTGGTCTGCGGCGCGCGCAACAGAACCTCGGAGCGTGCAAGCGGCGGCATGAACACGCAGTTGTCGGCTCCAGTTCCGGTCTGTACAAGGTTGCCAAAAGTAATTCCATCCTGCGCATACCAGCGCATGTCGCCATCCTCGGCAACGATGCGCAGCGTGTCGGTCTCTGTCGCGTTAAGGAAGCGGAGCCGAACGATTTCGCCTGGCCGCACTCGCATGCTCTGTGGCGCCAG
>Ga0194063_10001070_pt1 | contig 18385 bp, 12 predicted proteins | sample SepL3720m_MetaG_FD_155459 | JGI IMG/M metagenome (GOLD analysis project Ga0194063, IMG submission 155459) | Anoxic zone freshwater microbial communities from boreal shield lake in IISD Experimental Lakes Area, Ontario, Canada - Sep2016-L373-20m | ecosystem: Environmental > Aquatic > Freshwater... | reverse complement strand
GGTTGCGCCGGTCGTGCAGCCAGTTCTGCAACCCGGGGACAAACTCCTGCAGGATCCTGCTGGACACGCCCTGCTGCCCCTCTGTCGCGATATCGGTTTGCTCCACGGTATCCTCGGCCCTCGCGACGATCGGGGGAGGGCGTTTTCCCGGGGGCCGTTTCTCGGGGTGGAGCGGTTCTTCTTCCGAGGGAGACTCGGAGTCCTGCGCAAGTTCTTTCGGAGTCGCCTCGGATTCCTGCGCAAGTTGTTTCGGTGGCACCTCGGAGTCCTGCGTTTTTTGGACGAGCTTCTGGAGCAGGGAAACGATGGACACGAGCAGCGCCTCGGAGTCCTGCGGCTTTCCCGCTGGAACCGGTTCGTCCTTTTTCCGCCTCTCGGCGAACTTGTCCACGAGCGTTTTTTTCGAACGTTTTTCCATAGTCAGAATGATCGGTTTTTCAGTTGGCGGGCGGGGATCCGGAGCGGCGCGACAACGCGAGTTGGAAGCGCTCGAGCACCAGGAAGAGCGCGGGAGTCACGTAGAGGGTGATGAACTGGGAAACAAGAAGGCCGCCGACGATGATCACGCCGAGCGGCTGGCGGGATTCGCCGTCCTCCCCGTAGCCGAGCGCCAGCGGGATCGCGCCCATGAGAGCGGCGAACGTGGTCATCATGATCGGGCGGAATCGCTCGATGCAGGCCTCGTGCACGGCGGCACGGCTGTCGAGCCCGCCGGCCTTCCGCTGCAGCGCGAAATCCACCATCATGATCCCGTTTTTTTTCACGATGCCGATAAGGAGGAACATGCCGACGTAGGCGTAGAGCGACGCCTCCATGCCGAAGAGGAGGAGGCACGCCAGCCCGCCGACCGCCGCCACCGGCAGCGCGGTCAGCACCGTCAGCGGGTGAAAATAGTTTTCGTAGAGGATGCCGAGGATGACATACATTGTGAAGACGGCGAATATCATAAGGACGGCGAGGCTGGCGATTGTTTCCTTGAAGACCTTTGCTTCGCCCTGAAGGCTGCCGCGAACCCCCTGGGGAAGCGTCGCTGCTGCGGTTTTCTCGACGAACTTTGCCGCTTCGCCGATGACCGCGCCCGGGGTGAGGCTGAAGAAAATCGTGGCCGACGGGAACTGGTTGATGTGGTTGACCGACTGCGGGCCGAGGGTGGGCGTCCAGCGGGCGACGGCGGGGAGCGGCACGAGGTTCCCGTTCTCCGAGCGCACGTAAAGTTTCTCCAGATCGGTGATGTGTTCGCGGAGGTCGTCTGCCGCCTCGATGATCACCTGGTATTGGTCGTTCGGCTTTTTGATGAGGTAGGCGTAGTTCTGCGAGTAGGCGGCGCGGATCGTTTCGAGGATTTCGGAGGAGGTCACGCCGTAGCTCGACGCCTGGTCGCGCAGGATGTCGATGCGGAGGCTCGGGGTATTGAGCTTGAGGTCGCTGTTCACGAAAAGAAATCCGGGGTAGGCCGCGAGCTTGGAGACGAGATCCAGCGTGGCGCGGTTGACTGCGGCGGCATCGATTCCGGTGAGCGCATACGCAAATTTCCCCTGGCTTGTCGCCGTCGCCCCGGTGCTGATCTGCAGGACCGGGTTGGCCTGGAGAAACGCCATGATGCCCGGAGTGGCGTTGATGCTTTTGGTGAGGCGTCCGATGACGGCGGAGATCGGCGGGCGTTTGTCGCGGGGTTTGAGGAACGCGACGACCATGCCTTGGGACGAGGAGGAGCGGCTCGCGAGACCGGTCAGGGAGATCTGGGTGTCCACCGCTTCGTCCGCGCGGAACGCCAGATCCACGGTCCGCTGGAAGTCGCGCATCCGCACCGGGGACGAGCCCTCCTGGGCCTGGAAGATGCCGCGGATAAACCCGCTGTCGCCGGTGGGCAGGAGCGACTTCGGCACGGCGAGAAAAAGGACGAACGTCCCGGCCAGGCACACGAACCAGCCCACGAGGGAAATCCATGTGTGGCGGAGAAAGAAGTGGAGCGAGCGCCCGTAGGCTGAAATGACCCTCGAGAGGATCGCGCCCGAGGCGCGCTCGAGCCGCGTCTTTTTTCCGGATCTGTGGCCGCCGAGCAGGCGCGCGCACATCAGCGGGGTGAGCGTGAGCGAAACGACCCCCGAGGCCAGGATCGAGATGATGATCGTGATGGCGAATTCCTGGAGCTGGCGCCCGAGCAGGCCCGGCATGAAAACCAGAGGCAGAAACACCGCCGCGAGCGAGACCGTCATCGAAAGGATCGTGAAGCTGATCTCCTGCGCGCCGTGGATCGTGGCGTCGAGGGCGTTTTCCCCACCCTCCATGCGCCGCACGGTGTTCTCGAGAAACACGATCGCGTCGTCCACGAGAAACCCGATCGAGAGGGTGATCGCGAGCAGCGAAAGGTTGTCGAGGCTGAACCCCAGAAACTTCATCGCGATGAACGTGATCGCGAGCGACATCGGCAGCGCCACCGCCGGGATCAGCGTGTCGGTCGCCCGGCCGAGGAAAACAAAAATGACGGCCACGACGAGCACGAACGCGATGAGGAGGGTTTCTTTGACGTCCTCGACGGACGCGCGGATCGTGGCCGCGCGGTCGTAGAGGAGATCCAGGCGGATCGAATCCGGCAGATCCGCCCGGATCTGCGGGAGGAGGTCCATGATCTCCGATGACGTCTGGATCACATTCGCTCCGGCCTGGCGTGAGACGGCGAGCACGATGGAGGCGGCCGGCACCGCGGTTCCCCGGAGCCAGAAGTGGCGCTCCTGGCGTTCATCCTGCAGCGAGTCGCGGATCTCTGCGACATCGCGGACGTAAACCGGCGAGCCATTGCGCACGGCGATAATGAGCCCCGCGTAATCCTCCGCGGATTCGAGCTGGCCGCGTGGCTGGAGGAGGATCGTGGTGTTTGTTCCGTCCAATTGCCCGGAGCCGACATACGAGGTTCCCGCGCCGACCGCCGCGGCAAGATCCTTCACGGTGAGCCCGCGCGTGGCGAGCTTCGAGGGGTCGGCCTTGATGCGGATCGCGGACTTCGTCGCGAAGATGTCCACCTTCGAGACGCCATCGACCGTGTTGATCCGCTGGGCGATCTGGGTCGAGGCGAAATCGTAGAGCTTGCCAGCGGGCATCGTCTCGCTCGTCACCGCGATATAAACGATCGGCTGGTCGTTCGGGTTGAATTTGGAGAAGGTCGGCGGGGTGGGGAGGTCCAGCGGAAGGCTTCCGGTCGCCTGGGTGATCGCGGCCTGGACGTCGGTCGCGGCGGCGTCCACGCTTTTATCGAGGTTGAATTCGAGCGTGAGCGCGGTCGATCCCTGGGTGCTCGTCGAGGTGATGAGCTTGATGCCGGGCATCTGCAGGAACTGCTTTTCGAGCGGCGTGGCGATCAGGCTGGCCATCGCCTCCGGGGTTGCTCCCGGGTAGCCGACCGACACGTTGATCACCGGAAAATCCACCACCGGCAGGTCGTTGACCGGAAGCTGGAGGAAGGCGATCACGCCAAAAATGGCGGCGCTCGCAGCCAGGAGAGTCGTCATGACCGGACGCCGGACGAAAAGCTCGGAGAGGTTTGAATTCATGCGCGGGCGGCCCGGTTCATGGCGACTGCGGGCGCACGGCCGCGCCGTTCGAGAGACCGAGCTGGCCGGTGACGACCACTTTCTCGCCCGCTTGGACGCCCTCGGAGATCACGATGTTGCGGCCCTGAAGCTGACCGATTTTCACCGCGCGAACCACCGCCTTGTTATCGGGGCTGATGACGAAAACAAAAAGGCTGTCGGCCCCGGTCTGGACGGCCTCAGCCGGGATGAGGACGGTGCTCCGGAGCGTGTCGAGGAGGATCCTCACCCGCACAAACTGGCCCGGCCAGAAAAAGCGGTCCTCATTTTCAAAAACCCCGCGCAGGAGAACGGTGCCGGAGTCCGGGTTCACGCCGCTGTCGAGGAAATCGAGCTTTCCGGTCCGCGCGGAGGACGGGTCATCCGGCAGCGCGGCCTCGACCGCCAGCGTGCCCTTGGCAAGGTAAGCGCGCACCCGCGGCAGGGCGTTTTCCGGGATGATGAATTCGATGTAGATCGGCTGCTGGCGCTGGATCTCCAGCATGTCGGTCTCGTTCGCTTTGACGATGTTGCCGACATCCACGAGGTGCTTGCCGGTGCGCCCGTTGACCGGAGAGGATATCGAGCTGTAGGCGAGGTTGATCTTCGCGGTTTCGGCGCCGGCGCGGGCGGCATTGAGTCCGGCCTGGGACGATTGCTCGGCGGTGCGGGCGCTGTCGAGATCCTGCGGCGAGACCACCCGGTTGTCGCTGAGTTTCTGGCTTCGCTTGAGCTGGGAAATATCGAACTCCGCCTTCGCCTGCACCTGGGTGAGGGTGGCGAGCGCGGCGTCGCAGCTGGCCTGGAACGGGCGCGGGTCGATCATAAAAAGGAGGTCGCCGATCTTGATGTCGGCCCCGTCGGCAAAATGGATCGCGGTCACCGGGCCGGAGACCTGCGGGCGGATCATCACGCGCTCAAACGCCACGCACCGCCCGATCTGGTCGATGTAGAGCGGCACATCGGCCGACTCGGCAATCGCAGCGATGACCGGACGCGGCGGCCGCGCGCCCGGAGGTGCCGGCTTTTTGCAGCCCGCGAAAAGAACGGCGAGCCCCAGGAGGGGCAGAAGGATTTTTGTTTTTCGCAGCATTTTCGTAAACTTAACACGAGACCCGACCGCGGGCCGATCAAAAAATTTGAGGACGCTCAGAGTCGGCAAAGTCGACGGATCCTCAGACATCCTGATCTCACCCATAGAAAATGGTAGAGCGAGGAAAACGGATGATCCAAACCGTTCTGTATTGCCTGGATGCCTCTGAACGCGTGGGATCTTTACATGCGGGTGAGCAGAACAAGGGTCAGATCGTCTTCGAGCCGGATGTTTCTATTGAAGCGGACCAGCATTTGCTCGATCCCGGCGAGCGCGTTGACCTCGCCCCCGCAGGCTGCCAGCATCCGCACGAGTCCCGCGCGGCCGAGTTCTTTTCCATCCTCGCCGTCCACCTCGACGGCGCCGTCTGTAAAAAGCAGCAAGCGGTCGCCCCGCTCCATGACTGCCCGGTTGCATGGGAAGTCCGCTTTGGGCAGAAGGCCAAGGCAAGGGCCATGAAGTTTCGGACTGTCCATTTCCTGCCCGCCTGCCCGCAGCAGCAACGGATGCTCATGGCCGGCCAACGCATATTTCACGGTTCCATCCGCAGCGTTCGCGACCAAGTGAACGGCGGTGGCGAAGTGGTCGTCTTCATTGGAGAGTTCATGCAGCTGCCGGTTCCATGCGGAGAGAAAATCCGGAGGGGAACCGAGGAGCGGGCGGTTTTCCTCCCAAAGCGAACGCAGTTGCATGGTGTAGAGGGCCGCCGCCATGCCGTGGCCCATCACATCCGCCACCAGCACGGCATAATGATCCCCATCGATCTGTTCCACTCGCAGAAAGTCCCCGCCCACGAGGTCGTGCGGGACGTATCGCATGCCGATGTGCAGGCGGTCGTCCGGAGAAAGCGGGCTGGCAACGCTGAGGCTTTGGATCACCCGCGCGCGATTCAGGTCGTCAATCGTCGCGCTCATGTCGCGGAACACCTCAATGCCGCCGACAACCTCCCCCTCGCTGTTGCGAAGCGGTGCGACCGTCACTTCGACCGGGATGCGCGGGCCGGCTTTTGACTTCGCAAAGACGAGCACCGGTGCCGTGCTGGTGCAGCCGGTCTCCATCGAGCGATGCAGGGGGCAGTATTCCTGGCCGCAAAGGGGATGCTCATCCTTGTCCATATGCACCAGGATGTTGTCGCTGCAACTCCGGCCCACCACGTCCGCTCTCTGCCAGCCGGTGATGCGCTCGGCAGCGGCGTTCCAATAAAGAATCCGCCGCATCCGGTCGGTGATATATACCCCGTCGGGCAGGGCATCCAACAGACTTCCGGTTTTCAGAGTTTCAAAGTCAAGGGTGGCACTCATCGACAAGCTTCCTTCGTTCGGGCTGTTTCTTGCAATGGCGAAGACGCATTGAAGGTGATCCAGATACCGCGCGGGTGCAAGACTCCAAAATGGACCCTGATCCGCGCGTTAGCGCAATCAATGGAGGGATGTCGCCCCCGGCATCCTCTCTGCCACAGCAAGGGCGCCGAGGGCGACGCCCCTCCCTTTCATATATCGTTTGTCGAGCCGCACTCCCTGCGTCCCGCATTCTTACATGCCCGCTGATTTGGGATGGGGACTCCAAAATGGGGAGAGTAAACTTGGCTTCAACAAGCCGAAACCACTACAAAACCGAACCTGCGGACAAAAAAGCGGGTTGAAAACCGGAGGTTCGGGATAAAAACAATCCAAAGCCTTCCTCAATTTATCAACGACAAACCCAATGGGGAATCCCGTTTTTTGCTTGCTCTGACCGATGCGTGTGTTAGGAAACCGAAACGTGCTGTTTGCTGAAACATATTCCAAAATAACATCTCATGAAAAAATTCTTCCTTCTTCTGGCGGCAGCGGCGCTCCTTTGCGTTGCCGGGTGCGCTACGACCTCCAACCAATCTTCGTCACCCGCGCGCCCGGATACGCATCCGGATACGGGCATCATCGGCAAAATCCCTGCTTCCAGCCCGCTGTCCAAGGTGAAAATGGATATGTCCATGAAGCAGGTTTACGATCTCATTGGTAGTCCGACCGACACGCACACCTATCCGACCGGAAAATGTTTCAATCCTTTCTACTTTGGCAATGATTCGATACGAATCGAAGCGCGCTACAAAGGTCAGGGGAGAGTCGTCTTTTGTGACGGCGGTTTTTCAGAGGCGCAGGTTCTGCGGGTCGAATACGATCCAAGCGAAACGGGATACGGTCGTTGAGCCCGCCTCTTCAAGAGGCAAGCCCGCCATCCTGACTTGCTTCGTCGGGAAGGGGCGACTGGAATTACTTCGCTGGGCTGGCCTCCGGGCTCGCATCGCCGCCCGCTTTGTGGTGCTCCTTGCGGTCGGCTTTGGCCTTTTTCAATTGGGCCAGTTGATCCGGCGTCAGGATCGCCTCCACCTGGGTTCGGTTCGCTTGGCGCAAGCCCTTGATTTGTTCCTTTTTCTGCTCGGGAGTCAGCGCCGCATTGGAATTGATGGTTTTTTGCTTGGTCCGCAGATCTGCACGCACGACATCGATCTGCGCTTTTTGGTCGGGTGTCAGATTGAGCGAGGCCAGGGGATCCTGCCCGGCATGTTCGCGGTGCTTTTTTCCTGAGGCTCCTTCGCATGCTGCCGGAGACGGGGCCGGAGTTTGTGCGAGGGAAGTTGCTGCGGTTGCGGCGAGCGCAAGCGCCGCCAGTAGAGTCATTGTTGCTTTCATTGCCGTATTCAACCGGGCACCGAATGAAAAGTTGCGATATTTTTTCATTTCGAATTTCCCATTTCGAATTACACTCTGAACTCGAAAAACTCTTTTCTCCCGACCTCTTCATCATCGGCGGAGGCGTCAGCAGCAAGTCGGAAAAATTTCTGCCTTACCTGGCCTCAAAGACCGCGGGCGTCGTCGAGGCCGACCAGATGCGGAATGAGGCGGGCATTATCGGCGCCGCCTGCCTCGCGATCCACCCGGAAGGATCGATGCCGGCTGCTTCAAGATAGGTGCTGCGTGCACGCAGAACCCCTTCGAAGATGACATCGGAATGTCAATGGGCAAGGCCTGACCCCAGCCCCACGGAATGTCAATGGGCAAGGCCTGACCCCAGCCCCGGCAGCAACACTGGCGCGTGGGAACGCGCGGGGAAGACTGCCGAAGGCAGCCCGCAGGGCGAGATGAGCAGGAGCGAGGGAGTCAAAGTGCAGTGGCTACATCGCTGGCGTCCCTGTCACGCTGTGCGTTTGATGTAGCCGCCCCACTCTGTTGGGGCGTGTGCGCGGCTTCGCCGCCATCTTTTTCGCTTTTGCAACTTGTGCAGATGCACCGATTTTGAGGTCAAAGATGATAATAGTCTGTTTCAAAAGATCATTTGCGAAACTTCAGGTTCAGACATCCTGATGTGAGGGGAAAGCTGGTGAGACCATCATTGGTGGGGATGGCGCGCCGAGCCGTCCGACTTCTCTCGACGGACGGCTCGGCAAAACCAGCGCGATAGCGCATCGTGAATCGGGCCAGTCGAACGTTTGGTGCAGGGAGCACAACCGCAGCGAAGCGGAGAGGGCGTCCCCACCGTCGCGGGTTGGATCATCCATTTTCTTAGCTCCACTATTTATTCTATGGGTGACATCAGCATGTCTGTCGCGCTTTTTGCTTCTTGTTCTACCTGTGCCAAGCAGGTGAGCGCTGCCTCGAACGGATGCGACCAGTCTTTGGATGACATCCCGAATTTTTGTGAGGGAGGGCGCATTGACGGAGGAGGGGCGCTCCATGTATGCCAATGGCATGTCAGATACTGAACAACGTCCGCCGTGGGTTCCCGAGGGGGGAGGGGAGGGGTTTGCGACCACGGTGATGGCGGGGATCGCGCCGCCGGAGCGGATCGCCCGGGCGGGCGCACCCCGGCACGCGCCGGGAGTGGACGAGCTGGTCGCGGGGATTTTTTCGGGCGAGCGCTCGCTCGTGGCGCGTGCGATCACCCTCGTGGAAAGCAACGCGCAGGCCCACCGTCCGCTGGCGCGCGAGATTCTTTGCCGGATCGGGGAGCGTCCGGGTTTCGCCCACCGGGTCGGGATCTCGGGGGTTCCGGGCGCGGGGAAGAGCACGTTCATCGAGGCGATGGGGAACCACCTCTGCGATGCGGGCCGCAGGGTTGCGGTGCTCGCGGTGGACCCGAGCAGTTCGCTCACGCACGGAAGCATCCTCGGCGACAAGACCCGCATGGAGACGTTGTCCCGCCGCGAGGATTGCTTCATCCGCCCGTCGCCATCCGGCGGCGCGCTCGGCGGCGTGACCCGGAAGACGCGCGAGACCATCGCGGTCTGCGAGGCGGCGGGATTCGATGTCGTCCTCATCGAGACCGTCGGGGTCGGGCAGAGCGAGATCGCCGTCCGCGCGATGGTGGATTGTTTCCTTCTCCTCCTCATCGCCGGTGCCGGGGATGAGCTGCAGGGGATGAAAAAAGGGATTTTTGAAATTGCGGACATCCTGCTCGTGAACAAGGCGGACGGCGAGAACCGGATCCGCGCGGAGGCGACGCGGCTCGAATTCGAGCGCGTGATGCAATACCTGAGCCCGGCGACCGAGGGATGGAAACCGCCGGTGCTTGCCGCCTCGTCGCTCGCACGCACCGGGATCCCGGAGACCTGGCGCGCGGTCGAAAAATATTTTGCTCACGTCGAGGCCGACGGGCGGTTCGACCTCCGGCGGCGCGAGCAGGCGATCGCCTGGTGGCAGTCGCTTGTCGAGCAGGAGCTACGTGCGCGGTTTCTCAGCGATCCGAAAGTTGCCGGACTCTCCGCCCGGCTCGAGCGCGAAATCCTCGCCGGCCGCCTCGCACCCTCGCTCGCGGCCGAGGAGCTTCTTCAAGAGGTTCCCGCCTGATTCGCCAAGCAATGTAGCCCACCCAAGACGCGCCACCTTATGAAAATCCTCCCCATCGTTCTCTCCGGCCTCATCGGCATCGCCGCGGGATTTTTTCTCGGCCGCTCGTTTGTGGCGACCGTCCCTGTCTCTTCCCCGCCCGAGGCTGCTGGCGGGCGGGCCGCCATGGTTCCAGGCGGGCTGGAGCCCGTCCCCGGCGCTCCGGCGCGGAGCCTGGATCCGAAGCGGGAGACCCGAACGCCGCTGACCGCGGCCACGCTGCGCGCCGAGATCGCAGGCATGGAATCCGGCGGGATGTTCGGGATGTCCGCGATGCGCAAGTATGCCGACCTGCAGGAACGGCTGAAGGGCTCCGATCTTGCGGCGATTGCGGCGGAGATGTGTGCGGCGACATCTCCGCAGGGGCGCGACACCGGGCTCCAAATCGTCCTCGCCACTTATGCGGAGACCGACCCGCAGGCGGCATGGAACCTTGCTCTCGGGGTCAGGCCGCCGATGCGCCAGATGGTGATCATGGGGGTCATTTCAACGATTGCCCAAAAGGATCCGACGCGTGCGCTCGCGCTGGCCGACTCGCTCGCCGAGCCGCAGCTCAAGCGACAGATCCGCTCGATGGCGATCTCCAGCCTCGCACAAAAAGACCCGCAGCAGGCGCTCGCGCTCGCCACCCAATCTAGCGATGGACGCGATGGCGACTACTCGCTTTCCATGATCTTCAGCCAGTGGGCGCGGAAGGATCCCGAGGCGGCCAAGGCGGCGATCGCGCGGCTGAGCGGGCGTCAGGCCGAACAGGCACGGCAGGCGCTCGTCTCGGCACTGGCCCAGCAGGATCCGATCGCCGCATGGGCCTATGCTTCCAGCCTTCCGGTTTCGGGTGCCAATGCCCACGGCGACCCGCGCGTGCAGGTCGTGCAGAACTGGGCGCAGGCCGATCCCCAGGCCGCGCTCAAGGCGGCGCTCACGATCTCCGAATCCGGCCCGCGGAACATGGCGGTCGCGAATGCGGTCAACGCATGGGCCGGCAGCGATTTTCCCGCCGCCCTGAAATATGCCATCGCGGTCGAGGACGCCGGGACGCGCGGCCAGATCCTGCAAAGCCTCAGCCACAATCCGAATGCCAACCGGAAGGAGCTTCTCAGCGCGGTGATGGAACACGTTCCGCCGGGTGACAGCTTCCAGCAGGCGGTCTCGGGGATCCTGATGAACTGGGCGAATGAGAACCCCGCCGAGGCGGCTGCGGCCGCCATGCAACTGCCGCCGGGCCGCGCGTTCGCGAATGTCGCGAGCCAGATCGCCTCCCAGTGGATTTCCTCCGCCCCGGACAAGCAGGCGGTCTTCGCATGGGCGAAAAATCTGCCCGCGGGCGAGGCGCGCCAGAACAGCCTGAATTCGGTTTTTTCCACCTGGAGCCGGCAGGATCCCCAGGCGGCGATCCGCGCGATGAACGGACTTCCGCCGGAGGAGCGGAAAAATGCCGTGCGGGCGGTTGCCAACGGGTGGAGCCAGACGTCTCCGGAGTCCGTGCTCCAATGGTCGGCGTCCCTCACCGACGCCTCCGAGCGTTCCGATGTCGTCCGCTCCGCCCTCTCCCAGTGGGCGAATTCCTCCCCCGAGTCCGCCGCAAAATATGTCGCGCGCCTGCCCGCCTCGGAGCAGTCCGGCCCGATGGAATCGGTCATCAACAACTGGGCGTCGAAGGACTCCGAGTCCGCCGCCGCATGGCTCGACCGCCAGCCAGCGGGCCCTTCAAAAGATCCGGCCCTCCGCGCGCTCGCCAGAAAAATCGCTCAGGAAGATCCCGAGGCCGCGCTCACATGGGTGAAGGGGATCAGCGACGAAAAGGATCGCCGCCGCCAGACCGAGAGCATCGCCCGCGATTGGATTCGGCAGGATCCGACGGCCGCACGCGGTTGGATCTCCACCTCGAACCTTCCCGAAGAAACCCGCAAACGACTCCTCAAATGACCATCGGATTGCTTGTCCGGCAGGCACTTGATGTCTGCGGGCACCAAGGGACAGAGGAAGCGCCCACTCGGTAGAGGAGCGACATCCCTCCGCTTTCTACCAGTGTCAAATAGATACTCATTGCGCCATCGGTCATCTGGGAGAAAAGTTCGCATGAAATTATGACCCATCGTTTCTTCAGCGGTATTTTTCTCTTGGCAACTCTGGCTTCCTCTTACGCCCAGACGTGGGACGGAAACGGAACCCCACAGGCTGGCGGCAATTGGAGTAAAGCTCAAAACTGGTCGCCTGATACCGTTCCGGGTGCCGGAAACACTGCTGCCCTGGGCGATGTCACCAGCGGAGCGCGCACGGTGATCTATGATGCTTCGGAAGCCGGCACCCTCGGGACGCTGCAAATCAAGCAGAGCACATCCGGGGCAACGAACCTGCTGAGTCTCCAGAAATCGTTGAGCGTTGCCACCGCGATCATTTTGGGCGCGACCGGTGGCACCGTGCAGATCACCGTGGATGCCGTGACGCCTGCAGCCAATGTCACACTCGCGGTGCCAGGGGGGGCGACACTCAATGCGGGCGGCATTCTTTCACTCACTGTCGCAGAGGATTCCACCCTTGCGGGGAATGTTTCCGGAAACCTCACGATCTCCGGGGGAACTCTGCTGATGGCGTCGGCAACAACTCCTGGCTGCGCTGTCAATACAGTCGCAGGCACGCTGGCGATGTCTTCAGGAACCATTTCCATCGACAATGAGGGCAGTGGCGTCCAGTCCGATCGCCGCTTATGGGTTCGGAACAATGTCAACATCACGGGCGGAGCGATTTCAACCACCAAGGAGGGGCAGAAGGGAGGCGGAATGCTGGTATTGTCCGGAGTGGCCAACACGATTGATGCCACCTCGCTCGATGAGAAGGTGCTTATCGTATTGGATCAAAAAATCCCTCAAACATTGACGACCAACAACGCTCTGGTCGGAGGCTTGCTTCTTCGCGGCTCCGGGGCAAAGACGATAGTCAGGACAGGCGGCAGCACGATCCACTCGATTTCCCTCATTGATAGCTCGGGGAAGGGAACGTCATTGATGTTGGGCTCGGATCTCACTTTGGCCAGCGATGCAGCGCAGCCATCGGCCGCAGGATTCAGCCAGTCCGCTGAGAGTGGGGCCGTGCAAGTTGGAATTGATGCGAACGGCCATGTGCTGAACCTGACCGCCGGAGCCACCAGCGGCACCTGGACGCCAAACAACTCGAGATCTTCTGGTGTCTCCTCCACCGCATGGGATCTTTCCAACAGCGGGGCTGCCGACGCCGGAGTGATCAAGGCCAATGCCTTTGACCTCAACGCGGCGGGTGTCACCACGACGGTCGGTTCCGGCCTGGTTCTGGAAGCTGCGGGCGGCAGTTCGAGCGCAAACAACCTCGGCGGGACCAGTGCCATCGCGGCCGATTCCACTTTCCGCTATTCCGGCTCCGCCGCCTTGGCCACCCCAGCGACACTGACTTCCGATCGCGCCATCGGCAAGTTGGAAGTCTCCGGTGGCGGCGCTCTCCGGATCGACAGCGCGAGCGGCATCGCCGGGGCGACAACCGCCAGTGCGGGCACCCTCATCTTGAGTGCCTCAGGCTCGCTGGGCGGCACGCCGAGCGTCACGCTGGGCTCTGCCGGAACGCTCAATACTTCCGCGCAGGCCAAGTTCACCATGCCGGGCGCGCAGCCGTTCAAGGTCACGCTGGATCCGGCGGGAGCGGGCGCGGCAGGGCGGATCACCGCCACCGGGCTCGATATCACCAAAGGCGTTGTCAGCTTCACCGCTTTGGGAACTTTGGACGATCCGGTTTACATTATCGCCTCCTATACCAAGCTCACCGGCACTGCGTTTTCCTCCGTCTCCGGCCTGCCAAACGGCTACACAATCGCCTACAACCACCTTGGAGGAAATCAGATCGCCTTGGTGAGAGCCGCTCAGATGACTCCGACGAAAAAACCTTAATGAGCTTTCCTATCAACCATACAACCTGATAGACTTCCACATACCATGAAAACAGCTCAACTCACCGCAGCCCTGCTCGTGATCGCCTCCTGTCTGGCGTCGGGCGCAACCTACACCTACAATGCCACGGCAAACGGGACGTGGAGCACCGGATCCAACTGGGCGGGCGGCAGCGCACCCCTTTCCAGTAACACGACGACGCTCACCTTCGGTGGCGCCACGCTCGCGGCCTCGGCGAACATCACGGCGACCAACGATATCGCGGCTCCGCCATTCCAACTGAACAGCCTCAACGTCACCTACGCCGGGGGATCGAACGCGACGGCGACCGTGAACCTGGCCGGAAACCAGTTGGATTTCCGCAGCAACGGTGCCACCACTCCGACGATAGTTATTAACACATCGAATACCTTCGGCACCATCAAGCCCACGACGACGATCGGTAATAACATCCTCTTGACGAACAACACGACGCTGAATGCGACAACCATCGCGAATTTCACAGGGGTCATTTCGGGCGCAGGGAGCCTGACGATCACTCCCAGTGGCGGAACCACAGGCAACGCTCCCCTCACGATTTCCGGCCTCAATACCTATACCGGCAACACGACGATCACCAGCGTCGGTGGAGCTTACCAGTCTGCTATTAACATCAACAGCCTCGCGGATGCGGGTGTCGCCAGTTCGCTCGGTGCCGGAGACGCCATCAACGTCACCAATATTTCATACATCAAATATATCGGGAGCGGAACCGCATCGACCAACCGGACGATCAACATCACCGGCTCATATTCATACCTGACCCTTTTGGCAAACACCGGCACGAGCTTTACCCTGAATGGCACTGTGAATGTTCCAGTGAACGGTTCTTTAGATGTTCGTGCAAACACTACCATCAACGGCGTGGTAGCAGGCCTCGGCTCTGTAGGGTTCTCCGTCACAGGGGGAAACCTGACGCTCACAGCCAGCAACACCTTCACAGGAAATCTTAGTGTGAGTGAGGGCAGTGTGTATATCAGCTCGATTGCCGATACGGGAACCAGTTCCAACGCCGGGAGCGGGGGCTTCGTCAATCTGGGCTCCACTATAACAACCGGAAGGCTCGTCTATACGGGAACGGGAAATACGACGAACCGCACAGTCAACCTGGCCGGCGCCACAGGCGGTGCGGTGCTCGACCAGTCCGGCAACGGCACGCTGACCTTCACCAGCAACTTCACGGCGACAGGCGGCGGCGCAAAAACCCTCACGCTCCAAGGCTCCACGGCTGGAACGGGGGTCATCCAAGGCGTGATTAAAGACTCTTCTTCCGGTGCCACCTCCCTGACCAAAAACGGCACCGGCACATGGACGCTGAGCGGCACCAATACCTACACCGGGAACACGACGGTCACGGCCGGAACGCTGATCATCAGCGGCTCCACGAGTGCGGCAGCGGCGTGGCGGTGTTTTCTGGCGCCACGTTGGCGGGGACAGGCACCGTCAATGCATTAACGACAGCGAATGCCGCAGGCAGCATTCTTGCTCCCGGCACCGAGGGAACCATCGGCACCCTTGCGCTGGCGGGAGGATTAACTGCAAGCTCCGGAGCAGCCTTTCATTTTGACATGAACGGAGCTACTGCGACAGACTCGATCAGCGTGGGAGCAGGAAGCCTGACGGCGGCGGGGACATGGACGTTTACTCTCAATGATCTCGGCGGTACCAGCGTGCAGGCCGGAGTGGCCTACATGCTGATCAGCGGAACCGGAACGTGGAGCGCCGCCCCTACGATCGCATTCAGCCTTCCAGGCAGTTGGGTCGTGGATGCTGGCTACCATGGGAGCGGCTACTACTGGGATTCCTCCTCAGCGACCCGCTCCCTGACCGTTCAATTTTCCGCCATCCCCGAACCCTCCACCTGGGCGCTCCTGGCCTTCAGCCTCACGACCGTCATGGTCCTGCGCCGCCGCCGGTAGGGTTGCCCGGTCAACTTTATCCTCGTGGGAGGCATTACGACGGCCCAACCGGCAGGGTTTTCCCGGCAGGCGGAGCGTTTGCAGGGGCTGGCTGTCAGCATTTCCGTCAATGAGTTTGGAGGTTACGGTCCGAACGGGGAGGTGATTTATGAGAAGCCGCTGAGGGGGTGTCCCGCCGTGATGCTCGACAAGAAGGGCCCACACTCGTTGAGCGTGCAGTCCAACGGCTCCACGGAATTCAAGGTTTACTGCGCAAGGGAGATGACGGTTTTGCGGGGGAGCTTCGATCCTGTGACGAAGCGGGAGACCGGGGTTCCCAGCCACAATCTGTGGCTGAGAATCGGTTCAGCGCGGATCGCCTCGCTGCTCAATCCCGCCTGGAGCGCGGGGCTGGTCGCCGGGAGCAGCCGTGTGATCAAGACCGCGCCGCCTGATCGTGCGGTGTGGTTTCTTCAGGATTTTGGGTCGATGCGCAGTGCGGTGAAGCTCCAGCTGGTGGAGGGGCCGTCCGGGCCGGCGGTGCTCCGGGGGCTGAGGCTGGAGAACCGTGGTGCGGAGGTTTGCGAGGGCCAGATCTGGAGCTGCTTCCATACGTTTGGCACACAGTTTTTTTCCTACAACAAAGATCTTTGGTATGACTCCGGCCTGCCCGTATCACCGACGGAATGCGTGGTCGCCTGTCCGGTTCCTTTTTCCGATATCTACCAGATTCGTCTGGCGACGTCTTATCCTTCCGGCATGAGTCCGCTCGGTGCCACGTGCGACTACGAGAGCTTCATCGGGGACAGCTCCGCGTGCTCCCTTTTTCCTGCGGCGGTGCGTGAGGGGCGAATTCTTCCGTATGGGGCGGGCGCCCATCTGAACCGCTTTTCGACCCCCACGCTGGCAGCGTGCGGATTTGATTTTCGGCTGGCACCGGGGGAATTTGCGACGCTTGAGCAGAGCCTGCTCTACGTCACCGACCCCGTGCTGATCGCGGGCTTCCGGCGCGAGGCTGCATGCGACAGCCCGCTTTTCCGCAATGTCGAAGCCTCATTCCGCGCGGGAGCCCGGTTCATTTTGCAATCCATCCCTCGTGCATGCTTTCCGGCCGCAGAGGGCACTTTCCGGCCGCCGCCCGAGGAGTTTTATTTGAGCATCCCGGCCGCTAGGGAGATCTCGGAATACGCCAATTCACTCTGGGCGACCGTTGACGAGCTCTACGAAAACTGCCGGGCGCACGGTGCTGTGTTGGCGGACGGCATTGAGATCGGCATGCGGGATCGCGCGCAGGACATGTGGGCAAAACTCCGGCTGGATCCGGCCCGCGTGCGCGAGGATTTGCTCCACGCCTTGAGCCTCATGGTCGTCACCGGCAAGGAGGCTCCTCCGGCAGGGACGGGCCGGCGGCTGACGCTGGTCGAAAAACTGCACGGAACATTTCCCCGCCAGTATCCGAGCGTCTGGCGGGATCGCTCCCAATCGGTAGCCAACGACAACCGTCCTTATGCCGACAGTCCGCTCTGGCTTCTCAACGCCCTGGAGCGCTACATCACGCAAACCGGAGATCTGGAGATTCTTCGTGAGGCGGTCGAATCGGTTCGGCTCCTTGATCCTGAGAATCCGGTTCGCTCCGCGATGGTTGGTTGCCCGCGAAAATTCCGGATTGCGGAGGTGGTTTTCGAGGTTTTTGAGAATGTGCGCCGGTCGGTGGATGACTCTCCCTACGGCATGATGCAGATTCTTTATGGCGACTGGTGCGATCCGGTGGATATGTTTGGCACGCTGGAGGTGGGGAACCCAGCCACTCGCGGGCTGGGCCGGGGAGTTAACACGCGGCTTTCCGCACATGCGTTCCAGACGATTGTTGGCCTCATGGACATTCTCGACCAGCCCGCCCTCGCTGGCCTGCGCGATGACCTTCAGCTTTCGTCCCGCATCGCCAGAGCAAAAGATACAGCCAACCTTCTGCGGACGAATACGATCCTGAGAGCGTGGGAGGGAGACAACTTTATTGACTCGATCCATGAGCTTCGCGCCGACGGGACGGTTCCCGACTACGCCTCCGGCGATCTCGGCTACACGTTTGGCAGCGCGGCGGGCCGGGACTTTGACGGGAGCCCCCGCCGGATTGTCACCTCAAACGCCTACGGGCTCATGATGCTCCAGATCGTCCGCGACTGGCTCGAGTCTCCGGCAGATGCCGTGCAGATGACCCGCTGTCTGCTGGCCCAGGCGGATGCGCTGTGGAGCGCGAAGCTGGGAATTCCGCTGGTGAGCTATCCTGTCCCAAATAACGAATGGGCGCTCAGATGTGTCGGCCGCATGGGAATGCTCCCCGCAGGCACCGGAGAAAACGGGGAATACCACCATGGGCAGATTTTTATGCACTACTTTCGGAGCCGCCTCCCGGGAGAGGCCGGAAACGCATTCCGCTCGCTGGCTCCCGTGCTGTCGGTCAAGCGTGAGGATGGCTCGCTCGGAGGGCCGTTCGATTCGCCCGCAAATTCCTATGCCTCGGATCCCGATGACCCCCACTTTGGCATGGGGATGAACTTCGGGCTCTCCGGCTCGACTGCATGGCTGGTCGAATACTTCGAGAGCCTCGCAGGGATCGAGATCCGGCTCGCCGACCCCGCAAACCCGCATGTCAAAATTCACAAAGCGTCTGCGGATCTTGTTTTTGGGGAACTCGACTACCGCCGGGTGATCTTCCGGTATCGATCTCCGGGCGAATATGAAAGGATTCCGCTTCACATTGAGCGGAGGCAGGGAAGCGTCCTTGTGAACGGAGCCGAGTGCCCGGAAGGGGTCCTGTGGCTCTGATGAGCAACCCGCGACGGTGGGGACGCATCGCCAAAACCAGCGCGACAGCGCTTAGTGAATGGGTCCAGTCGAGCGTTTGGTGCAGGGAGCACAACCGTAGCGAAGCGGAGAGGGCGTCCGTCGAGAGAAGTCGGACGGCTCGGCGAGCCATCCCTACCCATGATCGGCTCACCAGCTTTCTTCG
>Ga0194063_10001069_pt1 | contig 18389 bp, 16 predicted proteins | sample SepL3720m_MetaG_FD_155459 | JGI IMG/M metagenome (GOLD analysis project Ga0194063, IMG submission 155459) | Anoxic zone freshwater microbial communities from boreal shield lake in IISD Experimental Lakes Area, Ontario, Canada - Sep2016-L373-20m | ecosystem: Environmental > Aquatic > Freshwater... | reverse complement strand
GAACGGCTCTATCAGTTGCAGGATGCCGCCAACGTCGTCCACCGTCGCTTCGCGCAGACTCTCCAGCTTTTCATCGACCACCATGGTGCCGATGCCGTCGTGCACATAGACCTCGAGCAGGATCGCGCCATCAATGGCAAAGGGAATGATGTGGCTGCGTTCGACCCCGTTCTTGCAGGCTTTGACGCAGTGCTGCAGGTAGAACGCAGCGTCGGTCGGCTGGCTGGCTGCCGGCAGTGCGGCCAGCAGTTTCTCGGCGGCGTCCAGCGGCAACTCGGTATCAATCGGGTTGTCTTCAGATTCGGGCTCATTCGGACGCACACGCAGGCCCGGGATCTCGGTCACAAAAATAAGCTTATCGGCCTGCAGTGCTGTGGCCACTTCGGTGGCGACTTCTTCCATGGTCAGGTTAAATGCTTCACCAGTGGGCGAAAAGCCGACCGGCGAGAGCAAGACCATGGCGCCAAAATCGAGCGTCTTGAGGATGCCGGCGGTATCGACCTTGCGCACCAGACCGGAGTGCTGGAAGTCAACACCGTCCACAATGCCGACCGGGCGCGCCGTGATGAAGTTGCCGGAAATCACGCGTACCGTGGCGCCCGCCATCGGCGTGTTGGGCAGACCCTGGCTGAAGGCGGCTTCTATCTCGTAGCGCAACTGCCCGGCGGCTTCCTGCGCGCAATCGAGCGCCACGCTGTCGGTGACGCGCATGCCGTGCGAGTAACGCGAGGCGTGACCCTTGGCGGCCAGTTGCTCGTTGACCTGAGGTCTAAAACCATGCACCAGCACCACCTTGACGCCCATGCTCTGGATCATGGCCAGATCCTGCGCCAGGTATTGCAACTTGCCTGCGGCGATCGCCTCGCCGGCGATGCCGACCACAAAAGTCTGATGCCGGAACTTGTGGATGTAGGGCGCCACCGAGCGAAACCAGGGCACGAAGGTGAAATTGAAAACGGAGGACATGAAGTTAAAGCAGGTGCTTGCGCAGATAATTGGCGGTTGCCGTCTGGATCATTTTGACCGAAGTTTCCCTCTTGTCTGACATTCCCCTAAAAATCGAGTTTCCAGAGTCGCTGCCAGTGTCGGGTAAACGCGACGAGATCATGGCGGCGCTGCGCGCGCACCAGGTCATCATCGTCTGCGGCGAGACCGGCTCCGGCAAGACCACGCAACTGCCCAAGATTGCGCTGGCGATGGGGCGCGGCAAGCTCAATTACCCGCCGGGCCAGGGCCGCCTGATTGGCCACACGCAGCCACGCCGCATTGCCGCCAGCAGTGTGGCCAAGCGCATTGCCGAGGAGTTGAAGACAACACTGGGCGACGTAGTGGGCTTCAAGGTGCGCTTTCAGGACCGGCTGAGCCGCGACAGTTCGATCAAGCTGATGACCGACGGCATTTTGCTGGCAGAGACGCAGACCGATCCGCTCCTGAAAGCCTACGACACACTGATCATCGACGAGGCCCATGAGCGCAGCCTGAATATCGATTTTCTGCTGGGTTATCTGCGCCAGATCCTGCCGCGCCGGCCGGACCTGAAGATCATCGTGACCTCCGCCACCATCGACGCCCAGCGTTTTGCCGATCACTTTGCGTCGAGATCCGGACCAGCTCCGGTGATCATGGTCTCGGGGCGCATGTTTCCGGTGGAGCAGCGCTACCGGCCGTTTGAGGAATCACGCGACTACGACCTGAACTGCGCGATTGCCGACGGCGTCGATGAGTTGTGGCGCGACGTCCACAACAGTGGCGATATTCTGGTGTTCTTGCCGGGTGAGCGCGAGATCCGCGAGGCGGCGGATCATTTGCGCAAACACCTGAGTCATCAGCCGCTGTTTCGCCACGCTGAAGTGCTGCCCTTGTTTGCTCGCCTGTCGCAGGCCGAGCAGGACCGCATTTTCGACGCTCACAGCGGGCGTCGCATTGTGCTGGCCACCAATGTGGCCGAGACTTCGCTGACCGTACCGGGTATCCGCTATGTGATCGACGCTGGCAGCGCACGCCTGAAGCGCTACAGCTTTCGTAGCAAGGTTGAGCAACTGCTGGTCGAGCCGATCAGCCAGTCCTCCGCCAACCAGCGCGCCGGACGCTGCGGCCGCGTTGCCAACGGCATCTGCATCCGGCTTTATGAGGCCAAGGATTTCGATTCGCGGCCACGCTTTACCGATCCGGAAATTCTGCGCAGTTCCCTGGCCGGTGTGATTCTGCGCATGAAGTCGCTGCACCTTGGCGTGGTGGAAGACTTTCCGTTCATTGAGCGACCATCCGCGCGTGCCATTGCCGACGGCTACCAACTGCTGGCCGAACTGGGCGCCGTCGATGACGACAACGAGTTGACGACGGTTGGTCAGGAACTCGCCAAGCTGCCGCTGGACCCGCGTGTCGGTCGCATGATTCTGGAGGCGCGAGCCAGAGGTGCACTGGACGAAGTGCTGGTGATCGCGGCGGCGCTGAGCGTGCAGGACGTGCGCGACCGCCCGATGGAAGCGCAAACCCAGGCAGACCAGGCGCATGCCAAGTTTGACGACGAGAAAAGTGAGTTCAGCGGCTACCTGAAGCTCTGGAAGTGGATCAACGACGCCAAGGGCGGTGCCACCGCATCGCACAAGCTGTCGAACCGCCAGTACGAGCAGTTGCTGCGGCAGAACTTCGTCAACCTGCGCCGCGTGCGCGAGTGGCGCGACATCCACTCGCAACTGCACACCGTGGTGGCGGAACACAAATGGCGACTCAACACGCTGCCGGCAAGCTACGAGCAATTGCATCTGTCGATGCTGGCCGGGCTGCTGGGCAACATCGGTTGCAAGCTGGAGTCTGAGGGTACTTCGGGTGAATACCTGGGCGCGCGCGGCATCAAGTTCTTTCCGCATCCCGGCGCTCATCTGGTGAAGAAACCGGGGCGCTGGATTGTGGCGGCCGAACTGGTGGAAACCACGCGCCTGTTTGGGCGCGGCATTGCGGCCATCGATGCGCCCTGGCTGGAGCAGGTGGGCGGCCACCTTTTGAAAAAGCAGTTGCTCGATCCGCACTGGGAGAAGAAAGCAGCCGAAGTCGTGGCGCTGGAGCGCGCCACGCTTTACGGCATCGTGATCTACAGCGGCCGACGCGTCAACTTCGGCCGTGTCGATCCGCACGCCGCACGCGAGATCTTCATCCGTCAGGCGCTGGTGGATGGCCAGTGGGAGACCAAGTTGCCGTTTCTCACTGCCAACCAGAAGCTCATCCGGCAGGTGGAAGACCTGGAGCACAAGGCGCGGCGGCAGGATGTGCTGGTGGACGATGAACTGATCTTCGCTTTCTACGACCAGCAACTGCCGCAGGATGTCTGCAGCGCCTACAGTTTCGAGAACTGGTACCGCGACGAGGTCAAGAAGCAGCCTGCGCTCTTGCTGCTCAAGCGTGAGGAATTGATGCGCCACGAGGCCGCCGGGATCACGACACGCACCTTTCCGCGCACCCTGCGTCTGGGCGGTATCGACTGCGCCTGCGAGTACCTGCACGCGCCGGGTGATGCCAAGGACGGCCTGACCGTGACGGTGCCGCTGTTCGTGCTCAATCAGGTGCAGGAGGAGCGCTGCGAGTGGCTGGTGCCCGGCATGCTCAAGGAGAAGATTCAGGCGCTGCTGAAGACCCTGCATCAGCGTCCGCGCTCGCGTCTGGTGCCGCTGCCCGAGAGTGCCAGCAGGATGGCCGAGGCGCTCAATGTGCCTGAGGTGTTTGGCCATGGCTCGCTGCTGGACGCGGTGCTGAAAAGGGTGCGTCTGGCGACTTCGCTGGATCTGGTTCGGGCCGACATCAAGGCCGACATGCTGTCACCGCATTTCTTCATGAACTTCCGGGTTGTGGACGAGCATGGGCGCCAGTTGGGGACCGGCCGCAATCTGGGCGCGCTCAAGGCCGAACTGGGTGCCCAGGCGCGCGGGGCTTTTCAGGCCCTGGCGGGCCTGAAGATGGCGCGCGACGCGGCTACTGCGGCTCCTGCCCCTACGGGCGCACCCGCGACCAAGGGCCAGGCACCGCAACACGATGTGCCGAAGAATCCGACGCCAGCAACGCCCGCCGGCCAACGCTATACCGACTGGACCTTTGGCGAGTTGCCGGAACTGCTGGAAATTCAAAAAGGGGGCCAGACCCTGATCGGCTACCCGGGGCTGATTGACTTGGGCGAGGCGGTGGCGATCGAAGTCTTTGACGAACCCGATGTGGCAGCCGCCCGGCACCGCGTCGGGCTGCGGCGCCTGTTTGCCTTGCAGATCAAGGATGCCTTGAAGTACCTGGAAAAGAACATTCCGGACCTGCAGAAGATGGCGGTCCTGTACACCCAGGTCGGCAAGACGGCCGACGGCAGTGGCGGCGGCACGCTGGAGGAATTGCGTGAGCAGATCATTGCTGTAGCGCTGGAACGCGCCTTTCTGCTGGAGCCGCTGCCGACCAACGAGTTCGACTTCAAGCGCCGCATTGATGAGGGCAGGGGACGCCTGACCCTGATTGCCAACGAGGTGGCACGGCTTGCCGCCACCATTCTGACGGAACATGCCGGCGCGGCGCGCAAGATCAAGGACAGCAAGAGTGCGCAGGAGGCCAGCGCCGATTGCGCCCAGCAACTGGCGCGCCTGATGCCCAAGCGCTTTCTGATCCAGTCGCCCTGGGGCGCACTGCAGCACTTTGCGCGCTACCTCAAGGCCATCACGGCACGGCTTGAAAAGTTCCGCGCGGACCCGGCGCGCGATGCCGCCAAGGCGGGCGAACTACGCCTGCTGGAGCAGCGCTACTGGCGTCTGCTGGCCGAGCGCAAAGGCGTGCAGGACGCTCGACTGCAGGAGTTTCGCTGGCTGCTGGAAGAACTGCGCGTCAGCTTCTTCGCCCAGGAACTGCGCACGCCGCAGCCGGTGAGTGTCAAACGGCTGGACAAAGCCTGGGCTCAGCTCAACACCTGAGCAGGACTAGAGTTTTGCCAGGCGCTCCAGTGCAGCGTTCAGCGTCTCGTCCTTTTTGGCAAAGCAGAAGCGAACGACGCGCTGGTCAAAACCGTCGCCATAAAAAGCCGACAGCGGAATGGCGGCAACGCCGATCTCGGAGGTCAGCCATTTGCAGAATTCGGTCTCGCTCAGATCGCTCACGTTGGAGATATTGACGCACTGGAAGTAGGTGCCTTCGCCCGGCAGCAACTTGAAGCGGGTGCGCGCCAAACCGGAGCGGAACAAGTCGCGCTTGCGTTGGTAAAAGGCAGGCAGTTGTTGATACGGTGTGGGGTCGGCCATGTAAGCCGCAATGCCGTACTGCACCGGCGTATTGACGGTGAATACGTTGAACTGGTGAACCTTGCGAAACTCGGCGCTCAGGCTGGCGGGGGCCGCCACATAGCCCACTTTCCATCCCGTCACGTGGTAGGTTTTTCCAAAGCTGGAGACGATGAACGCGCGCGCAGCCAGGTCTGGAAACTGGGCAGCGCTATGGTGCTGCTGGCCGTCGAACACCATGTGCTCATAGACTTCGTCGCCGATCAGCAGAACCTGGGTCGGCGCCAGGATTTCCTGCAGGCGCAGCATTTCGTCGCGCGTCCAGACGGTGCCACTGGGGTTGTGCGGTGAGTTGATCAGGATGGCGCGGGTTTTGGGTGTGATGGCGGCGCTGATCTTGTCAAAGTCCGGGCGAAACGTGCCTGGTGTCAGGGGCACACGCACCACCACACCGCCGGCCAGTTCGATGTTGGGCACATAGCTGTCGTAGCAGGGCTCCAGCACGATCACCTCGTCACCCGCATGCACGACGGCCAGAATGATGGTGATGATGGCCTGGGTGGCGCCGGCCGTGATGGTGATCTCGCTGGCCGCGTTGTACTGGCGACCGTAAAGCGCGGCCACCTTGGCTGCGATGGCTTCGCGCAGCACCGGTACACCGGTCATGGGAGGGTACTGGTTCAGGCCCTGCTTCATGGCGTCGGTGACCACGTCGACCAGTTTGGGGTCGCACTGAAAGTCCGGAAAGCCCTGACCCAGGTTGACGGCATTCTTTTCCACTGCCAGGGTCGACATGACGGTAAAGATGGTAGTGCCGACGGCGGGCAGCTTCGTTTGCAGGAGGGGGGTTTTGGGGGCGTTCATTGCTTGCTGGTTTGCGCGGTGGGTGTTGTCGAAAAGGTGGCATGGCCTGACGTATTGTCACTGCGTCCCGATAGTGTCATTGCGTCCCTATATTGTCGTTGCGTCCCTATATTGTCATTGCGGGCCACGACCCGCAATCCAGTCGCGGTGTAGCACTGGATCCCGGATCGAGTCCGGGATGACAAGGGGGGATCCGGGATGACAAGGGGGGATCCGGGATGGCAAGGAGGGTGTCCGGCACGGCAAACTTCGAATCCTCGATGACGAAAAATGGTGCTTGGTCTTACAACTCATAGTCATCCACATGCCCGGTCATGGCGCGGGCCACCAGGGTCCGGCTCAGGCGGTCGCTCAGGAGTTCGGCAAACTTGTAGACAAAGTTGCGCAGGTAGGCACCGCGCTTGAAGGCCACGCGCGTCACGTTCTGGCCGAACAGGTGCCCGGCCGGACGCACCAGGAGGTCGCTCTTGTCGCCATCGGCGACCACATCGCGTACCGACATTTCAGCGGCGATGCCGACACCCAGGCCAAGCCGCACATAGGTCTTGATCACGTCCGAATCAATCGCTTCAAGCGCAATGCGCGGTTCGAGCTTGCGCGTGGCAAAGGCGTGGTCAATGCGGGTGCGCCCGGTGTAGGCCGGATGGTAGGTAATCAGCGGCTCCTGCGCGATATCTTCGAGCGTCAGGTGCTCCTTCTGGCCAAGAGGGTGGCCCACCGGCAGCACCAGTACATGCTGCCACTCGTAGCAGGGCAGGGTCACCAGTTCGCTGTAGCCGGCAAGAGATTCGGTGGCGATACCAATTTCAGCCACTTCGTCGATCAGCATGCGCGCCACCTGATCGGGCGAGCCCTGGTGCAGGCTGACATTGACCTTGGGGTAGGCCAGGCGCAGCTTGGCGACCGACTCTGGCAGCACGTAGCGGGCTTGCGTGTGGGTGGTGGCGATCGAAAGCGTGCCGCTGTCTTCGGCGCTGTATTGTTCGCCAATGCGCTTGAGGTTGCCAAGTTCGCGCAGGATCAGCTCAATGCTCTTGAGCACTTGCTGACCAGGCTCGGTAACCCGTTTGAGGCGTTTGCCGTGGCGCGCAAAGATCTCGATGCCAAGTTCTTCCTCAAGCTCAATGATCGCCTTGGAGACCCCGGGCTGCGAGGTATGCAGGGCTTTGGCCGCTTCGGTCAGGTTGAGGTTGCGTCGAACCGCTTCCTGAACAAAGCGAAATTGGTGTAAGTTCATATCAAATTTCAGCTAACAATGAAATTTATTATGCCTTACTCGCATAGTAGGCCCGTGGGAAATTCAGGAAAGTGCGATGCGCGCCAGCAGTTCAATCATCTGTGCTTCCTCCCCGATGGCGGGTCGCAGTACAAAGCTAACTTGCGGGTGGCTGGCCTTTAGAGCGGCGAGCAAAACGGGCAAATCGTCGCGCGCATGTTTGCCGATCCCCAGGAACATGGGCACGATGGTGATGAACCTGACACCCCGTTGCACCAGATCGGCAGTACTGGCCGCCAGATCGGGCGCCGTGATTTCCAGGTAGGCGCAGCGCACTTGAATGGTCGGTGCCAACTGCCGGATGCGTTCGGCCACCGCCTCCATCGGCTGGCGCCATAGCGGGTCGCGCGACCCGTGCGCCAGCAGAATCGTGCCGCGCTCCTGCTCCGCAGCGCTCATCGCCTGAACACCAGCCAGCCAAAGGCCGTGAGCGAAAGCAGCGAATAGATGATGCCGGGAAAAGCTGCGGTCAGCCAGGGTTGCCAATTCTGCATATTGCCGATGTAGCCGAACACGTTGTTGAGCAGGAAGAAGCTGATGCCGGCCATGACGCCACCAAAACACATACCGGTAATACCGCCAGTGCGAAAGTGCAGGTAGGCAAAGGGCAGGGCGAGCACCACCATGACCAGGCAACTCAAGGGATAAAACACTTTCTTCCAGAACTCGATCTGGTAGCGCTGGGCGCTTTGGCCGTTGGCGTCGAGGTGCCGGATGTACTGGAACAGGTCAATCGTGCTCATGCGCTCGGGCTTGATCAGGGCGGCGGAAACCATTTCGGCGCTGATCTGGTTGGGCCAGCGAAAACTCTCCATCTGTGTCCGATCGATGTGCGCCGTATCCACCTCCCGCGCCGCAAACTCGGTGCGCAGCACGCGCCTGAGCGTCCAGGAATCATCCTTCGCATGAACCGCGGACTCGGCCTGCAGCATGGACATCAGGTAACCCTGGTTGTCAAACTCAAAAATGCGCACGCCGCGCATGCTGTCATCCGAATCGAGCGCTGCGATATTGACCGCGAACTGCGAATAAGCCTGCCGCTCCTTCAGCCAGGCGCCGGTATGACCGACCGTGATGCGCCCCTGGTAGCGTGCCTTGAGCAACTGGGCGCTGCGGTCGGCCATGGGAGCCAGATAGTCACCAATGGCAAAAGTCAGGACGACGTAACCCAGACCCAGGATCAGCAGCGTCTTGAGCGCGCGCCAAGGACCCAGCCCGCTGGTGCGCAGGATGGTGTATTCAGAACTCTTGGCCAGACGCGCCATGACAAAAATGGTGCCAATCAGCACGGCGATCGGCAGCAGTTCGTACAGATGGCTTGGAATCATCAGGGTGACGTAGCTCAGCGCATGAACCAGCTGATACTGCTGTGCGCCATGGCGCCCGATGGACTGAATCTCCTCGACAAAATCGAAGAAAAAGAACAGGCAGAGAAAGCACACGGTGACAAAGCCGACTCCGGACAAGACCTCGCCGTAAATCAGGCGCCGGATCGTTCTCATGCTGCTTTGCCTCGCAGGCGCGAAGCGCCCATGCCGGACAGGCTGCGCCAGTTCCAGTTGTTATGCCCCTTGGCTACCCAGAACAGACCCAGCAGAAAAATACTGCCGTGCAGGCCCAGCATGTAGCCGGCAAAGGTGAACTGGCCCGCGGCGATCCAGTTCTGTCCAAGGTTCAGCAGGTTGTTGTACAGAACAAAGGCAAACAGCGAAAACACCAGATTGGCGCTGCGCCCGACACGCGGATTCACGCTGGAGACTGCCGTGCCGATGATGACGAAGTTGATTGCCGCCAGAAACAGCCCGAAGCGCCACGACAGTTCACCCAGATTCTGCAGGGTCAGGTTCTTCAGCAGGTCAAGCGTGGCACGCGTGTTGACGGGCACAAAGTCCGAACTGGCGAGCGCATCGGCGTCGACCCGGGTTCGGTATTCTTCAAATTCACTGATCTTGAACTCGGCCTTGCCGATCACGTTTTCAAGCCGTTGCCCGTTGTTGAGCGTCAGAAAGCGGTCTTGCTCGACGCGTTGAATCTGGCCGCGCCGGGCCGAGGTGATGGTTTCCTTGCCGGCTTCGGTGGTGGCAATGAAGACGTTGGAGCCAGACTCCTTGCCGTTGGCATTCTTCTCGACAAAGAAGACCCGCGTTCCGCCGGCCGACTCCTGAAACTGGCCTGGCTCCACGCGCTCGATGTCACCGCGACGCTCGTACTGCTCCTTGAGCACTTCAATCTTGTTGTTCGACCACGGCAGCACCAGCAGCGCCAGCGCCATCACGACCAGCAGCACCGGCCAGGCAAAACGAAACAGTGGTTTGAGCAGGGTAGCCAGGCCCTTACCACTGCCAAACCAGATCACCATCTCGCTGTCGCGGTACATGCGCGAGAGGGTGCTGAAGATGGCAATGAACAGGCTCATGGTCAGGATGGTCGGCATGTAGGCCAGCACGGTGTAGCCCATCACGAGCATCACGTCGGACGGATTGAAGCTGCCGCGCGAGGCCTGGCCGAGCGTGCGGATCAGCGTCATCGTCATGACGACCGTGACAAGCACCACCAGCGCGGCGCCAAAACTGCGTGCCAGCTCCTGGCGAACGGAAGAATGGAATAACATCCCGACCTATTATGAAACATTGTGGACCGAGTGCGGGCTCCAGATAAAAGGTGATTTATGAATTTTGAACTCAAGACGCTCGATCTGGCCGCGGCCGGCAACGAAGCATGTGACGCCATGGTTGTGCTGCTGGGTGCCGCTTTCAAGCCGGGCAAGGATGCCTTGTCCGCCTTGGTGACTCAGGTGCACAAGGCGGGCGATCTGGAAACCAAAGCAGGTAAGTCATTGCAGATTTACCGCCCCGCCGGACTGGCTTGCGTGCGTCTGGTGCTGGTCAGCGTCGGCGAGGGCTCAGTCAGGGAATTGCGCCAGGGCGTGGCCGGTGCAGTGACTGCCATCAAAGGCAGCAAGCTGAAGAAACTGGTGCTCTGTTTTCCTGCCGACCCCCAGGCCGAGGGCTTGCGCGCCAGCATGGCAGCGCTGGCCGACGCCAGTTACGTGTTCACCACGACCAAATCCAAGCCCGAACCGCGCACACTGCAGCGGGTTGTGCTTGCGCTGCCAGCAGCAGCCAGTCTCAAGACCGTGTTTGAGCAAACGGCGGCGGCGGTTACGGGCATTGAGTACGCCAAGGAATGGGCGAACCGGCCAGCCAACCATGCCACACCGAGCATGCTTGCCGGCGCGGCACGCGCGCTGGCCAAATACCCGAAGATTGCCTGCCAGGTGCTTGGTCCGAAGGAAGTGGCCAAGCTCGGCATGGGTTCCTTCATGGCGGTGGCGCAGGGCTCGCAGGAGCAATTGCGCTTTATCGTGCTGCGCTACACGGGCGCGGCCAAGACAGTGGCGTCAACAGTCCTGATCGGAAAGGGCATCACCTTTGACAGCGGCGGTATCTCGCTCAAACCGGCACCGGAAATGGACGAGATGAAGTTCGATATGTCGGGCGCCGCCAGCGTGCTGGGTGTCTTTAGAGCACTGGCGGAACTCAAGCCTGCCATCAACGTGGCGGGGCTGATTCCGGCCTGCGAAAATTTGCCCGACGGTCGTGCCATCAAGCCCGGTGACGTGGTCAGCAGCATGAGCGGCCAGACCATCGAGATTCTCAACACCGACGCCGAGGGCCGTCTGGTGCTCTGCGACGCCCTGACTTATGCCGAGCGCTTCAAACCGCGCGCCGTGGTGGACATCGCCACCCTGACCGGCGCTTGCATGATTGCCTTGGGTGGCGTGCGCAGTGGTCTGTTTGCCAGCAACGACGAACTGGCGGCCGCGCTGCTAGCCGCTGGTGAAGCGAGCTCCGACCTGTGCTGGCGCATGCCGCTGGATGAGGACTACGCTGAAGGGCTGAAGAGTAATTTTGCCGACGTGGCCAACGTTGCTGGGCGCGCTGGTGGTGCGATCACCGCGGCCAAGTTCCTGCAGCGTTTTGCCGGAAAATTCCCATGGGCGCATCTGGATATAGCCGGAACCGCATGGAAGAGCGGCACCGCCAAGGGAGCTACCGGGCGACCGGTGGCCCTGCTGCTGCAGTACCTGCTGGCTTCGGCAAAGTAGCCAACGGGAAAAACGCCAGTGACCGAGGTCGCCTTTCACTTCAATGCGCCTGACAGTTTGGCCTACGCCTGTCGTTTGCTGCGCAAGGCGGTGGGCAGCGGCGCCAAGGTGGTGGTGACCGGTCCGCCAGACACATTGCGGGAGCTTGATGCCTTGCTCTGGACTTTCTCGGCGACTGATTTTGTGCCGCATTGCCTGGCCGACAGCGAGGCCCACGTGGTTGCGGCCTCACCGGTGGTCCTTGCAACATCAATAGCCAGCACATCGCACCAGCAGGTCCTGCTCAATCTTGGCCGTCTGGTGCCTGAGGGTTTTGATCGTTTCGAGCGCGTCATCGAACTGGTCGGACAGGACGAGCAGCAGCGACAACTGGCGCGCGCCCGCTGGAAGCAGTACACCGATCGTGGCTACGCCATTACGCGACATGACCTGACCTTGAAAACTTCTGACTGATGGATTCTTCACCCCGCATTCCGCCTCGCTTTTTGCCGACCTTGACCGAGATCGTGCAGGCACCGCCTACGGCGCAAGCCGCCGCTGGTGCTGCGCCAGCACCCCGGCTCGATCCACTGATTGAACGGCAGGTGCGCGAACTGGTGCGGACCTTGTTTGCCGAGCAACTGGAGAGCCTGCGGGCGGCTTTGGAGCAGCCAAAAGGCGAGTCTGCCGACAAATAATCCGCACTTTGCCGGCGGAATTGGTGTCTTCCCTAGTTAAAGTCACCAGAAATTGGGTTATCGTGTAGGGCGTGGAATTAGTCACTAATTCACATTTTTTTAAACTTTGGAGTTGTCTATGCAAATGAAATTGAAAATTACTGCTGCCGCCGCATTGGCAGTTGCCGCTGGCGTGGCGATGGCCCAGGACGTGCAAGTGGTCAAGATTGGCCACGTGGCTCCGATGTCTGGTGGTCAAGCCCACTACGGCAAGGACAATAACAACGGTGCCCTGATGGCGGTTGAGGAACTCAACACACAGAATATCGTTATTGGCGGCAAGAAGATCAAATTCGAACTGCAGTCTGAAGACGACGCTGCGGATCCGAAGCAAGGCACCGCTGTGGCGCAAAAACTGTGCGACAGCAAGGTTGCGGGCGTGGTGGGTCACCTGAATTCGGGTACCACCATTCCGGCTTCCAAGGTCTATAACGACTGCGGTATTCCCCACGTCACCGGCGCGGCAACCAACCCCAATCTGACCAAGCCCGGCTACAAGACCACGTACCGCATCATTGCCAATGACAACGCCCTGGGCGCTGGGCTGGCAGCACACGCTTACTCGACCCTGAAGCTCAAGACCGTCGCCATCATCGATGACCGTACGGCTTACGGCCAAGGCGTTGCCGAAGTGTTCAAGAAGACCGCTCTGGCCAATGGCATGAAGGTGGTTGACGAGCAATTCACCAACGACAAGGCAACCGACTTCATGTCGATCCTGACCTCGATCAAAGCCAAGAAGCCTGATGCGATTTTCTTCGGCGGTATGGATCCCCAAGCCGGCCCGATGCTGCGTCAGATGGAGCAACTCGGCCTGACCACCACCAAATACTACGGTGGTGATGGCATCTGCACGGCAGAAGTTGCCAAACTGGCTGCTGGCGCCAAGACGCTGGAAAACGTGATCTGCGCCGAAGGCGGCGCATCGCTCGAGAAAATGCCTGGCGGTACCGCATGGAAAGCCAAGTACGACAAGAAGTTCCCGGGCCAGTTCCAGGTTTACAGCCCCTATACCTATGACGCAACGTTTGTTCTGGTTGACGCGATGAAGCGCGCCAATTCGACCGATCCGAAGGTCTACACCGCCAAACTGCTCGAAGCCAGCTACAAGGGCGTTACCGGCACCATCGCGTTTGAGCCCAATGGCGAGTTGAAGAACCCGTCGATGACCCTGTCGGTCTACAAGGCTGGCAAGAAGACCGCACTGTAATCCCTGCGTTCTGCTTACGAAAAAAGGCCACCTTCGGGTGGCTTTTTTCTTGACCTACCGACGACGTCCAGCGAATTGGCGCCATCCCTCAGTTAAAATTCAGCACGCTGGAGCGGTGGATGAGCGGTTTAAGTCACACGCCTGGAAAGCGTGCGAGGGGTAAAACCCTCCGGGGGTTCGAATCCCCCCTGCTCCGCCAGAAGGTTTCGGGGTAGAGCGAATTTTTGCTCTACCCCCCAAACCACAGTACAAGGCTTGATCCATGTCCACACCCGATTTCACACAAGGTTGCGCTTTTGTACGCGGGCAGTATCTGCCGATCGCCCAGGCCAGCATTCCCATCACCGACTGGGGCTTCTTGCGCTCAGATGCCACCTACGATGTGGTGACGGTCTGGGAGGGTGCTTTCTTCCGTCTCGACGCACATCTGGAACGCTTCCGGCGCAGTTGCCAGAGATGGCGGCTAGCCACCGGGCTGACGGACGAACAGATCGCCGACATATTGGCGCAGTGTGTGCGGCTGAGCGGTCTGCGTGCTTCCTACGTCGAGATGATTTGTACCCGCGGCCAGCCACCCTGGGGCTCGCGCGATCCGCGTCTTGCGGTGAATCAGTTCTATGCCTTCGCCGTGCCCTTTGTCTGGATTGCCGACGCGCAGCAGCGCGAGCAAGGCCTGCATGTGAAGATCAGCGATGTGCAGCGCATTCCTGCAGCGTCGGTGGATCCGTCGGCCAAGAATTACCACTGGAACGACCTCACCATGGGCTTGCTCGTGGCGCTGGACGCAGGTGCCGACACGGTGCTGCTGGTGGACGGGCAAGGCAACGTGGTGGAGGGGCCCGGCTTTAACGTGTTTTGCGTCAGTGGCGGCGCACTGGTTACACCGGATCAGGGCATGCTCGAAGGCATCTCACGCCGCACCGTGATCGAGATCGCGCAATCGCTGGGTCTGGAAGTACAACTGCGGACCTTGCCGGCGGATGAATTGCGCGGCGCGCAGGAAGTGCTGCTGTCAACCTCGGGTGGCGGTGTGCTGCCAGTGACCCGGGTGGACCAGCAAGCCATTGGCAACGGTCAACCGGGTCCGATCACCCGCCAGTTGGTGCAGACCTACTGGGCCTGGCATGCCGATCCGGCTTACAGCCGGGCGATTGACTACACGCTCTGATGCTTCAGGCGAACGCTTTGTAGAGCATGTAGGCGGCCAGCAAATACAGGATGCTGGCAAAAACCCGCTTGAGTTGTCTGACCGGTAACTTGTGCGCCGCGCGCGCGCCAAGGGGCGCTGTCAGCACACTGCAACTGGCAATCACGAGCAGCCCCGGCAGCCAGATGTAGCCAAGCGAGTAGGGCGGCAGATTCTGCACGCTCTGGCCGGCGATGACGTAGCCGATGACGTTGGCCAGCGCGATCGGAAAACCCAAGGCTGCCGAAGTGGCCACTGCGTTGTGAATCGCCACGTTGCACCAGGTCATGAAGGGCACGCTGACAAAACCACCGCCCGCACCGACCAAGCCTGACAGGAAACCAATCACGCTGCCAGCGCCTATCAGGCCGCCGGTTCCCGGCACCTGGCGTGTCGGTGCCGGCTTCTTGTCCAGATACATCTGGGTCGCCGAAAAGCTGACGAACAGGGCAAAGAACAGCGCCAGCGACGAGCCCTTGAGCAGCGCGAACACGCCCAGACTCGCCAGCGCGCCACCGAGCACGATGCCGGGGGCCAGACCTTTGACCAGATCCCAGCGCACGGCGCCGCGCTTGTGGTGTGCATGCACGCTGGAGATGGAAGTGAAAATGATGGTCGCCATCGAAGTTGCAATCGCCATCTTGACGGTCAGGTCGGCTCCAACCGCTCGTGCCGACAGGATCAGCGTAATGAAGGGAACCAGCAGCATGCCCCCGCCTATGCCCAAGAGGCCGGCCAGAAAGCCGGTAGCCAAGCCGAGGGCAACGAGTTCAATGATCAGCAGAGGTTCCAGGTTCATGGGGGAGGGGAGCTGTAGTGCGCGTGAAGTATCGCACTGTTCAAGCGGTATGAGCCTCCATCATGTGGCCCTCGACAGCAAGGTTTGCTGGCAGGACCCTACTTTTCGTCGGCAACCGTCCGGGGCTGCTGCATTGCGTCCTGTAGCGCCTGCTTGAACTGCTGCTGAATCTGTGTGGGCGACTGGCCAGGCGCACTGGCTGCACCCTGTGCGTCGGCGGTCGCGGGTGCTTGCAGTGAAGGCACGATTTGCTGCGTTGAGGCGATCTGCTTTTTGACCAGAAAGCCCACCAGGGCCAGACTGAGCAGCAGACCTATCAGGCTAAAGACTCCCTTCATCGCAGAACTCCTTGGACCGTGGGACGAAAAGGCGTGGCGCTGGCATCAGCGAGGGTCCGTGTCATTGGTGCTAATCTTCTGCCAGGCTCTGATCGCGCCTTCGGTACTGTCAAAAACCTTGACGCCTGCCACCGGCGAAGCCTGCAGAAATGCAAAACCCTGGCCACCAGCCCAGATTTTGCAACGCTTGGGTACAACGTGACGTAGTGCCACCAGGTAGGGGCGCGCAATATCGGGCCGTAACGCCAGACTCGCTGAGATGGCAAGCACCGTGATGTCCCAATCCTTGACCGCTTGCTTCACGTCCGCGACCGGTGTCTGGGCACCCAGATTGAAACATTCTGCGCCTTGCAGTGTCAGCGCTGCCTGCACCGACAGCAAGCCCAATACGTGCGATTCTCCAGGCGGCGTGGTCAGCAGGATGCGTTGCTGCAAGTCCTTTGGCTTTCGCCCGAGCAAATGACTCTGCACGACGGCCTGCACGGCATCGGAGTAATGATGCTCGGCGTGCAGGCCAAGGCGACCACCCGCCCAGGCCTCACCTACCGCCTGATTGAACGCGGGTAGCCGGTGCGAGGCAAAAGCCGCCAGGCCCTCTGCTTCAATCAATGCAGTGATGTAGTCGCGCACCGTCCCCGGTACGCTGCCTGGCGCCAGACACGCCAGCAATTGCTGTGCCGCTTCGTCAATCGCCGGCGCAGCTGGCTGGTCAACGCGGGTCGTCAGCAGAGCCTGCAACTGCTTCACAGACAAGAGCACCAGTTTGCCCGGGCGCATTCCGCGCGCCAGCAACTGTGTGATCAGTTGCAGCTTGGGCAGGTCTTTGGCTTGATAAAGGCGCTGACCACGTGGCCCGCGCTCGGGCAGGGGAAACTGGTAGCGCAACTCCCACTTGCGCAACACTTCGCGTGACAGGCCGGTCGCCTGTTCAATCTCAGCTTGCTTCATTGCGGCGAAGTGTACCGGGATTGGTCCCTCAGGCGTCAAGATACCTGTCCTGGACAAGCAGTGTATAGTGGGTCACGCAGAAGATTGGACCTTTGCGAACCAATCAATAAATAGATCGGCACAGGAACAGCGATGACGCAGCAGACCATCGGGCCAGTTGGTTCCGGGCGAGACACTATTCTGGTCGTTGATGACAGTCCGGATATCCGTCTGCTGATGCGCGTCGCCCTGAGCAAAAAATACCAGCTGCTCGAAGCCGAGAGCGCCACTGCCGCCTTGGAGTTGATCGAACTTCACCATCCTCGACTGATACTGCTCGACGTCATGATGCCAGGTGCCATGGATGGCTTGCAGCTGCTCGATCTCATCAAGAGTGACGCCAAGCTCAAAAACATCTTTGTCGCTATGGTGACGGCGCGCGGCCAGGCTGCGGACGATAAAGATGCGCGCCGGCGCGGCGCCGACGCCTACTTCATCAAGCCCTTCAGCCCACGCGAGGTGGTCGCCTGGGTCGACAGCAAGTTGCAGTGAGCCATCTCTAGTCATCGATACGCCCGTTCCTGCTGGCCATCGGAGTGCTCGACGAAATTCAGCACCAGCTAATGCGCGGCCGCCTGGAACTTGTGGGGCCAATTGATGGGATGATCGACGGTTGAAAGTTTTAGTCAATCGTCGAAAAGGGTGCAAGTGTTCAAGAACATGATCGTTTATCGGGTCGCTCCAGAGTGGAGCGCCACTGCAGCGCAGATCGAGCAAAGTCTCGATGCCGGACGCTTTGTCGAGTGTGCTTCGACCCAGGAGAAGTCCATTGGCTGGTGCGAGCCCAGGGGTGAAGCCCATGGTCCGCTGGTGGAGTCGGTGGCTGGGCAGCTCATTTTCAAGCTGATGATCGAGACCCGCACGCTACCAGGTTCGGTCCTTACTCGCAGGGTCAAAGAACGTGTCGCGCACATCGAGGCCACCACGGGTCGCAAACCTGGCAAGAAGGAGACACGCGACCTCAAGGACGACATACGGCTGGAGTTGCTACCGATGGCGTTTACCAAGCAGGTGTCCGTCGGAATCTGGATCGACCCGAAAGCCCGGCTGCTGGTGATCGACGCGGCGAGTCAAGCGCGCACCGATGACGTGGTAACGATGCTGGTCAAGTCGGTGCCAGGTCTGGCCGTGACGCTGTTCAATAGCAAGGTGTCGCCCAGCGCGGCCATGTCAGAGTGGCTGATCAGCCAGCAAGCCCCTGCAGGCTTTAGCGTCGATCGGGAGTGCGAGCTCAAAGCTGCCGACGAATCCAAGGCCGTAGTGCGTTACGCGCGTCACGCCCTGGACACCGACGAGGTACGCCAGCACGTTCAGTCTGGCAAACTGCCGACCCGACTGGCCCTCACTTGGGACAGTCGCGTCTCGTTTGTACTGACCGAGAACCTGCAGATCAAGAAGCTGGCGTTTCTGGAGGTCGTCTTTGACAGCAAGGCTACCGGCAAGGATGACGGATTCGACGCCGACACCGCGATTGCGACCGGCGAACTGCGCAAGCTGCTGCCCGATTTGATGGATGCTTTGGGCGGAGAACTGATGCCGGCTTAAGGCTGCACTAGAGGCAGTGACTTTGCAACTGGATCGGGCCTTTGGGCGTGTGCAAGGTGACACAGAGATTGGCCGGACCGGCGTCGATTGCAACGCCCGCCAGTCCGATCGCTTCGTAAG
>Ga0194063_10001068_pt1 | contig 18390 bp, 17 predicted proteins | sample SepL3720m_MetaG_FD_155459 | JGI IMG/M metagenome (GOLD analysis project Ga0194063, IMG submission 155459) | Anoxic zone freshwater microbial communities from boreal shield lake in IISD Experimental Lakes Area, Ontario, Canada - Sep2016-L373-20m | ecosystem: Environmental > Aquatic > Freshwater... | reverse complement strand
ACCAGTCGCGGCGAAGGCCACTACAAACACAAGAAGCAGTCCGGCGGGCGCGGGCAATATGGCGATGTCTACCTGAAGGTGGCCCCGCTGGCCGATGGGGATGAGGAATGGTTCGAGGATGCCATCGTGGGCGGTGTGATTCCGCATAACTTCGTGCCGGCCGTTCAGAAGGGTGTGGCCGAGGGTATGGTGCGCGGGGCCCTGGCCGGGTATCCTGTCGTGAAGATCAAGTCCACCGTATATGACGGCTCCTACCATGATGTGGATTCCTCGGAAGTGGCGTTCAAGATCGCCGGTAGCCGCGCGTTCCGGGAAGCCATGACCAAGGCCAAGCCCGTTCTGCTTGAACCCATCATGTCTGTCAAGATCACCATTCCCGAGCAGTTCATGGGGGATGTGAACGGGGATATGAGCCACCGGCGCGGCCGGATCGTCGGGATGGAGTCGGCGGACGGCATGCAGGTGATTGTCGCGGACATCCCGCAGGCCGAGTTGTTCACCTACTGTGCCGAATTACGCAGCATGACCGGCGGTCGCGGTTCGTTTGAAATGTCGTTTGCCCGGTATGATGTGGTGCCCTCCGCCGTGGCGCAGAAGATCATTCTTGCGGCGGCCAAGACGAAGGAGGAGGAGCAGGATTAGGTCTGCCCTGTGAACCCCTTCGAACCATCGTTTCGCCGGTGTGAATTGTGTCCCAGAACCTGCGGTGTTGACCGGTTGGATGGCAGGCAGGGATACTGCAAGGCGGGGGCGGACGTCGAAGTCTATCGGTATGGTTCACATCACGGCGAGGAGCCGCCGATCTCGGGAACAAAGGGGTCGGGGACGATTTTCTTCAGTCGGTGTACGTTGCGGTGCCTGTTCTGCCAGAATTATCCCTGGAGCCAGGAGGGGCAGGGGCACACGGTCGGTCAGGACGGGTTGGTCGCGATTTTCGCGGAGTTGTTTCGCGAGGGATGTCATAATTGGAATCTGGTGAGTCCGACGCCATGGTTGCCCTGGATTTACGAGGCGTGGAGCCGGGTGGTTGCGAAGGGCATGAAGTGCCCGGTCGTGTATAACACGAGCGGGTTTGAACGGGTCGAGACGTTGCGTAACCTGACAGGTTGGGTGAATGTGTACCTGACTGATTTGCGGTACGCCCTCCCGGAGTCGGCGAAGGAGGGGTCGGATAGCGCCGGGTATGTCGAACAGGCCCGGCTGGCGTTGCGGGAGATGTGGCGGCAAACCGGACCGCTTGAGTTGGATGATGACGGGATTGCCAAACGTGGTACTCTTTGCCGACTTTTGGTATTACCGGGGCGGGCCGCAGAGGCTGTGGCCAATTTGGAATGGTTGGCCGGAGCGGTGGGGACACAGATCCCCGTGAGCGTTATGGCGCAGTATACGCCCGCCTACAAGGCCGTGAATGTAGCGCCATGGAACCGGCGTCCGACGGAAGAGGAGTATGGGTTCGTGGTTGAGGCCGCGGAGCGGTTGGGATTTGAAGCGGGATGGGTGCAGGAGTATGAAACTCCCGCGCCCGATAATCTGGTTGGTTTCAAAATGAGCCCGGCTTGACCGGGTTGGTGAAGTATCGAGAAAGAAAGGAAACACGATGAGCGGTCATAGTAAGTGGAAGACAATTCAGCACAAGAAGGGCGCGGCTGACGCCAAGCGAGGCAAGATATTCAGCAAGATGGCGAAGGAATTGATGGTCGTGGCCAAGGCCGGCGGCGGCAATCCCGACACCAACACGGCGTTGCGAAACCTGATCGTGCGTTGCAAAGCCGTCAGTATGCCCAACGACAATATCGACCGCGCCATCAAAAAAGGCACGGGTGAACTGGCGGCCGATATCATGGAGGAAATCACCTATGAGGGATTTTCAGACGGCGGCGTCGGGGTTGTGGTCAAGGTCTTGACCGACAATAAGAACCGCGCGGCGGCTGAGATCCGGCACCTGTTCTCCAAGATGGCCTCGGGTTTCGCCTCCCAGGGCGCTGTTTCCCGCGGTTTCAAGCGGCGCGGCCAGATCTTTGTCGACGCCCAATCCGTCGAAGAGGACAAGTTGATGGACATCGTCCTCAATGCCGGCGCCGAGGACATGAGTCGGGATGGCGAACAGTTTGAAATCCTGACGGATCCCAACGCCTTCAATGGGGTGATGGAAGCCCTGGAAAAGGCCGGCATCAAGACGGATGACTCCGAAATCCGCCTCGTTCCCGAGACCTATGTGCCGGTGTCCGACAAGTCGGTTGCCAAGGCGGTCATGAAATTTGTTGAGGCGCTTGAGGACAATGACGACGTCCAGAATGTCTATACGAATATGGATCTGGATGATTCGGTTCTGGCGGCGCTTGAAAAAGAATAAGGCGTAAACTCATGCGCGTGCTGGGGATAGACACTTCGTTGCGCTCAACCGGCGTCGGGGTGGTTGAGTCCCTGGCGGGGAAAACCATCGCTGTTGAATACGGCCGGATTCACAATTCCAACCGGTATTGTTTGTCCGAGTGCCTGAAGCGGATCGATGGCGGAGTTCGCGAAATTATTCAACGAACCAAACCGGATCTGGCGTCCATTGAGGACATTTTTTTTGCCAAGAACGCCCATACGTCGATGGTGCTGGGCGAGGCGCGCGGGGTTGTGATTGCCGCCTGTGCCACATCCGGCCTTCCCGTCTATCAATATGAACCCCGCCGGGTCAAACAGTCGATTACCGGCGCCGGGGCCGCCGACAAGCAGCAGGTGCGCAGGATGATCATGGTTCTGCTCGGCATGAGGGAAGAGCCCCAGGAGGATGCGGGTGATGCGCTGGCCATTGCCCTGTGCCACTTAAACAGCCGTTCGCCGGTGCCGGAGTTGAATCCGAAACCCATCTGAGATATGAACGATCATATTTGAAATCACACACATGATTACATTCCTTGAGGGTGTCATTGAAGACAAGCAACCCACCCACGTGGTGTTGAATGTCGGCGGCGTGGGGTATGAGGTGGTCATTTCCCTCAACAGTTACGATCATCTGCCGGTGGCGGGGCAAAGGGTGCGTGTCCTGATTCATGACCACATTCGCGAGGATGCGCATGTGCTGTTCGGGTTCATGACCGAGGATGAGCGCCGGGTTTTCGCATTGCTCCTGTCCGTGTCAGGGATCGGACCCAAGACCGCGCTTTTGGTGCTGAGCGGAATGAGCGTGAGAGAGGTCAAGGTGGCGATCAAGGATGCCGATATCAAACGGCTGAGTTCCATCTCCGGGATCGGCAAGAAAACCGCCGAACGAATGGTTGTGGAATTGCGCGACAAGTTCACCTCCGGGGAAATACTGGAAGCCGCCTCCGCAGGAGCGCCGGGAATGGAGTCCGATGTCCGCCTGCGGGATGCCGTGCTGGCCCTGATCTCCCTCGGCTACAAGCGGGCCGAAGCACAGGAGTTGATTCTCAAGGCCTCCGCCCAGCCTTCCATGAATGGCGCGGATGTGGAGGGGCTGGTGCGCAAGGCGCTGGCGGGCTAGATGATGAAGATCATCGATCAATACATGTTGAAGCAGTATCTGATTCCGTTCGGGTATTGTCTGGCTGCCTTCAGCATGCTGTATATCGTGTTGGATCTGTTTGACCGGTTTGGAGATTTCGTGCAGGCCAAGGCCGCGCTGCCTGATGTTTTCCGGTACTACGCCTATTACCTGTTCAAGGTGAACGGGTTTGTTCCGTTTATTGTGATGGCGTTACCCATAGCCCTCCTGCTGGCCACGCTTTACACCCTGACCCTGTTTGCCCGTCACAACGAATTGACAGCCATGTGTGCGAGCGGAGTCAGTCTGCGCCGACTCATGGTCCCCTTGATCGGCGTGGGGTTTTGCGCCAGTCTCTTCGGAGCCGTTGTCCAGGAGACGATCGGGCCCACGGCCACAAGGTGGATTTCGGATTATACCAAACAGACGCTGAAACATTCGAGCGACTCGTCCTTCATGGTGAGGGATTACCTGTATCATTCCGGAACCTCCCATCGGCAGTGGCTGATCAAGGAACTGGATCAACGTACTCCCTCCCGGTTGGTCGGGGTGAAGGTATCGCATGAGCGGGCGGATCGTTCGCTGGCCATGGAGATCACGGCGGAACGCGCCGAGTGGATGGACGGAACCTGGTGGTTCTACGGGTTACAGAGGCGGGATTTTGACGTGAATAGCGACCCCATCGGCCCCCAAACGGTCGCGTCTAACAATCCTGTTGAGATGCCCGATTATGATGAACGGCCCGATGATTTCGTCAACGAACTTAAAGATACAGACTACCTGTCCACCCTGGATATGATCCGTTCCATTGAAAAGCGCCCCACCGTTTCCGGAACGTGGTTGTCGCGCCGACTGGTGGACATCCATTCGCGCCTGGCCATGCCGTGGGCTTGTCTGGTTCTGATCTTTCTCGGCCTGCCCGCCACGGCGGGCGGGGCAAGGCAATCCGCCATGCGGAGTGTGGCCTTCGGGGTTGCGGCTTTATTCGCCTTCTATTTCCTCGTCATGGCGGGAAAGATTCTCGGGGCAAGAGATGTCATATGGCCCTGGTTGGCCGGCTGGCTTCCGAACCTGACGTTCCTCGGCATCGGAGGCTGGTTGACGTGGCGATTGAAGTGAGGATCCCTCACGGCTTCGTCAATTTTTTCTTCAGACACCACACCACCCACGAAATGAGTCCCAGGGCCAGCATGGCCAGGGTGATTTGACTGATGGAGTGGGCCAATGTCGCCCGGCTGAACCCCTTGCCCAGTCCGCTGCCAATCGCGGCCACCAGAGCCGAACTGGGGAGATACCCGAGAAATGAACCCAACAGGAAATAACGGTGCTTCACCGGGGTCAGTCCAAGAATCAGGTTGGGAACGATCCCGGCGATGGGAAGTTGACGAACCAGAAAGACCGTAAAGGTCGAGGGTTTCTTTAACAGAGTCCGGAGTCTCTGACTGTTCTCAATCCGCCTCGCCACCCATTCTCGTCCACCCCAGCGGGCAAACACGAAGGTGGCGTAAGATCCGAACAGGGCGGACAACTGTCCGACAATGAACCCGGTCTTAAACCCGAAAAGTACCCCGGCCATACCGCAGAGGAACATGCGGGGAATGCCAATGGCGATCAGGCCCGTGCTGACTAAGAAGAAGAGGGATGAGGCCCACACTCCCAGATGTTGGATCGTCTGTTTCCAGGTTTGGTCGTTGGTGAGTTTTTGGAGCGGTGTGAAATGAACAAGGGCGATGATGGCCATGACCACGAGCGCCATGATCAGAAACTTCTTCTCCGACTTGCCGGCAGACTCGGCCACTTCCCGTTCCAACTCGATCGGAACCGGTTCCGGCTCATCGCCCTTCCGTTCGTCCAAGGTGTCGCTCATGGTTTTTCGCTTCTGGCCAGAATATGGATTCTTACCCAACACCCCTGAGAATAGTTGAAGCCCGGGATGATATCCAGTGTTTGAATTCGAGGCCCGTCGAAAGTCTCTTTGTGCCGGTCCAGTTTGGCTTCAGTCACCACGAGAATTCCCTTTCCGGGCGCCGCCGCCCAGGCCGGTAGATCGGGTTCCTCGATCGGGGCGAGTCTGCGTCCGAGGTAAAAATTCAGGCTGGGTTCGCCATATCCACAGGTCGTGACAGGGGTGTCTTTCGCGGCTTGATCCTCAATCAGCGCGGCGACCATGGGCGACAGTTTGTAACGTTCCAGGGCGGGCAGCAAAAAGAGACCGGCGGAGAGGAGGATGATCGTCATTCCGGTCATCAGGATTCCAACCGCCCATTCATGCCGGGCGCGGCGATAGTGATGCCACGACAAGGTGACCATGGCCAGGAAGAGGAGCCCGGTTCCAGTTGCGGGAACGCGAACGCCAAAGACGGGCAGGCACCAGGGGGCAACCACAAGGCCGAGTCCCAGCGCGATTCCGACCAGGAGAAAGAGCGTCAGGCCAATCCGGGCCGAAAGGGTTTGGTTTCCCGTGATACGATCCCGGCAGGCCCGTTGAATGGCAATCGCCGTTGCCGCCGCCAGCGCCGGCCAGGCGGGTAATATGTAGTGGGGTAATTTGGTGGCCACGGCGCTCATCAGGATGAGAACCGGAATGATCCAGCAGAGCAGGAGACGACGGTGCGGGGAGAGCGGGAGTGTGCGGGGAAATTTCTCCTTCGCCGCTGTGAAGAGGCGGGGGAGGTAAAGGATCCAGGGAAAGAAGGTGAGAATCAGCACGGGGAGGTAGTAAAAATAGAAGGCGAATGATTTTCCGCCGTGGCTTTCCATGGCATTCAGGGATCGGTTAACCACATGCTTCCCGATACCCAGACGCAGAAATTCGCCGTTCGTGGCCGCATTGGCCGGTATCCCCCAGGCCAGAAACAACACCGTTGCCGAGACGAGTGCGAAAAACAGCCACCCCAGGTAGGGGAGCGGGCGAATTGCTCCGCCCCTGATAAACACAAGGATGGAAACCATGACCAACACCGGAACGGCCAGCCCGACCGGCCCCTTCGTCAGCATCGCGCCGGCGAGAGCCAGGATCATCAATGCGATATGCCAGACGCGAAACCCGTTGAGCCAGGACAGAAGAAACGAACTGATGGCCCCCGTGATGCAGGCCAGGAGCAGGGCGTCCGTGGTGGCCGCCGTCCCGCTGACGACCATCAATGGGGATAACATCAGGATTAGGGCGGCAACCATGGCGGTCTTTCTCCCCGCAAGGCGCCGGGTCATCCAGAACGTGAGAAGCGCGGCGACCAAAGTGGCGAACGGCGCCACCATGCGGCAGGATAATTCAGAGGGCCCCAGGAGGCGAACCGGGACTGACATCAGCCAGTAGATCAGGATGGGTTTGTCAGGCCGGAGTTGGCCGTTGAACGTGGGAAAGAGGGCGTTTCCGGACTCAATCATTTCCACCGTGGCTCGCGAGAATCGCGGTTCATCGCGATCCCATAGGGTTGAGGCGGTGGTGAGGGTGAGATAGACGGCAAACAGAAGCATGACAAGCAACGCCCCTCTGGGACTGGTCGCCTGACTCCCGGACGATCGTGAAAAGGCCTGTTTCCGAAGCCATGCCGGTAGCAGATGCGCAATAAGCAGGAATAGTCCAAGCGGGCCCCACACCCCGAGAAACTCGAGGACAAAGGGAGTGGCCCGCGCCCAGGACAGGTTGAGGATGGAAAATAAGACGATGAGCAACCCCGCAATAAAGAACCACCGGCGGGGCGGCTTCAAGGGTCTTCGTCTCAGAATGGCCAGTGCGATGGCGCTGGCCACGAGCCCAAAGGCGACGCCGACCAGTACGTCGCTCGGGAAATGCCGCCCGTCGTAAACACGACCGGCGGCAACGCCGCCGGTGATCGCGACGGCCAGGGGGGCAGTCCAGGGGGATGCTGTCAGCAGGGGGACGCAAAAAGCCGCCGCTGTGGCGGCATCGCCGCTGGGGAAGGAGTGTTTGTTCACAAAACCGGGGCGTTCCCGGCCTACCGCGACTTTCACGGGCCAGATCAAGACCGTCAGCACCAGTAGGGCGAGCAGGATATGCATGGCTTTGCGTCGGGCTCCGGCGATTCCGAGTCCGGCGATGATCAGGAGAATGACATCGCCTTTTCCGAAGGGACGGAAGAAGTCCAGAATCTCCTGCACCCGATGGACTTTTCCAACGCGGTGGGAGAAAGTCCGAAAAATCTGGTAGAGGTCATAGTCGAACGGAAAAACGGCTGCTCCGGCGGCCAGGCACAAGGCCGCCGCCAGCAGATAGGTGCGATAGCGGTGTTGAGTCGAATCCATCCCCGGGCTCAGTTGTACTATTTCTGACGGTTCAGAATGGCCGCGCCGCCCAGTTCACCCAAGGTGGCTTTCTGCAGGTCAGTCCATAGGGTTCCGGGGCCCGAGTGCAGAATGTTGATACGGAGATCGGGGCGCAACGAGCCGGCGAATTCCCAGAGATTGAAAGCCACGGGATCGCCAAAGGCCTGTGTTTTCAATTGCGCGCCACGGGCTTTTTCATTCTCCACGACTTTCATCGCATCCGCTGACGCCTGACCCAGGGTGCGTGTTTTGTTGGCCCTGATTTCGGCGGTATCCCTGTCGATCAAGGCAATTTTTTTCACGGTGCCGGCCTGGATCTCGGCTACCTGTTTTTCCTGATCGGCCTTGATTTCGGCCTTAAGTTTCTGGGTTTCCTGGGCCACCTGGGCGCGGCGTTGTTCAATTAAAGACTGACTCGTGTTGAGGTCAGCCTGTTTCCTGGCCGTGTTCTGCCGTTCCTTGTTGGTCAGATCCTGCTCGATGGCTACGCTCGCCTTCTGGATGGGGTCGAGGATTTGCATCGGCACATCCACATGCCTGATGAGGGCGTTATGGGTGATGATTTTTTTCTCCGCCATGGTCCGTTGCAGGGCATCGGCCATGTCGTTCTGGAATTTTTCGCGGCCTTCACCGACGATGAAGTCTTTGGCCCGGTACTCCGAACCCTTGTTGCGACTGACGGAGAGGATTTGCGGCATAATGATTTTATCGACCACGGCCGGCAGGTCGCCGTAGCTGCGATACAACCAGGCAATGTGTTCGGGAAGCAGTTCAAATTCCAAGGTCATGTCGAGGCTGATCAGAAAGCCATCACGGGAGGGGAATGAGACAAACTCATTCAAAACATGAACGCTGTCCCCCTGACGGGGCGCCGCGATGGGTTTCTTGGCTGCCGCAACGGGGGGATTGGGGGATCGTTGTTGGACATCCGCTTCAGCCTGATCCCAATACTCGCGTCGTTTGGTTTGCTGTTGTTTCAGCATATTGTCCTGCAACACTTCCATGGCGGCATTCTGGGTGGTGATCTGTCCCTTGGTAATCACGGCCCCGCCTTCGCGCCCGAGCAGGGAGACCTGGTTGACTCCGATTTCGACGATGCTGATCTGGAATTCGGCGGGATTAACATAATAGAGACCGGGTTGGAGGATATCTTCCCGGATTCCCTTGTCGCCGGGTTTGGCGAATAGTCCTTCCGGCGCCTGTTTTCCGGATAGGGACGTGATGACCCCCACATAACCGATCGGGATGACCACGGCATCTACAGTCCTGATCTCGTATCCATAGGGATTGAGCCTGTATTTTCCGGGGCCCAGAACCCGACGGGAGATTCCCTTTTGACCTTCGTTCGCCAAAAATTCACCTTGGGGAAGCTCGGAACCGACCTTCGAGGTCACCACGCCCATCTTGCCGGGCGGAATGACGATGACGGGCAGAATCTGCCAGTCATAATAGTAGGGGTTCAGGAAATGTCGGCCCTCGGCATACACATTTTCCCGGATGCCCATTTGTTTTTCAGTGGCCAGGATTTGCCCCGTCGGAAGCGGCTCGCCGCTTTTGGCGGTAATGACGGCCATCTCATCGGGGCCGACATAGAACCGGCAGAATCCCCACTGCCAGGCGAGCCAACTGAAGAGGATGAACGCAAGGGCGACAGCGATGTTGGATGGTAGGGACTTCACGGTTTCACCTCCTTCGAAGGTTGCGGGAGAAAGGGTAGAAAGAGCGCCCCCAATCCGTCGCCCTGATCGGTGCTCAGGATGGATTCGATACGGGGGCCGACTTTTTTGAAGAAGGTATTGCGGGCGTAATTGAGGCCGTTACTGAAGGCCTGAACCTGACTGGTCAGCACGGCGGACTCCGCCAGGTTTTGCATCCTGACCACGGCGGCGTCGGCGTCGGCCTTGAACATCACGGCCTTGGCCTGGGCGAGGGCGGCGTCATTTTCTATCTTGGCCACTTCCAGTTCCCGGTTGGCCTGGATCACGCGGACGGCCTGATCCTGCTGGGCGGCGATCAGCGACCGGATGCGGGCGGTATCGGCCTCGACCTTTTCTCCGCTCTGTTGGGCGAGCATTTCCTGCCTCACTAATTCGGCCCTCGAATTGGCCTGGCTGATTTCCTGGTCGTACTTATGACTCTCCTGAACCGCCACCTCGCGATCCCGGATGATGCTGGCGATGGCCTCCGGCGGGGTGATGTTCCGGATGAGCACCGAACGGATGGAAACGCCCCACCGGTCGCATGTGTTCCGCAGGTGGAGTTCCAGATCCTTTTGAAACTGCTGGCGTGTTTCGCCCACGATGAAGGTTGTGGCGGGGTGTTTGCTTCCCTCAATGCGACTGAATCCCCGGGCGCGGGGCAGGATGACCTTTTTGATGATGTCACTCATATCCCCCACACGGTGGGTGATCAGGGCTGCCTTCTCGCCTTGCAAGGCAAACTCAATCGTTCCCTCGACCATGACACTGAACCCGTCCATGGTCAGGAAGTTGATGGCATCCGCGCCGCTCATTTCAAAACGCTGGCTCTGGAGATTGACTTCGGCCACGCTGACGAGATAGGGGTTGAGGTAATACGTCCCGGGATCCAGCACCCCGGGGCGAACCCCCTTCATTCCCTCACTTACCAGGAAACCGTTGGGTTTGTTGGTGAGTGAAGTGGAGAGCACGTCCTCGCCAACCAGCGAGGTCACTACCCCCACGAACCCGGGCCGTATGGTGATGGCGTCAAACAGGTCAACCCGATACGCATAGGGGTTGATGCGGTATTTTCCGGGACTGAGCACATCGGCGACGATTCCCTTTCCGTTAGGGTCGGCAATAATCTGGTTGCTGGGAAGATCCTTTCCGTAAAGGCGCGTGAGAACCCCCAGTTTGCCGGCGGGGATATCCGTGATCTGGCCCCAGCGCCAGGCCCAGGAGTAGGGGTTTCGGAAGTACCTGCCCTCGGCCAGGACTTCCAGTTGAATTCCTTTCTGGGATTCGTTTTCGGCAAGAATCTGGCCGGACGGCAAGTCGGTTCCCGTTTTGTGTATCAGGATTGCGATGGCGCCGCTGTCGGGTTCAATCCGGCAGAAGAACCAGATGAAGACAGGGACAAAGACAATCAACCCCATTGCCAGGAGAGGCCAGAAGGCGGCCCTCAGGATGGAGAAGGGAGTCCCGGGAACCGGCGGCGGCGCCGGGTGTTGAGATCCAAGGGAGTTATCATATGAATGACTGGTCATGGTCGCACCTCATCTGCTTCTGGTAAAGATGGCCACACTTTAATGGGCTTTGCCGGTTGCGTCAACGCCCAACCCGAACATGTCAAACCGGAAACCCTGCGCGCTCAACAACTGAACTTGACGTGGCAGCAGGGGATGGGTACATAAATGCCGGAAATGATGGCCAAATAGGCCAATGGAAAGTCGATGGCACTATGCTTTGCGAATGTTGTGAACAGCACGAGGCGACGATTCATCTGACCCAGATCATCAGCGGCCAGTCCCGTGAGCTTCATCTGTGCGAGGACTGTGCCGAGGAGAGCGGCATGAACGTCCAGAGCGTCATGTCGATTCCGGAAATCCTGTTCGGGATGGGCACGGGCGATGCCCCCGAAGCCGATGACGGGAAGTCGGTCGGGAAGAGTTGTCCTCACTGCCATATGCGGGGGCGCGACTTTAAGAAAAACGCGCGGCTGGGATGCCCCCGTTGCTACGAGACCTTTGAGCCTGAACTTGCCCCGATGCTGGCCGCCATGCACAAGGGGTCTCGCCATACCGGCAAGATTCCCGAGTCCAGGCGCAAGGGCCTGGAACGGTCAGGCCGACTGGATCTGCTCAAGAAGCAACTGGCGGACGCCATTCGTGAGGAGAAATACGAGCAAGCCGCCCTCCTGAGGGATCAACTCCGGGAGGCTGGCCATGATCTTGGATGACTGGATTCAGAAACCGGGATCCTGGTTGGCATCAGGGAACGAGTCGGGAATCATCGTCAGTAGCCGCATCCGGTTGGCCCGCAACATCGAAGGGGTGGCGTTTCCGGGCTGGGCGGGCGAGGAGGAGTGCGTCACCATCCAGTCCCGGATTCTCAAATGTCTTCCAGCGCTGCCATCGATGTCGCCCTCCCTGGTTCTCGACATGGCCGGACTCGCCCCGGTGGATCGGGAATTTCTCCGGGAGCGGCGCCTGATCAGCAACGACCTGGCCCGGAAAGACAAGGGCAGCGGGGTTGTGGTTCGCCATGACGAACTGTTGAGTGTCATGGTGAATGAGGAGGATCACCTCCGACTTCAAGCCATGCGGCCTGGATTCCATCTCCCGGAACTGTGGGACACGATCAACGCCTTGGATAATGAAATTGAGGCGCAACTTCCCTTTGCCTATTCAGCCGCGCTCGGATACCTGACGGCCTGCCCGACCAACGTCGGCACCGGATTGAGGGCCAGCGTCATGATGCATGTGCCGGGACTCCGGCTGATGAACGAGATCGATCCGATCATCAAGGGGTTGACCAAGATCGGTCTGGCGGTACGGGGCCTTCAGGGGGAGGGAACCGAGGCGTCAGGGAATATGTTCCAGATTTCCAACCAGGCCACCCTGGGCGAATCCGAGGCCGTGATCATCGAGCGGATGATTCAGATTGTGGGCGAGGTGGCGAATCATGAGGCGAATGCCCGGGCCCGCCTGTTGGAGAGCCGCGAGACCTATGTCGAGGATTTTGTCGGACGCGCCTACGGGGTTCTCTGTCATGCGGGGATCCTCGCTTCGCAGGAGGCGCTGGACATGTTGTCCGCATTGCGTTTGGGATGTGAACTTGGTATGATCAATGGCTTGGACGTGGCGGATGTGAACCGGTTGATCCTGTTCACCCTCCCGGGACACCTTCAGAAGTCTGAAGGGCGATCCATTCCGCCGGATGAGCGGGATCAGGTGCGCGCGCGCCTGGTTCGTGAAACGATCCGGCGGGCGTCATTGCCGTAATGGGAAGAGGATTTTATGGATAATTCAGGAAGTTATACACCGCGGGCCCAGCAGGTGATCCAGTTGGCCCGGTCGGAGGCGGATCGGTTCAATCATTCCTATGTTGGAACCGAACACCTCCTGCTCGGCCTGGTGGCGTTGGGGCAGGGCGTGGCCGTCACGGTGCTTGAGCGTATGGGCGTCTCCCTCGAGTCCCTTCGCATGGAAGTGGAGAAGGCGGTTGGCCAGGGGCCTGAAACCAAGACGGTTGGCAATGTGCCCTTCACACCCCGCGCCAAGAAGGTGCTCCAGTTGGCCGCCGCCGAGGCACGCGCGTTGAACCACACCTATGTCGGAACCGAACATCTCCTGCTGGGTCTGCTCAGGGAAGGCGAGGGGGTCGCATCCCAGGTTCTGAGAAATCTCAATATCAATGTGGATACCACTCGAACCGAGGTCATGAAGGAGTTGGATCCGAATTATGAGCCGGACGAATCCGCGCCGGTGCCCGAACCCCAGTCGGGTCAGAAGGCGCAGCCGGGCGACAAGCCGAAGACCCCCGCGCTGAATGCGTTCGGGCGCGATCTTACCGAACTTGCCCGCAAGGGCGCCTTGGATCCGATGATCGGGCGGGAATCCGAACTGGAGCGTTGCATTCAGATCCTCTGTCGGCGCACCAAGAACAACGCCGTTCTACTCGGCGAGGCCGGTGTCGGTAAGACCGCCATTGTCGAGGGCCTGGCACAGGTGATTATCGAGGGCCTGGTGCCGGATATCCTGCGGAACAAACGCGTGATTGCCCTGGATCTGGCGCTGATGATTGCCGGAACCAAGTACCGGGGCCAGTTCGAGGAACGCATCAAGGCCGTGATGGAGGAGATCAGGCGCAATGGCAATGTCATCCTGTTTGTGGATGAGATCCATACCATCGTTGGCGCCGGCTCCGCCGAAGGGACGATGGATGCCTCGAATATCATCAAGCCCGCCCTGGCCCGCGGCGAACTCCAGTGCGTCGGGGCCACCACGCTGGATGAGTACCGGAAATATATCGAAAAGGATGGCGCCCTGGAACGCCGGTTCCAAACGGTGACGGTCAACGAACCCAGCGTGGTGGATACGATCCGCATTCTGAAGGGCATCCGCCACAAGTATGAGGAGCACCATAACGTCAAGATCACCGATGATGCCATCGAGGCGGCGGCGCGCCTGACGGATCGCTATCTGACCGGACGCCATCTGCCCGACAAGGCGATCGACACGATTGATGAGGCCGGCGCGCGCGCCCGTATCCAGGCCACCACGCGATCTCCCGAACTGCGCAAGAAGGAGCATGCCATCGAGGCCATCCGGATTGACAAGGAGGAGGCGATCAAGGGACAGAAGTTTGAGGATGCCGCCCGGTTGCGTGATCTGGAGAAACGCGAGCGCGAAGCCCTGGATGAAACCGTCAAGACCTGGCAGGAGGCCGGAAAGAAGAAACGGGTCAAGGTGACCGACGAGGAAGTCATGGCGGTCATCTCGAAGTGGACCGGCGTGCCGTTGAAAAAAATGGAAGGCAAGGAACTGGCCCGCCTGCTTCATATGGAGGAGGAGTTGGAGAAGACGGTGATCGGCCAGAAAGAGGCCATCGTCACCATTTCCAAGGCGCTCCGCCGATCCCGCGCCGATCTCAAGGATCCCCGCCGCCCGATCGGGTCGTTTGTCTTCCTGGGGCCCACCGGGGTCGGGAAGACCCTGCTTGCGAAAACACTGGCCGAATTCATGTTCGATGATGCGAATGCGCTGATCCAACTCGATATGTCGGAGTACATGGAGAAGTTCACGGTATCCCGACTGGTTGGGTCGCCGCCGGGCTATGTGGGTTACAATGAGGGCGGACAGTTGACTGAAAAAGTCCGTCGGCGTCCTTACTCGGTCGTGCTGTTCGATGAAATCGAGAAGGCGCATCCGGATGTGATGCATATTCTCCTTCAGATTATGGAGGAGGGCCGGTTGACGGATAGCAATGGCCGGCATGTGGATTTCCGGAACACGGTGATCATCCTGACGACGAATCTCGGTTCTGACTTCATCCGCAAGGGGGGGCTCGGCTTCACGGAAGCGGGTTCGGCGATGGATTACGAAACCCTGAAGACGCGGATGTTGGAGGAAGTGCGGCGGTTGTTCAAGCCGGAGTTTCTGAACCGGCTGGATGAAATTGTGGTATTTCGCCAGTTTGACAGGCCCGAGATGGTTCGCATCCTGGATCTGGAAATCAGCAAGGTAAGGAAACGTCTGGAGTCGAAAGGCATCCAATTATCCCTCACTCCCGAAGCGCAGGAGTTCCTGCTGGACAAGGGGTTCGACCAGGCGATGGGCGCGCGCCCCCTCCGGCGCGCCGTGCAACGGTTCCTGGAGGATCCGCTGGCCGAGGAGATCCTGCGCGGCGACTTGAGTCATGCCGGCAAGGTGAGCGTCATCAAGGGTGACGGCGGACTGGTCTTCACCTTGGCCGCGGGCAAAAAGGTCAGGGCGTAAGGGCGGCTGTGTTTGACTCCCTTACCAGTTCCCTCGAGTCGGTGTTCAAGAAACTCCGCGGGTTTGGCCGTCTGACCGAGGCCAACATCCGTGACTCCATGCGCGAGGTGCGCATGGCGTTGCTGGAGGCCGATGTCAATTACGAGGTGGCCCGTGATTTCGTCACGCGTGTCAGCGAACAGTGCATCGGCGAGGAGGTGCTTCATAGTATCTCTCCCGGACAACAGGTCGTCAAACGTGTCCATGATGAACTGGTCAAACTGCTGGGGGCCGGGCAGAACCGGCGTCTTGAACTCAACCCCCTTCCCGCGCCGGTCATGCTGGTGGGCCTGCATGGTTCCGGCAAGACGACGACCTCTGCGAAACTGGCCGCCGTGTGGAAGAAAGACGGCAAAAACGTGTTGCTCGTCGGGGCCGATATCCGGCGTCCCGCCGCCGTTGATCAACTGGGCGTTCTGGCGAAACAAATTGGCGTCGATATGCTGGCCCCGGAACGGGGCGAGACGGTTCCCGCCCTGGGTCGGCGCGCCATGGATCTGGCGGAGTTGAAGGGGCGCGATGTGGTTCTGTTTGATACCGGCGGCCGGTTCCAGATCGATGGCGAACTGGTTCAGGAACTGAAGGACTTGCGCCAGACCGTCAACTGCCGGAACACGATCCTGGTGGTGGATGCCGCCATCGGACAGGAGTCGGTTCATGTGGCGGACGCCTTTCACAAGGCGCTGGATCTCAGGGGGCTCATCCTGACCAAACTCGATGGCGATGCCCGTGGCGGAGCCGCGCTGTCCATCCAGTCCGTCACCGGGTGCCCGATTCTGTTTACCGGCGTCGGCGAACGCGTGGGGGAACTGGAGCCGTTCTACCCCGAACGAATGGCCTCGCGTATCCTGGGGATGGGCGATATCGTCGGCCTGGTCGAACGGGCGCAGGAGACGGTGAACCTGACACAGGTCGCCGACATGGAGAAAAAATTGCGCAAGAACCGGCTCGACCTGGAGGATTTCCTGAGCCAGTTGATGCAGTTGCGCAAGATGGGGTCGATGGACAGCCTGATCGAGATGCTCCCGATGGGGGGACAGGTCAAGGCCAAACTCCGCGAGGCTGGCAAGGGGGGTGATTTTGCCCGTTCCACCAAGCGGGCAGAGGCCATTATCCAGAGTATGACATTGAAGGAACGCCGCCGACCTGAACTCCTGAATGCGAGCCGAAAGCGGAGAATCGCGGCGGGAAGCGGAACCCAGGTTCAGGATGTGAATGAAGTGCTCAAGCAGTTCGAGCAAACCCGCGAGATGGCGAAGCGAATGGGGTCGATGCAAAAGAGGTTGCGTGGCCGGTGAGAATGTGACATAGTCGCGCGCTTTTGGAGTCATGGCGCAGGGATCCAATCCGGTTCCCGGGCGTTGTTTTGTTTGAGGGAGGACAGGAATGTCAGTTAAAATCAGAATGACCCGTACCGGTGCGAACAAGGATATCAGCTACCGTTTGGTGGCCACCGATACCCGCTTTCCGCGGGACGGGAAGAACCTGGAAGTGGTCGGTTGGTATGATCCCAAGAAAAAAGGGATCAATTTCGACCTGAAGATGGATCGTATTGATCATTGGATTAGCAAGGGCGCTTTGGTCAGTGATACGGTGAAGAGCCTGATCAGAAAAAACAAGGCGGCTGCTAAAGCGAACGCATGAAGGACTTTGTGACGTTTATTGTCCGTTCGCTGGCCGAGCATCCCCATGATGTGGTGGTGACGGAAGTGAAGGGCAAGCAGACGACGATTCTGGAAGTGCGTTGCCATCCCAAGGATGTCGGCCGGTTGATCGGGCGGAGCGGCAAGACGATTGCCGCCATCCGAACCCTGGTCAGCAATGTCGGGTCGCAGCACGGGGTTCGGACGGTTCTGGAAGTGGCGGAATGACGCCATGGATACGCCGTTGAGGATCGATGTGATCACGATCTTCCCGGGAATGCTCAAGGGATTCCTGGAAGAGAGCATCCTCAAACGGGCGGCGCAAAAGGGATTGGTTGAATTGAACACGGTGGACTTGAGGCCGTTCACCACGGATCGGCACCAGTCAACGGATGATCGTCCGTTTGGCGGGGGCGCGGGAATGGTGATGAAGCCGGAACCGCTGTTCAAGGCGGTTGAATCGGTGAGGACGCCCGGGGCGAGCGTGATTTTGATGACGCCGCAGGGGCGGAAGTTTGAGCAGGCATGTGCGGTCGGGCTTTCAAAGGCCCGGCATTTGATCTTTATATGCGGGCACTATGAGGGTGTGGATGAGCGGGTGCGAACCCATCTCGCCACGGATGAAATATCGATCGGCGACTACGTTCTGACGAACGGGGTTTTGCCGGCGGCGGTGGTGATTGACGCCGTGGTTCGCCTGGTGCCCGGAGTGTTGGGAAATGAAGACACTATTCGTGAGGAATCGTTCACGGACGGGATGTTGGAGTATCCGCACTATACGAGACCGCGGATCTTCAGGGGATTGGATGTTCCCGAGGTTCTCCTGTCGGGGGATCACAAGGAGATCGCGCAGTGGCGAAGGGAACAGGCGGAGCGCCGGACGAAAGAAAAAAGACCAGACTTGGTGAAGAGGGAACTATGATTGCTAAAGCATTGGCCATGATTCATAAAGAGAACCTGCGCAAGGAGGCTTTGCCTGTCTTCCGCATCGGCGACACCGTCAAACTCGAGGTTAAAATCCGCGAGGGCGGCAAGGAACGCATCCAGGCCTTTACCGGGATTGTCATTGCCCGCGACGGGAATGGCGCCACGGAGACGTTTACGGTCCGCCGTATTTCCCATGGTGTTGGCGTGGAGCGGATTTTTCCGGTTCATTCCCCCAACATCGCCAGTCTTGAGGTCGAGAGTTCGGGCCAGAACCGCCGCGCCAAACTCTACTATCTGCGCGACCGCGTCGGCAAAAGCGCCAAACTTCGCGAGAAGAACAAGGCCGACGTCTAATACGCTTGTTCCCTGGATAGTCAGTGTTACGACCTTGGCGAGACGAGGGGATTCAAACCTTTTCGCAGGGGTTTATCTGTTTATTTTCGCGACATCGTGGTAAATATTTTCCCTGATGTTCACAGCGTTCATAGTTCTGATCGTGATACTGGCGTATGTGTGGCTCCTCTATCCCGGGATCGTATTAT
>Ga0194063_10001067_pt1 | contig 18417 bp, 13 predicted proteins | sample SepL3720m_MetaG_FD_155459 | JGI IMG/M metagenome (GOLD analysis project Ga0194063, IMG submission 155459) | Anoxic zone freshwater microbial communities from boreal shield lake in IISD Experimental Lakes Area, Ontario, Canada - Sep2016-L373-20m | ecosystem: Environmental > Aquatic > Freshwater... | reverse complement strand
GTTGAATTGAAAGGAGTTCTGCGTGTGCCAAATCGACACGGTTCTCCATTATTTTTTGAGAACAGAGAGCAGAAAAGAATCGAATCGACACGAAAACCTCGGTTTATTCAGATGGCCAGGTGTCGCGTGGCACAAGCAGAATTGGCCGGAAGCCCGCGTGGCTTGGGGAAAGCACAGACATGAAAAAGCCAACTGAGAACAGTTGGCTTTTTGAACTGGTGGCCTGGGGCGGAATCGAACCACCGACACAAGGATTTTCAGTCCTCTGCTCTACCGACTGAGCTACCGGGCCAGAGCGGGTGAGTATAGCAGCATCTCCCCCGCGTCGAAGCCGCGCAATCAGGCCCCGTGACGCTTGCCGCGCGTCAAATCCACACCGAGTTGTTTGAGCTTGCGATAGAGATGGGTGCGCTCCAAACCTGTCTTTTCCGCAACCCGGGTCATGGAACCATTTTCCTTGGCCAGGTGGTACTCAAAGTAGGCCTTCTCAAATTCATCGCGTGCCTCGCGCAGAGGTTTGTCAAGCATGAAGCTCTGCTGCGACTGTGGCCCCGCCTCGGCCGCCACCAGAGCGGCTTGCCCGCCGGCAGAAACATCCAGAATCGGTGACACGGACGGAGCCACGAGGGGTGCCAGCGACTTGCGCGCCGTGCCGCGCGCCAGCGCCTGTTCAACGGCCTTCAGCAATTTTTGCAGCGTGATCGGCTTTTCGAGGAAGGCAAGGGCGCCGATTCTCGTCGCTTCCACTGCGGTATCAATGGTGGCGTGTCCGCTCATCATGATGACTGGCATGGTCAGCGCGCCAGTAGCAGACCACTCCTTGAGCAGTGTCACGCCGTCGGTATCGGGCATCCAGATGTCGAGCAACACCAGATCCGGTCGGTCACGCAGTCGGGCAGCGCGCGCTTGGGCGGCGTTTTCGGCCACCTCAACGTTATGCCCTTCATCGTTCAATATTTCCCACAACAGATCGCGGATGCCGAGTTCGTCGTCAACCACCAGTATGTTTGCCATGATGTAGCGTGTTCCTTGGATCTACCTGCGCCGCCGGACTAGCCTGGCGCAACGTTTTCAGTACCGAATGATAACGACACTTGGGCACCGATCACCTGACCGTCCAGCAGTCGGTTGGTAACGTCAACACGGGTGCCATGTTCGTCTGCGATTTTTTTCACCACCGCCAGGCCCAGGCCGGTGCCCTTGGCCTTGGTCGTCACATAGGGCTCGAAGGCGCGCTTCAGGATACGCTCCGGAAAACCGGTGCCGCTATCGAGAACGCTCAGCCGAACCCGATTGCTCGCTTCAACCCACTGGGTCCTGACGGTGACACTTGGCAGTTCACCGGTCTTGCCCGCAGATTCGGTTGCGTCCTGTGCGTTTTGCAGCAGGTTGTGCAAGACCTGGCGCAGTTGCTGTGCGTCACCCATCACGCGCTGACAGCGTGGGTCCAGTTCCATGCGCACCGGCACTTGCGAGGTTTCGCTGGCATAAAGTTGCAGCACCTCGGACACCAGCAGATTCAGGTCGATCGGCCGCAGTTCGGCTGCCGGCAGTCGTGCGTAGTCCCGAAACTCGTTCACGAGCCGCTTCATGGCATCGACCTGATCCACGATGGTCTTCACGGATTTGGCAAGCAGTAGCTGTTCCGGCGGTGCCACCTTGTCGGTGAGTTTCATCAACAAGCGTTCTGCCGACAACTGAATCGGCGTGAGCGGATTCTTGATCTCATGTGCCAGACGGCGTGCCACTTCGCCCCAGGCCTGGACCCGTTGCGCGGAAACGATCTCCGAAATATCGTCAAAGACCAGCAGCCTGGAAGTCCCTGGCAACTGCGCACCCCGGGCCACCAGTACCAGCGCATCCTCCGCCTGGCGGCCAACCAGTCTGGCACTGGCATTGCCCAGTTCAAACGACTGCTGCCAATGGTCGAGTCCATGTTCGGTACGCACACCGAGGAACGAATCAAACTGGATCTGCACATCCTCGCCGAATTTCTGCAAGCCATCGATGTCCGCCAGACGCTGCCCCTCCAGCGCCGCCAGCGGGACGCGAAGAATGCGCTGTGCACCCAGATTGGATGACAGGATCAAGCCATGTGCATCAAGCACCATGACGCCGGCCGTCAGATTGTCCAGAATCGTCTGCAGGTTGGCACGCGCTGCATTGACTTCCTCCATGCTTAGCTGGACTGCATGCCGGGCATCGGCCAGCTGCTGCGTCATGTCAGCAAAGGAACGCGTCAGACCATCGAGTTCGTCGCGCCCTTGCAGCGAGGCCTTCGGCGTCAGATCGCCCGCTGCGACCTGCCTGACGCCATCGGCCAGCAAGAGCAGTGGCCGCGCAATCTGGTTGCCAAGCAGCACGGCCAGCAGCACCGCACCAAAAACGGCGAGAAACAGGCTCAGCGTCAGGGTGCCGATGTACATCCGGCGCAGCCCGTCACGTGCCAGCGCCCGTTCCTGGTACTCCCGATTGGCTTCCGTCACCGCCAAGGCATTGGCGACCAGGGTCGACGGCAGTGCCTGTGTCACCATGAGAAATCGGGGCTCACCGAGTAGCCCCAGGTTATTGCTTGAAACCATCACCAAGGCCTTGATGCGGGCGTTGTTGGCAACCCCCGGCACAGCATCATCAAGTCCCTCGATCCAGGTGACCGACCGCTGTGCTCGCGCGTTGCGAAACTGCTGCGGGCTGGGTCGTGCGGCATTGAGTTGATAGCGAACATTGCCGACAGCGGCAATCAATTGCCCCGCTGCGCTCCACAAGGTCAGATCGGTCGCGCCCAGTTGCTCGCGCGCGCGCTCCAGCGCCAGCACGGCACTGACATCGGGCAGATCAGCCATCTGCAGCGCTGAAGCGCGGCCCTTGCTGGCCAGTTCAGTGGACAGCATTTCCAGCGTGACACGACCGAGGTTCAGTCCGGCATCGAGCGCTCCTTCCACCTTGACATCGAACCAGCTTTCGATCGAGCGCGATACGAACTGGTAGGAAACCACATAGATCAACACGCCCGGTGCAAACCCGGCCAGCGCAAAAATCGCGGCCAGCTTGACCAGCAGACGACTGCCGAACTTGCCCTGGCGCAAGCGCTGGATGAGGCGAAAGGTAATCCAGAAGATAACCGCCAGCAGCAAGCCCGCGACCACCACATTGAGTGCAAAAAGCCGGGCGTAATTGCGCTCGTACATCTCGCGGTTGGTGGTTGCCTGTGTCAGCAGGAACAGCAACACCAGGCCGACCGCAACCATCACCGCCAGGCCGAGCCCGACGGTCCAGCGCAAGGCCCGTGAACTGCTCATGGAAAAGCGCCCGCGCGCCCCGAGCGCTGTGCCATTGCCACTCATTTCAGACTGTCCAGTGTCAAGGTCTGACTGGATGAGGCGGAGATATTCCAGTCGGTCTGACCCAAGGTGCCGATCTGAAACGGGCGCGGCAGCTGCGACATGTCAAGACGAAAACGGAATTCGACGTAATGACGCTGTTCCAGGTCCTGATCCGAGATGTCGCCAATTTTCCAGCGGGACAGTCGTTGCAAGGCGGCCAGGGCATCGGTCAAGGAGTCAAAGTTCTGGTTGAGCGCCAGCGCCAGGCCGGCCTGCGTGATCAGGCCGGAGGCAACATTCAGGCGCCAGCGCCGGGTCAGCGGCTGGTAGGCAAGCCGCATGTGGCGCTCGGCGCTGAGCACCCGCTTGTTGGTCCAGTACCAGCGCTCCCGGAAGGTGTCGGCCTCGGCCACGAAGACCATGGGGACACCTTTCAACAGCGCGTCCTGCACGGCGGCCGACAACTCGAACTTGACGTTGGCGGTGAGCAGGATGGCTTCACCTTCGCGCTCAAGGCGAAAGGCAGAGACCTCGGTGAGCGGCGCCTCAGCACGGGCGGCGCTGCCGTAGCTCCACGCCAGGCAGGCACAGACCAGCAGCCCGATCAGGTCAAGGCGCGCGCTTTTCAAGCAATGCGTAATAAAAGCCGTCATGGTCACCCCCCGGATTGTCCGGGACGGATTCCCCATTTGCCCTGTCCCGAGGCATTAAATGCCCCGGCGAAGCCAGCAAGGTGGCCTGGGTGTTGTGTGCAAGAAACGTTTGTATCTGATCTTCACCTTCGCAGCGGAAGACCGAACAGGTACAGTAAAGCAGTCGCCCCTGCGGCTTGAGCAGGGGCCACAGGGCTTTCAGCAGCCTGGCCTGGATCAGGGCAAGTTGTGCAATGTCGGACTCGCGGCGCAGCCAGCGCACGTCCGGATGGCGGCGCACAATGCCCGACGCAGAGCAGGGTGCATCGAGCAAAATGGCGTCAAACAAATGACCGTCCCACCAGGCCGGCGGGTCCGCGGCATCGCCCGTCAGAACCTTGGCTTGCAATCCCAGGCGCTGCAGGGTTTCCTGGATTCTCTGGCAACGCAAGGGGGCCACATCGAGCGCTGTCACCTGGCAATCGGCTAGTTCCAGCAGGTGAGCCGTTTTTCCGCCGGGGGCGGCGCAGGCATCCAGGATGTGTAGCGGCAGTGGCGAGCGCAAACCCGAAAGCAGCAGCGGCGCAGCCAGTTGCGCTGCAGCGTCCTGAACCGACACCACTGCGTCCGCGAAGCCAGGCAATTGCTGTACCGGCCTGGCACGCTCCAGCGTCACGCCGTGGGGGCCGCACGCAGCGGCACTGACGCCGGCAGCCGCCAGGGTCTGCAGATAGGGTAGTGGTGCAGAGCGTCGGGCGTTGACGCGCAAACTCATGGGCGCCTGGCGGTTATTGGTCAGAAGAATTTCCTGCCACTGCATCGGCCATTCCTTTCGCAGGCGATCAATCCACCACCGGGGGTGATTCCAGCGCGCCACCGGATCAGCATCCGTTGCCGCGACCAGTGCTTCGCGCTCACGCAGGAATCTGCGCAGGCATGCGTTGAGGAAGCTGGATTGGGAATTTGTGGCGCGATCTTTCTTACTCGCCTCGACGGTCTGATTGACCAGGGTGAATGCATCATAGGGTGCATCGACGTCATTCCAAACCAGCGCCAACGCAGTGCACAGCAGGGCATCAACCGCTGGCGGTGGTGCTCGTTTGGCCAGTAGCTGGCGCAGCGCCTGGGCCCTGCCCAAGGAGCGCAGGACGTGAAACACGAGCGCCTGGACACCGGGCCGCAGATCGGCGCTGACCTCGAGCAGCGCCGCTGTGCCGGATGCGCCGGAGCGCACTGCCAGCAGGACAGCCGCTACCGACTGCAACTGCCGCCACAGCGGAATGGCTTGAGCTTGAACGCTGATCATCAGGTTTACATCGACTGGGCTGGTCTGAAGCCAAACAGGCGGGCCAGCAAAACGGCCGGAAACTGGGTCACGGCCGCGTTGTACCTCTCAACTGCTTTATTGAACTCAGCACGCGCCATTTCAGTCTGCGCCACAAGTTGCTCCCAATGCAAGGGCAGGACTTCGGGTTGCTCGGGGGCGCTGCCCCGTGGTCTGTGTTGTCGCTGGCGTGACCAACACAGGCACATGGTCTCGTAGGCCATGGTCAGAGCGCTGATGGTGGCGCCATGGAGAGGCTGGGATCGACACATTTTGAGCGCAACCCGAAACTGGTCTGCCGCGGCCACAAGCGCTGCAGAATCTGTGACTTCAGGACCGGCCATTGGCACGAATTGATTAAGCAAGCCCTCCAGCACCGCAAACACAGCAATACCCTGCGAACGCAGGCGTACCAGGCGGTTGTAGGCCCCGACAGCCCAAAACAACAACACGGCGACACCAAACCACAAGAAGACGGAAGAACTCATGGTCTTCAAACTGAACGCAAAACGCCTCAAACCAGGGTTAACGGGTTTGAGGCGTCAGGTTTTCAGACGGGCGGACTCCTTACTCGGACACCGCTCCTTCGTCGGACTGCGCGCCTTCGCCCACGCCCGCCAACTCGGCAGCTTCGGCATCAGCAATAGCGCGGCGCTCGGCGTCGTCCATGTTTTCGCGGACCTTGCGGGCCTCGTGATAGGCCATACCGGTACCGGCTGGAATCAGTCGTCCGACGATCACGTTTTCTTTCAAACCACGCAGTTCATCGCGCTTGCCCATGATGGCCGCTTCGGTCAGAACGCGCGTGGTTTCCTGGAAGGACGCGGCGCTGATGAAGCTGTCAGTCGACAGGGAAGCCTTGGTAATGCCCAGCAACAGGTTGGTAAAGGTCGCGGGTACCTTGCCCTCAGCGCGCAGGGCATCGTTGGTGTTGAGCATCTCGGAACGCTCAACCTGCTCGCCATTGATGTAGCTGGAATCGCCCGCATTCTCGACCACGACGCGGCGCAGCATCTGGCGAACAATCACCTCGATGTGCTTGTCGTTGATCTTCACGCCTTGCAGGCGGTACACGTCCTGCACCTCGTCCACGATGTAACGCGCCAGTTCTTCGGAACCGAGCAGGCGCAGGATGTCCTGCGGATCGGCCGGACCGTCAACCACGCTTTCGCCCTTGTTCACCACCTGGCCTTCGTGCACGATGATGCTCTTCTCCTTGGGCACCAGTTCTTCCCAGACGGCACCCTCCGGGTCGGTGATCTGCAAGCGGATCTTGCCCTTGGTTTCCTTGCCGAAGGAGACGGTACCGGTCATCTCAGCGAGCACACCCTTGTCCTTGGGTGAACGTGCCTCGAACAGTTCGGCCACGCGTGGCAGACCGCCGGTAATGTCGCGCGTCTTCTGTCCTTCGATCGGAATACGGGCCAACACTTCGCCTGGACCCACGTCCTGGCCGTCACGCACCTGCACCAGCGCGCCAACCGGGAAGCCGATGGTCACCGAGTGATCAGTGCCAGGGATCTTGACTTCATTGCCGGTCGCGTCAATCAGCTTGACCTGCGGACGCACCACCTTGGCAGCACCGCGACGCTTGGGATCGATCACGACCATGGTCGACAGACCGGTCACTTCATCGACCTGGCGGGCCACTGTCAGGCCTTCTTCCACATTTTCAAAATGAGCCTTGCCGGCAAACTCGGTGATGATGGGGCGCGTCAGCGGATCCCAGTTGGCGAGAATGGCGCCAGCCTTGATGCTCTGGTCCGCCTTCACCGCCAGCACGGCACCGTAGGGCACCTTGTGGCGTTCGCGCTCGCGGCCGTGCTCATCATGAATGACGATCTCGCCGGAACGGGAAATCACCACCAGTTCCTTCTTGCCATTGGTCACATAACGCATGGTGGCGTTAAAGCCGATGTTGCCGTTCGACTTGGCTTCCACGCTCGACGCGATCGCGGCACGTGAAGCGGCGCCACCGATGTGGAAGGTACGCATGGTCAGCTGGGTACCGGGTTCGCCGATCGATTGCGCGGCAATCACGCCGACGGCTTCACCACCGTTGACCAGTCCGCCGCGACCCAGATCGCGTCCGTAGCATTTGGCACAGATGCCAAAGCGGGTTTCGCAGGTCAGTGCGGTACGCACCTTGACTTCGTCCACGCCGGCTGCTTCAAGTTCTTCGATCAGATCTTCGTCCAGCAGGTCACCAGCCTGGGCCAGTACGGAACGGTTTTCCGGATGGATCACATCGTCAGCCGCAGTGCGGCCCAAAATGCGATCACGCAGGGACTCGATGACTTCGCCGCCTTCGACGATGGCGCGCATCAGGTAACCGCCGTGGGTACCGCAGTCATGCTCGGTCACCACCAGATCCTGTGTCACGTCAACCAGACGCCGCGTCAGGTAGCCGGAGTTGGCGGTCTTCAGCGCCGTATCCGCAAGACCCTTGCGAGCGCCGTGGGTCGAGATGAAGTACTCCAGCACATTGAGGCCTTCACGGAAGTTCGCCGTGATCGGGGTCTCGATGATGGAGCCATCGGGCTTGGCCATCAGGCCGCGCATACCGGCCACCTGGCGAATCTGGGCAGCGGAGCCGCGGGCACCGGAGTCAGCCATCATGTAGATGGAGTTGAAGGATTCCTGCGTTACCTGCTTGCCGTGGCGGTCCGTGACGGTTTCCTTGGACAACTGGGCCATCATGACCTTGGAGACTTCGTCGCCGGCCTTGCCCCAGATATCGACCACCTTGTTGTAGCGCTCACCTGAAGTCACCAGGCCGGAGGTGTATTGCTGGGCAATTTCCTTGACCTCTTTTTCAGCGCGCTCGATGATGCCCTGCTTTTCAACCGGGACCAGCATGTCGTCGATACAGATGGAGATGCCGGCCTTGGTTGCCAGGCGGAAACCGTTTTGCAGCAGTTTGTCGGCAAACACCACGGTCTCTTTCAGGCCGCACTTGCGGAACGAGACGTTGATGAGCTTGGAAATTTCCTTCTTCTTCAGCGCCTTGTTGAGGTTCGAGAACGGCAAGCCCTTGGGCAGGATTTCCGACAGCAGGGCACGGCCAGCGGTGGTTTCCCACAGCTTGGTCGAAGGCAGCAGTTCACCGGTCTGCTTGTCCTTGGTGTACTCGGTCAGGCGCACATTGATGCGTGCCGTCAGTTCGACTTCACCCGCATCAAAAGCACGCTGCACCTCACCGATATCGGAGAAGATCAGGCCCTCGCCCTTGGCGTTGATGCGTTCGCGGGTCGTGTAGTACAGACCCAGCACAACGTCCTGCGACGGCACAATCGACGGCTCGCCATTGGACGGGAACAGCACGTTGTTGGAGGCCAGCATCAAGGTGCGGCATTCCATCTGCGCCTCGACCGACAGGGGTACGTGAACCGCCATCTGGTCACCGTCAAAGTCGGCATTGAAGGCAGCACAAACCAGCGGGTGCAGCTGAATCGCCTTGCCTTCGATCAGGATAGGCTCAAACGCCTGGATGCCCAGCCGGTGCAAGGTCGGCGCACGGTTGAGCATCACCGGGTGCTCTTTGATCACCTCTTCGAGCAAGTCCCAGACCACCGGCGTACCGGATTCCACTTCCTTCTTCGCCGCCTTGATGGTGGTGGCAATGCCCATCGCTTCGAGGCGGGCAAAGATGAAGGGCTTGAACAGCTCGAGCGCCATCAGCTTGGGCAGGCCGCATTGATGGAGCTTGAGTGTCGGACCGACCACGATCACCGAGCGACCGGAGTAATCGACGCGCTTGCCCAGCAGGTTCTGGCGGAAACGACCGCTCTTGCCTTTGATCATGTCGGCCAGTGACTTCAGAGCACGCTTGTTGGCGCCAGTCATGGCCTTGCCGCGACGACCGTTGTCCAGCAGCGAATCGACCGCTTCCTGCAGCATGCGTTTTTCATTGCGGGCGATGATTTCGGGCGCCTTGAGTTCGAGCAGACGACGCAAACGGCTGTTGCGGTTGATGACCCGGCGATACAGGTCGTTCAGGTCGGAAGTGGCAAAACGGCCACCGTCCAGCGGCACCAGGGGACGCAGGTCCGGTGGCAACACTGGCAGCACTTCGAGCACCATCCACTCGGGCTTGATGCCGGATTTCTTGAAGGCTTCGAGCAGCTTGAGACGTTTCGTGTTCTTCTTGATCTTGAGCTCGGAGCCGGTTGGGTCGTTGCGCAGTTTCTCGATGGAGCCTTCAATGTCAATGCTTTGCAGCAGTTCCTTGATGCCTTCGGCGCCCATCTTGGCCTGGAATTCGTCGCCGTATTCCTTGAACTTGGCGTCAAAGTCGTCTTCCGACATGATGCTGAACTTCTTCAGCGGGGTCATGCCGGGATCGGTCACCACATAGGCTTCAAAGTACAGCACGCGTTCTATGTCGCGCAGCGTCATGTCCAGCACCAGGCCCAGACGTGAAGGCAGTGACTTCAGGAACCAGATGTGCGCACAGGGTGCTGCCAGGTCGATGTGACCCATGCGTTCGCGACGCACTTTGGTCTGCGTCACTTCAACGCCGCACTTTTCGCAGATCACGCCGCGATGCTTGAGACGCTTGTATTTACCGCACAGGCATTCGTAGTCCTTGATAGGGCCAAAGATCTTGGCGCAGAACAAGCCATCGCGCTCGGGCTTGAAGGTGCGGTAGTTGATGGTTTCGGGTTTCTTGACTTCGCCGAAAGACCAGGAACGGATCTTTTCTGGCGAAGCCATGCCAATCTTGATGGCACTGAAATGCTCATCCGGAGTGAACTGCTTGAACAGGTCGAGTAATGATTTCATGTCTAGTCCTTCTTAATCAGTTGAGGACAGAGCAAATTCGCTGCGCGAATATTGGTCTGTCCCGCAAAGTCTCAGGTTTAACCGCGCTCAAGTTCGATATCGATGCCCAAGGAACGAATTTCCTTGACCAGCACGTTGAACGATTCCGGCATGCCGGCATCGATCGAGTGCTCACCCTTGACAATGCTCTCGTACACCTTGGTACGTCCCTGCACGTCGTCTGACTTGACCGTCAGCATTTCCTGCAGGGTGTAGGCGGCGCCGTAAGCTTCCAGCGCCCAGACTTCCATTTCGCCGAAGCGCTGGCCGCCGAACTGGGCTTTGCCGCCCAGCGGTTGCTGCGTCACCAGGCTGTACGGACCGGTCGAGCGTGCGTGCATCTTGTCGTCGACCAGATGGTGCAGCTTCAGGACGTGCATGTAACCAATCGTCGAAGGACGCTCAAACGCATCACCGCTGCGCCCGTCAAACAGGTTCGCCTGCGTGCGCGCCGCCGTCAGCCCCTTGGCCTTGACGATGTCCTCCGGATAAGCCAGTTTCAGCATGGTGCGGATTTCCTCCTCCGACGCGCCGTCAAACACCGGCGTCGCAAAAGTGGCACCGGCACTCAGGTTGCCTGCCATTTCGAGCACCTCGGCGTCGCTGAGCTTGGACAGATCTTCCTTGCGACCCGAGCCGTTGTACAGCGCCTCGAGGAACTTGCGCAGTTCGGCCAACTTGGCCTCGGCCTGCAGCATGTCCCCAATGCGCTGACCAATGCCCTTGGCAGCCCAGCCCAAATGCACCTCGAGCACCTGCCCAACGTTCATCCGTGAGGGCACGCCCAAAGGGTTCAGAACGATATCGCAGGGTGTTCCGTCGGCCATGAAAGGCATGTCCTCGACCGGAACGATCTTGGAGACGACACCCTTGTTGCCATGCCGACCGGCCATCTTGTCACCCGGCTGCAGGCGACGCTTGACAGCCAGATAGACCTTGACCATCTTCAGCACACCGGCAGGCAATTCATCGCCCTGGGTCAACTTCTTGCGCTTCTCTTCAAACGCCAGATCGAAGCTGTGACGGGTTTGCTCGAGCGAATTCTTGATGCTCTCAAGTTGCGAAGCAACCTCATCATCCGCCGGACGGATGTCGAACCAGTGGAACTTCTCGACCGAGGCCAGGTAGGCCTTGTCGATCTTGCTTCCCTTGGCCAGCTTTTGCGGGCCACCATTGGCCGGCTTGCCGCTGAGCAACTTCTCGATCCGGTCAAATGCATCAGCCTCGACGATGCGCAACTGATCATTCAAATCAAGCCGGAAACGCTTGAGTTCATCATCGATGATCTGCTGTGCGCGACGGTCCCGCACAATGCCTTCGCGGGTAAAAACCTGCACATCAATGACGGTGCCTTGCGAACCCTGATCGACGCGCAGCGAGGTGTCCTTGACGTCGCTGGCTTTTTCGCCAAAGATGGCGCGCAGCAGCTTTTCTTCCGGTGTCAGCGTGGTCTCGCCCTTCGGCGTGACCTTGCCCACCAGCGTGTCGCCGGGTTGCACCTCAGCGCCGACGTAGATGATGCCGGATTCGTCCAGGCGGTTGAGTTGCTGCTCGCTCAAATTGGGGATGTCACGCGTGATTTCTTCCGAGCCGAGCTTGGTATCACGGGCCATCACCACCAGTTCTTCGATGTGAATCGAGGTGTAGCGGTCTTCGGCGACGACGCGCTCGCTGATCAGAATCGAATCCTCGAAGTTGTAACCATTCCAGGGCATGAACGCGACCAGCATGTTCTGGCCCAGCGCGAGCTCACCCAGGTCGGTCGAAGCACCGTCGGCAATCACATCACCCTTGGCCAGCTTGTCGCCCTTCTTGACGATAGGGCGCTGGTGGATGTTGGTGTTCTGGTTGGAACGCTGGTATTTGATGAGGTTGTAAATGTCGACGCCCACTTCACCAGCCTGCGCCTCGTCGTCGTTGACGCGGATCACGACTCGGGTCGCATCCACATAGTCAACCACGCCGCCACGGCTTGCCGTCACAACCGTACCGGAGTCAACCGCCGAGACGCGCTCGATGCCGGTTCCGACAAAGGCCTTTTCCGGCCGCAGGATGGGAACAGCCTGACGCTGCATGTTGGCGCCCATCAAGGCGCGATTCGCGTCATCGTGCTCAAGGAACGGCACCAGCGATGCGGCCACAGAAACAATCTGCGCCGGCGACACGTCCATGTACTGCACGCGCTCGGCGGCGACCAGAATGGATTCGCCGGCTTCTCGTGCAGAGATCAGTTCGCCGGTGAGTTTGCCGTCCTTGTCCAGCGCGGCGTTGGCCTGCGCGATCACGTACTTGCCTTCTTCGATGGCCGACAGGTAGTCGATCGTCATCGTCACCTTGCTGTCCACGACCTGACGGTAGGGGGTTTCAATGAAACCGTACTCGTTCAGGCGGGCATACAAAGCCAGCGAGTTGATCAGACCGATGTTCGGACCTTCCGGCGTTTCAATCGGGCAGACACGACCGTAGTGGGTAACGTGCACGTCGCGCACCTCAAAGCCAGCTCGCTCGCGCGTCAAACCGCCTGGGCCAAGGGCCGAAACACGGCGCTTGTGGGTGATTTCCGACAGCGGATTGGTCTGGTCCATGAACTGCGACAGCTGCGAGGCACCGAAGAACTCCTTCAGGGCGGCAGAAATCGGCTTGCTGTTGATCAGGTCATGCGGCATGAGCGGCTCCTGCTCGGCCTGGCCGAGTCGCTCCTTGACCGCTTTTTCAATCCGTGCCAGGCCGGTGCGGTACTGGTTTTCGGCCAGTTCGCCAACGCAGCGCACACGACGGTTGCCGAGGTGATCGATGTCATCGACTTCGCCGCGACCGTTGCGCAGATCCACCAGGATCTTGACCACAGCCAGGATGTCTTCGTTGGTCAGCACCATCGGACCGGTCGACTCCGGACGGCCCATCTTGGCGTTGAACTTCATGCGCCCGACGCGCGACAGGTCGTAGGTGTCGGGGTTGTAGAACAGACGCTGGAACAGGGCCTGTACTGCGTCTTCGGTCGGCGGCTCGCCGGGGCGCATCATGCGGTAGATGGCAACCCGTGCGGCGAACTCGTCGGTCGTCTCGTCGCTGCGCAGAGTTTGCGAGATGTAGGCACCCTGATCGAGCTCATTGGTGTAAATGCAGGGCAGGTCCTGAACACCGGCGCTGCGCAGCTTCTTCAGCAGCGCTTCCGACAACTCTTCGTTGGCTTTGACCAGAATCTCGCCGGTCTCGGCATCGACGATGCTGCGTGCCACGACGCGACCGATCAGAAAATCTTCCGGCACGCTGATGTGCGTGGTGTGCGACTGTTCGAGTTCGCGGGTATGGCGCGCTGTTACGCGCTTGTCCTTGGCCACAATCACCTTGCCGCTCTTGTCGGTGATGTCAAAACGGGCGACTTCACCACGCAGGCGCTCAGCCACAAATTCCATCTGGGCACCGCTGTCCATCAAGCGGAAGTTGTCATTGACAAAGAAATTGGCCAGGATCGATTCGTGGTTCAGGCCAATGGCCTTGAGCAGAATGGTGACCGGCATCTTGCGGCGACGGTCGACGCGGAAATAGAGGATGTCTTTCGGATCAAATTCGAAATCAAGCCAGGAGCCGCGATAGGGAATGATGCGCGCCGAGAACAGCAACTTGCCCGAGCTGTGCGTCTTGCCCTTGTCGTGTTCGAAAAAGACACCCGGCGAGCGGTGCAACTGGGAAACGATCACGCGCTCGGTGCCGTTGATGATGAAGGAGCCCTTGCTCGTCATCAGGGGCACTTCGCCCATATAGACTTCCTGCTCCTTGACCTCCTTGATGACCTTGTTTTGCGAGGTTGAAGATTCGCGGTCATAGATAAAGAGCTGCACCTTGGCACGCACCGCTGACGCAAAAGTCAAACCCCGGGTCTGACACTCGCGCACATCAAAAGCCGGTTTGGCGAGGTTGTACTCAAGGTACTTCATCTCGACAAAGCCGTTGTGGGAAACAATCGGGAACGCAGCTTCAAAAGCGGCCTGCAGTCCTTCGGCCGTGCGCTTCTTCGGAGCGACGTCGGCTTGCAGAAAAGCAGTGTAGGCGTCCTTTTGCATTTGCAGCAGGTAGGGAATTTCCAGCACGCTGTCGCGACTGCCAAAATTTTTGCGAATGCGTTTGCGTTCGGTGTATGTGTAAGCCATGAGATCTCCGGGCAAAGACTAAGGATTCCTGGGTACTTCTTGGTGATTGGCCACTACCAATCATTGGCGGACGGTCGCACATTGCGTGCAACCCGAACCAAGGCATCTTCTGAAGTCGGGGTCAGAAGACACTGCAAAACAGATAAAAAATCTGCTTTGCGGTGCTCTCTTACAAGCGCCAAAGGCTGGGGCCCTTTTGGAGCACCCAGCCCTTGTGGAAAGACCGATTACTTGAGTTCGGCCTTGGCGCCAGCTTCCACCAGCTTTTTCAGTGCAGCGTCAGCGTCAGCCTTGGACAGGCCTTCCTTGACGTTCTTCGGAGCGCCGTCCACCAGATCCTTGGCTTCCTTGAGGCCCAGACCGGTGATCTCGCGCACTGCCTTGATGACCGACACCTTGGCGGCACCGGCTTCGAGCAGAACGACGTTGAATTCGGTCTGCTCTTCTGCGACTGCAGCTGCAGCACCACCACCAGCGGCCGGAGCCGACATGGCGGCAGCGCTTACGCCAAATTTCTCTTCGATGGCTTTCACCAGTTCGTTGAGTTCCATGACCGTCATGCTGTCCAGCGAGGTCAAAAATGCGTCTTTATCGAATGACATTTTAATTTCCTACAGTTATTTTGATTAGCACATGCAGCGGGCCATCAGGCCGCAACTGCCTCAGCGGGCGCATCCTGCGCAGCACCACCATTTTTTTCCGCGATCGCTCCAAGCACACGTGCCAGACGCGAAATCGGGGATTGCATCAAGCCCAGCAACTGGGCCAGCAATACTTCCTTGGAAGGTATGCTTGCCAACTGCTTCACGCCGTTCATGTCCAGCGCTTTTCCGCCGTATGCACCACCGCGAATCACCAACTTGTCGTTGGTTTTCGCGAAGTCAGCCACCACTCGCGCGGCGGCCACTGCATCTTCGGAAAAGCCATAGATCAGCGGACCGGTCATCAAGTCGGACACAACTTCAAACGCGCTACCAGCGACAGCACGGCGAGCCAGCGTGTTCTTGAACACGCTCAGGCTCACACCATTGCTGCGCGCAGTAGAGCGCAATTTAGTCAGGTCAGCGACCGTGATGCCACGGTATTCCGCCAGCACGAGCGTTTGAGCTTTTGCGGCGAGGCCAGTCACATCGTTGATGACCGCTTCTTTCTCACTGCGATTAAGACTCAAGGTCTACTCCTTCAAAATGTACCTGTCAGCCAGAGCCTTCAAATACGCCACATTGCAGCGACCAACTGTTTCGGAAACCCTTTTCCATCTGCAGCGGGATCGCCATCTGCGTTGGCTCCGAGTCTGGGTCTGACCCCCGACTCGTCTATTAAGTGCTGTTCACATCGCTGCAACTGGCACACCAACGGTCTTGGATGACTCGTCTTCGCCCTGCGGCAAAAACGACCCACCACATCAAGCGGCTCTTTCGAACCGCTCGAATTCACGCAATCACGCTGCGATGGTTTGCATGTCCACCCGGACACCCACACCCATCGTCGACGAAACTGCAATCTTCTTCAAATACACACCCTTGCTGGTGGCCGGCTTGGCCTTGGTCAAGGCATCCACCAAGGCAACCAGGTTGCCCTGAAGCTTGTCGTTGTCGAACGAGCGACGGCCAATGGTGGAGTGAACAATACCGGCCTTGTCAACACGGAACTGCACCTGACCCGCTTTCGCGTTCTTGACTGCAGTAGCGACATCGGGTGTCACCGTGCCAACCTTGGGGTTGGGCATCAAACCGCGCGGACCCAGAATCTGACCGAGCGTACCGACCACGCGCATGGCGTCGGGAGCAGCAATCACGATGTCAAAGGGCATGTCACCCGCCTTGATTCGTGCGGCCAGGTCGTCCATGCCGACAATGTCAGCGCCAGCAGCGCGGGCTTCGTCCGCCTTGGCGCCCTGTGCAAACACCGCAACGCGCTTGGTCTTGCCGGTGCCGTTGGGCAACACGACTGCGCCGCGCACAACCTGATCGGACTTCTTGGCGTCGATGCCAAGCTGTACCGCCACGTCGACCGACTCGTCAAACTTCGCATTGGCGCATTCTTTGACAATGCCCAGAGCGTCCGTCAGCGGATACAGCTTGTTGGAGTCAACCTTGCCCTTGAAGGCCTTTTGTTTTTTGGTCAGTTGGGTCATTTACACGCCCTCCACAGTCACGCCCATCGAACGGGCTGAGCCGGCGATGGTCCGAACCGCTGCGTCCATGTCGGCCGCAGTCAGGTCTTTCATTTTGGTCTTGGCGATCTCTTCAAGCTGGGCGCGCGTCACCTTGCCAACTTTGGCGGTGTGCGGCGTGGCCGAGCCCTTGTCGATCTTGGCTGCCTTCTTGATCAGAATCGACGATGGTGGCGATTTGATGATGAAAGTGAAGCTCTTGTCGGCAAATGCCGTAATCACCACGGGCAACGGCAACCCAGGCTCGATGCCCTGGGTCTGGGCGTTGAACGCCTTGCAGAATTCCATGATGTTCAAGCCGCGCTGACCCAATGCGGGTCCGATCGGCGGCGATGGATTGGCTTTGCCTGCTGGCACTTGCAGTTTGACAAAACCGACGATTTTTTTCGCCATGCTTTTCTCCTTGCGGGTAATAACGCTCGGCCATGCAGTGAAATTGCAGGCCCGGGCTCCCCGGGGTTAACGACTCACTAACTCTACATTCGCACCGAGTCGGAAAATGCGGATGCTCTAATCAAACCAATACTCAGCTGTCAATTTGTCATGCCGGACCTGAGGAGCCTGCCCCGGACCTGATCCGGGGGCATCCGGTGGCCAGCCAGCACTGGATTGCGGAACACGTCCGCAATGACAACAGCCACCTGTGACAAGTTTGCAACCTTCAGGTTTTCTCTATCTGCGAAAACTCGAGTTCGACCGGCGTAGCGCGACCGAAAATCGTGACCGCCACGCGAACCTTGCTCTTTTCGTAATTGACGTCTTCCACCGAACCATTGAAATCGGTAAAAGGCCCATCCTTCACGCGCACAAACTCGCCCACCACAAACTCGACCTTGTGGCGCGGCTTCTCGGTGCCTTCCTGCATCTGGGAGACAATCTTCTTGACTTCGGCTTCGGAGATGGGAGACGGGCGCGTCTTGGCTCCACCCACAAATCCGGTGACCTTGTTGGTGTGCTTGATCAGATGCCAGGTGTCGTCGTCCATCACCATTTCGACCAGCACGTAGCCCGGAAAAAACTTCCGTTCGGTGGTCTTCTTCTGCCCATTCTTGATCTCGACCACTTCCTCCATGGGAACCAGAATGCGGCCAAACCGGTCCTGCATGCCAGCGCGGTTGATCCGCTCGAGGATGTTGCGCTCGACAGCTTTTTCCATGCCCGAATAGGCATGCACAACATACCAGCGCAGATCCGGGTTGGTCGGCGCGGTCGCCAGCACCTGCGCAGCGGCAAGGGCTTCAACGGGCGGATTTTCTACAACATCAGTCATTATTTTTTCCACCCCAGAATCAGGTCATAAAACAGCCACTCAAGCGTTTTGTCGGTAATCCAGAGAAACAGCGCCATCACCAGCACAAAGGCAAACACATAGGCCGTCATCTGGATCGCCTCCTTGCGCGCCGGCCAGACAACTTTCTTTACTTCACGCCAGGCATCGTGCCCAAAGGCGTACAGCGCCTTGCCCGATTCAGCAGTGAAAAACACTACCGCAGCCGCTGCAATCCCTGCCAGCAAAGCAGCCCACTGAACGAGTTGCCCCTGCTTGCTCAACATATAAAAGGCCACCAGCGCCGCAACCAGCAACGCCGCTGCCGCAGCCAGCTTTGCCTTATCGACTCCGGTACTGACAGTTTGAACTTGTGGGGTGGCCATTTTTATCTATCTCGCACATCTTCTTCAAATCGAAACTCAGCAATCTCCTGAACGCTGAGGGCCGCCGTTCAAGCGGCCGGCTCGGAATCCACCTTCCATACACAGTCAGGTGGCAGGGGCGGAAGGAATCGAACCATCAACCTTCGGTTTTGGAGACCGACGCTCTGCCAATTGAGCTACGCCCCTACTATTCAATCAGTTATATTTCTTAAGCAATGATCTTGGCAACCACACCAGCACCAACTGTCTTGCCGCCTTCACGGATGGCAAAACGCAGGCCTTCTTCCATCGCAATCGGGTTGATCAGCTTCACCGTGATCGAGACGTTGTCGCC
>Ga0194063_10001066_pt1 | contig 18429 bp, 19 predicted proteins | sample SepL3720m_MetaG_FD_155459 | JGI IMG/M metagenome (GOLD analysis project Ga0194063, IMG submission 155459) | Anoxic zone freshwater microbial communities from boreal shield lake in IISD Experimental Lakes Area, Ontario, Canada - Sep2016-L373-20m | ecosystem: Environmental > Aquatic > Freshwater... | reverse complement strand
GTGTTAACTATATTATACATAATTCCTAACTGGGTTTCAAGCCAACCATATCGTTTATTCTCTCATTCCCTCAGCTTCTGCTCGCTCAAGAAGTGCAGGTGCAAATAGAACACCTCCTGCCCGCCACCCTTCCCCACATGGAAACGAAGCTGATACCCATCAATCCCCTGCTCCTTGGCGAATTGCTGTGCTGCACGAATGAGGAACAGTGGAACATGTTTAGTCGCTTCGTTCACATCGGCAATGGAAGGAACGAAATCGCTATCCTTCTTCGCGATGAAGAGAATGTGTGTGGGAGCTTTGGGATGGATATCCTTGAATGCCAAGACTTCGTCGTTCTCGAAGACGACCGTAACGGGGATCTCGCGGTCACGGATCTTGTGGAAGATGGTGCGATCGAACATGGGAGAAGAAATGGAACCTAAAAGTACAGAGAACGTACCTAATCCCTAATATACCAATCCCCAATCCCTTCTGAATCCCAAAATCTTTGACTTTTACGCTATTTTGAGGGAAAATAGAGATAAATGGCAACCGGGACCACCCCCGACACGCACACCGACCTCATCCCGACGATTGACCGCCCGGCGCTCACCGTGACGCAGCCGGACAAAATCGCGAGCCTTCTCGAAGTCCTCGGGACGATTGACCAGATGAGCGAGCGCCTCGGCGAGGACCGCTCGGGTGATTTGGGTGGTGGTGGCGGAGGAAAAGCTACAGGCGGCAAGAGCGGATCGCAGGCCAAGCTCCCCTCCCCCCGCGACCTGGCAATCGCCAATCTTCCCGTTGCAGCGGTCATGCAGGAGAAGCTCACCAAGAAGATCGAACAGGAGGTTCACAAGCTTCAGCGCCAGATTCGCACGAACCCTTCGGCATCTACCCCCGGATCAGCGCACAAGCTCAATAAGCTCTTCGCCAAGATCCGTCGCCTCAATAGCCTGCTGGGCGAAATCCTGGAAGCATCATTCGACGTCCTGCGCCGGATCTTCATCCGAGTGTTTATCGATGAGCAGCCGATACTGTAAAAAGTTAATAGTTTCTAGTTATTGGTTTCTGGTTCTCTTGTATTAAGCTGACACATTATTAAACCCAAACCAGTTACTAATAACCAATCAACCAATAACTATTACGCTTCCTTCTTCGGATGCTTAATCGCCTTCTTCTGATGCGATTCGACCATTTCGACCAACCATTCCAGGATCTTATCAGCCATGGAAAGTGGCTTCATGATCACCCCTTCCACCTCACGGGTGATATCCTCGAATCTCCGGAAGATCTTGCGTAGATCCACGGCAATGAAGATGAGGTGATAGAGCACGATGAGAACCAGAACCGCGACGGCGATCCAGAGGCCCAGAAGAACGGTGGACATGTCGACCATGAGGAGTGGGGAACGTACAATGGCGAAGCTTACGGCTCAGAATCTCTATGCGCAATCCGCTCCGCAACTTCGACAGGCTCTTTGCAAGCAACTTCGACAGGCTCTTTGCAAGCAACTTCGGCAATATCAGGGCAAGCTGGTTCTGGCTTTTCCCGCGAAAGACAATCGTTGCGCTCATAACGCTATACCAGCGCACGCTCTCGCCGGATCACGGACTGCTGCGCCATCTCTACACCTACGGCTATTGCCGGCACTCACCGACGTGCTCAGAATACGGGAAGCAGATCATTCTTTCGCGAGGAGTAATCATCGGGGGAATAATGACCCTTGGCAGGGTAATCACCTGCAATCCTTGGCGAAAGCCTTCACCAGAGCGAATTATGGAAATTTCGCACCGAGGCAAAGAATGACGCTGGGGTAACGAACCCCAGCTGCGGTAGGAATTGGCCTTAAATGCATTCAAAGAAGCTTCACAATCGATGAATCACCGACTATGCTTCCGCAGCACTTCTCGTCTTCTTTGGCTTCATCGGCTTCTGCTGCCTTCAAGCGGGTATCGTACAATGGTAGTACATCAGCCTTCCAAGCTGAGGACGCGGGTTCGATTCCCGCTACCCGCTCCATTTCCAAGCACGCAAATGCAAAAACCGCCTTTATTGGGGAGAAAATCAATGCTCAATACTCTGTATCGATTTTTGCAAAGATACGCACATGTCCAACGATGGATATTTGATATTACAGCGACAATGATCATTCCGGTGGCTTGGTTTTATTTTATAAACAGTATGGGTACGATCGATCATTCAAATTGGATATCTGGTGCAATCATGAAATCAATCATTAAATATCTTCTTGTGGTTTTTTACCTCATCTACTTGGCTTTAGCCATTGGGGCGATTGGCAGGAAACAATGGGGATGGCTGTTTTTGTTGATTATAGGATGCACAGGCATTCAAGTATTCTTCTTTTTTGTTCTCTACTATTTTGTTTCGTACAGGAATTTTTTAACAAATATAATTCCAAGCATTCCCTCTCAAAACTTATCTAGCTGACTTCAGATTTACAGATATTCATTCCTACAACGTATTGCGGTTGTAATAATTCCCAGTAACCCGCTCCATCCGGCTTCGTTCCGCATACAACCACCTAAGAGCGTGAAACAAACTGCAAAATCACATTCCCCAGCATTCTACTCCCCGCAATCACCAGCACGGCGATCGCCAAATGCCAGAGCGTGTGCCGCAGAGGATCCAGCTTCTGTTCACGGGCAATGAGATAACTGAGCAGCGCAAGTAACCCGAGCCCCCAAATTGAGGAAACGATGAGCGCAACATTGGGTGTAAAGAGCATGACCATGATGGCGAACGTGAGGACGATCAGGAACCGCACGGCAAAATTCCCAAAGGTGGATATAAGCACCTCCTGCCTAGATGCTCCTTCCGATTCTTTGTAAATATGGATACTGAAGGAATCGGACAGGTTATCGGCCACCGCGATGATCAGAAGTCCCGTGATAATTCCGACCTTCGCATCGACTCCCTGCGTGAGACCTGCGATCAGCCCCATACTCGTAATGATGGCCGCTGTAGCGCCGATGCTAAATTGCTTGATGTTGATCATTGCTCAATGATACATCACTTTTTTCTCTGCGGCTTCTTCGCCTTTGGAATCGGCAACTCCTTCTCGGTAATCCTGATGAGCTCACTCAACCACGTCCTGTCTTCCCAGCGATCCTCATCAATCAGGAAATAGGGCTTGGAACCTGGATAAGGCGGAACTTCTTCGGGATTTCCTGCAAAATCTTTACCACCCGCCGTCAGCTTCACGAACAGACGATCATCACAAATCAACGCAACGACTTTGCCATTGCAGTACACAGCATACTCGCCAAACATCTTGCGAAGCCGGACAGAGCCGGCATCTGATAATTGCTGGAGGACGTACTCGGCGATGGATTGCTGAGTGGACACCTGCACAGTATACGTCATCGCTCTGTAATCCATGCCACAGTGGACGGAAGATCAATGATGAACAGAAAACCATAGGAAAGAGCAATCGAGCGGAATGTGAAGCGTGTCTTCCTTCAGACTCCTCACCGCAGGTTTATACTAGGATCGAAAAAGCTCCTTCCGATACCCATGACCATCAGCATCATCGTCCCTGCACACAACGAGGAAAAGTTCATCGGCAAATGCCTGAAGAGCATCATCGACAATGCTCCGGATAATCTTAAGGAAATCATCGTCGTGGATAATGCGAGTACCGATCGTACCAGAGAGATCGCGAAGAAATTCAAGGATGTCCGTGTGTTCTCGGAGCTACGCAAAGGAACCTCTTTCGCGCGCCAGAGAGGTTACGAGCAGGCCAAAGGCGATCTCCTCGCGTTCATCGATGCGGATACCCGGGTCAATAAGAAATGGTTCGTAACGGTGGAGAATAAATTCCGGAAGGACCCGGGGCTCGTGGGATTGAGTGGCTCCTGTGAGTTCTACGATCTTCCCGCTTGGAAGAATATGTTCGTCCGCTGGTACTGGCGATTTCTGGCGGAGCCTGCATCACGCATCACCGGATCAGTGGTGGTGGGAGGGAATTTCGTGGTGAAGAGGAGTGCGCTCAAGAGCATCGACGGCTTCGATACCTCCATCACCTTCTACGGCGACGATACGAACGTGGGACGCAGATTGAAGTGTAAAGGTAAAGTCCACTTCCACTCCAAGCTCTCGGTACACACCTCCGCCCGCCGCTTCGCACAGGAAGGCTTCATCCGGACGGGGACACGCTACATCGCCAATTTCCTATCGGAGACGATTATTCACAAGCCGGTGACGAGGAAGTCGGTGGATGTACGATAGAGAATTACTGAACGATACCATGACGAGCAGTCCTTCGACCTCGCGCAGGATAAACTCCGTCAAATATCATCCTGAGCGATTTCCTTTGTCATCCTGAGCGTAGTCGAAGGATGGCAAAGGAGATCGCATGTCGCTCTTCGACTACGCTCAGAGTGACATGCTATCGCTTTGAATAATTGATAGTGAGATCCATTGGTACATTGAGAGAGTGATGGAAGAGCTTCAAAGTCCCTTCTGATCAACGCTTCCTTCTTCCTCCTAGTCCACCCCTTCACCCTCTTCTCCCAGGAAATCGCTTCGTTAATATCTCCGAAGATTCCTACGTACACCAACTTCACAGGACGCCGTCGATGTGTGTAGCTCTTAGGATCGGATCCCGATTGATGCTCGGCAACACGCCGCTCATAATCGTTCGTCACCCCGGTGTAATAGCTGCCATCGGCACAGAGGAGGATGTAGACGTAATAGTCTTTCATGAAAGTAACGTACCGAAGAGACACAGCATCGATCAAAGAAACAGTCGTACACCCTCAAACACCCAGATTGATAGGGGCTTCTGGGCTTCGATTCATAGTTCGACGGAGTTTATCCTGAAGGACCGTAGGACTCACCATGACAGGCTCTTACACTATTTAGCGCACCTCCTTCCACTCCCTGCTGTACGACTTATTGAATAGCGCCACCCAGATGAGATTGAGCGTCCAGATGAGGAAGAGCTTGCCCCAGCCCTCTTTGTGGCCCCTGCGTCCGGTGTGGTAGGCGAAGCGTTTCGCATAAAAGTGTGTCCTGCCAACCTTTGCCAGTCGCGCGAATAGATCATTGTCTTCTCCGGCAGCGAGATCTTCGCGATAGCCTTGGATCTGATGAAACACACTGGCTCTGATCATCTGAAATTCGCCGGGGGCAGTGCCACTATGCAGGACATTATTCAGGAAACGCCGGAGGAGATTGGCATACCCGAAGAAGAAACGATCGCCGAAGGTCTGGAGATGCGGGAGCACGCGGAGGGGAACGGTGAGACCGACGAGCTGCTGATCTGCATCGAAGAGAGCCAGGAGTTCACGGAAGAACATCTCCGGATCCGGAATCGTCATATCCGCATCGAGGAAAAGGAGAATTTCACCCTTGGCTTTCACCGCCCCCAGATTCCTCCCACGCCCGATCGTCTGACGCACAGGAGAAAGATCTGTGACGACCTGTGTGTCATTTTCCTGAGCAATGACCACCGTCCGGTCTTTACTGCCACCATCGGAAATGAAGAGCTCGTGGGGAATATTCTGTAATCCAGCCTGAAGCTCAGAAAGAGTTTTGGCGAGAACGGACTCCTCGTTCAAAGTCGGAATAATGATAGAAAGCATCATAAATGAGGGAAAAAGCGACGACGGAGAAATAGGCCAACTCCATGGAAAAGAAGATAGATAAAGATGATGAAGGCAATAATCGAAAATACGCGGAACCCTTCGTTAATCGTAAGAATGGCATTCCCAAAAAAATACCCAACGGAAAGAAGGATTCCGGTGAAGATCATCTGCCCGAGAACATTCAGCGCGATGAATTTCTTCAGGGGAATACGGATCATGCCGGCAGTCATGAGGATGGGTAGCGCGAAGCCAAATCCCATGGTGAGCTTCGAGAAGAAGAGAATGTTGGAGTGATGACGACGATAGAATCGCTCGGTACTCTGAAGCGCTGCTTCGGTAATGCTGAAGAACTTGCCGAATCGCGCGAGGAACGGACGGGCATACCAGTGACCAATGCTGTACCACGCCAGATCTCCGGTAAGGTCTCCGAGAATCAGCGCAATGTAGACAGGCCAGAATTGCACATACTCAAGATGGAGGAACACTCCCGAGAGCGTCATGAGGATTGGCCCTTCCAGTATCGCACCGACGTAGAACGCGGGGTAACGGTAGAGGGCGAACCAGGCGAGGAAGGTGGACGGAAGCATCGATAGAAGAATAGCACGATACGAAGTAATCCCTGTGTATTGCCATTTCTGGTAGCTAATCGGTCTTCCAATTCCAAAGGGAATTTGATATAATACTCTGATTACTCCATATGACAATCCAAGACTTTCTTCACAGGCTTGAAACATTAACCGAACTGGATCAGACCCAGATAAATACGCTCCGTGAACTTGTCACAGATTTGACCGATCAAGAGCGAGAAACAACTTATTCTGACTTGTTTATAATCAATCAGGAACTAGTGAACAATGCAGTACAATTGCGTAAGAACGATAAAGAGCTTTCAATCCTCGCGCAGGTAGTGACTAGAGATTTTCCACGCGATCTTCGAAAGGCTAAAGAGCAAGCGAATCGACACGCTGAACAACTCCCAACATTCAATTTCTAAAATTCACTATGCGGATCAGCAACAAATACCAACATAGAGAGAACAGAATGATATGTTTCGAAAACTCAACAAGCGCTGAAAGTCCTATAGCTGAGAAAACAGTTGATAGCTCAAAAAAGACATTCAATGCACGTAGTGAGAATAAAGAATTATTCAAAGCAGTTCGACAACACGTATTGGAATTGCAAAAAGATATGAATACGCTCTCGAATGAAGACCAGAATACTTACAAGAAATTTGATCGTATGTATAAGGAGAAAGTTCAAAAACCCATGCGAGAGCTTGAGCTCAATCTGGAGAAGTATTCAAACGAGCGTAAGGAGTTTCAGGACGCTGCAAAAGTTATCATCGAAGGTATCAAAAATCTTGCATTAAAACGCCGAAGCAAGAAGTTGGGCACCAGTAAATCTGCACCAGAGGGTTATGAAAATATAACCCCCCAACAGCGTATAGAGAATATTGCAGGAAAAGACGGCATAAATATTTCAAAACAACTTGAAAAGTACGGTTTGCCATCACTCAGCAACTATCATGCGAATATTTCGGAGAATAAAGCACTTTGGATTGTCGGAGATTCCGCTGCAAGCGTTGAGGTAGACGGCTCCTCACCTTATCCTCTTATTCGATATACAGGAACGGACGGGAAAGAAATACAACTTACTACTGTGGATGGTGTTATTGCAGCTATGCAAAATGATATCGATAAAGGGAATATTTCTGGGACACCTGCACTGAGCCAAACCGATTATGAGCAAATGGCGACGCGTGCTCCGAATATAAAGATCCAAGCAATGTACGAAGAGATGCTGCTGCATCGCATGATGTCGGGAGCTGAGCGGACGAACGCACTAGCACAAGAGCCTTACGCAACCTCCGTGCGTGCGCTTAATAAAGCTATCCAGGCCATGGTGGAATATCCGCCGCAGGATATGAAAATTGATGGCCTCAATAAAATGAAAGTTATTCTTGCTGCCACGGAGAAGGAAATATTCGAAGCAGAGAAAGCTGGTGAGATCCAGAAGCTCACAGCAACAAGAGTGAATTTAGAGAGGAGTAATGACAATTCACCAGAAAGCTTGAAACGTGTGATTACGGGGATTGAAAGCGAGCTGGACTATATTGATTCAAATATCATTATTGTAACGAATGGCCATAGAACACCAGAAGAAGTAGCTACATTGCGAGCACTGGGAGCCTCATATGTAAAGCGATACAATACACTAGTACAAATTGCAGGGACTTCGGAAAATGCGAAACTTGAAGAAGTACATGGAAAACTCAATGAACTCTACAGGGAAATCAACGAGCGATCACGCATGGTCATCACAGGAGAAACAAGTATGATGGAGAATGCAGAAAACGGTCGAAAAAATTCAGGTTGGTTTGGCAAGCTCAATCGATTCGTCACACTCTCCGATCCTTACGAAATTGACATCCGTAATGCCAAACAAAAGATTAATACTATGGAATATGTCCGAAAGTTACAGCTACCTATTATCGATGCAGAACTAGCCAAGAAGTCTCAAGATATGGATATTCCGAAGGTTATTGATGCGATGAATTCATTCAGAAATGTGGTTTCTACTTTGAGTAAGGTAAATTTGGATTCGGACCGATGGAAGCAGGAGCAGGAAGCACTGAAAGTCACGCGCGATGTTGCAATCACAGTTATGACACTACCAACCGCGTTTGTTGGGGGCGCAGCCAGCGCAAGCATCCAAGGGGTTGGAAGACTGGCCGCAATAAAAGCTGCAGCACAAGCGGGAGCTCGGATTGGCGCACGTGTCGCATTCACTGAATCCACGGTCCGCAACACAGATGAAGTCGTAAGTGGAAGCAAGACATTTGGAGAAGCAGCCTACGATACAACGAAAGATACAGCGAAGGGTGCAGCAACAGGAGCAGTGGTAGGGGTAGCAGCAGATCGAGTAGTTGCAGGATTCTCACGCTTGCGCAGCACTCGACCTGCAGGAAGTGGGGCAACGTCAGAATCATCAGGAGCAGGGCCAAAGGCTCAGCCCGAGGCAGGCACAGCACCGAATACTGGACCTCGTGCTAAGCATCAGCCTAAACCACCACCACATCCGAAAGAAGGACCACGTGCAAAGGCAGAATCAGGACATCAAGCACAGCCAGAGACACAGAAACCACCAAACTCAGGCCCTCGCACAGGACCACGATCCGAACCGCCGCCAAATCCCAATGGAGCAAAATCTGGTCCTAAGCCTGGACCACAACCGCAACCAGAAACCGGACAACGGAGCGGACCGAAAAACGGGCAACGACAAGGTCGACAACCTGAGCCTCCACCAAATGCAAATGCAGGTCCCAAAAACGGTCCAAAACATGGGCCACAACCAAATCAAAACACGGGACCGAAGTCAGGGCCAAAGGCTGATGCCAAACCCGAAGGAAGTTCAAATACTGGCCCAAACCAGAAATCTGCAAATAGTGAACCAAAGAAGCCAAATGAGAGCCCACGCCCTGGAAGGTTTGATTATAAATCACAGGCAGTTTCAAAAGGTATGACCGTAGAAGAATTCCTTGGATTAGGGAAAGATGCCACATTTGAACAAGTGATAACTGCGGCGAAAAAGGCTGCAAGAGAAATGCACCCAGACATGCTCGGCGGGAAAGTGACACCAATTCAGAAGGAAAATGGGAATATCGCGATACACTTGAGGTCCCTTGTGAATAAAAAAGGGAACGGTACAAGATTTAGCCCAAAATCGACCATTGAAGCTGTGCTACGAATGGCCGCTTAAAATTCTTCAAGCAAATTTTGTACTTCTGGTTCTTCACTAAAAGTGTTTGAGATGTCGCGTACTGTGTATCACTTAACTACCAACCGCCGCCCTCCGCTCCTCCTCATCAATCACCGCAAGATTCGTCAGTGCCAGTTCATTCTCCGGATCGATCTTCAGTACCTTTTCGTAATACGCACGCGCACCCTCCCGATCATCCCGCTCATAAGCAAGATCACCGAGCGCCAAAGAGGCAGAGACCTTTGTAAAATCCGAATCAGCGGCTGCGAGGAATTCCTTCTCCGCTTCCTTCAAATTCCCCTGCTTTTTGTACAGGAATCCCAGACCCAAGTGCGCCTCGGTGCCTGCGGGCGATAACGCAAGGGCACTGCGAAAATACAGCTTGGCTTGATCGAAGCGGCCGAGTCTGATCAAAACCGTTCCGGCATTACGATAGGCGACCGGGTATCCGGGCTTGGCATCGATCGAACGGAGGTACAACCCGAGAGCACCGGGGAGATCGCCCTGATGCAGCCGAACATTTCCGAGATTGAGAAGGGCAATGTGATTTTCGGAAGTCTGAAGAACGGACGAGAAGAGAGTCGCATCCGTTTGCCAGAGCATCGCCTGGCGGAAGGTGAGAAGGGAAAGAAGGGGAAGAATGATGATCAACGAAACGGGAGTCCATCGGACGAATCGCGATGGATGAGCTGGGAAAAGCCGAACGATGAAGAGCAAGGCGAAGAAGAGTGGAATGTACGCATAGCGATCGGACGTCAGGTAGATGATCCCGCTCTTCCAAAAGGTGAAGAACCCAGGAACGAGCATGATCAGAAAACCGAGAAGAGGAAAAACAGCCGGCGATTGTCGTCGATGGAGCATGGTCAGAAGGGACAAAGTCATGACCGTCAGGATTGAGCAGGCAATGAACGGCCACGTCACAAAGCGGAATGCATTGAGAAGCGGATAGAACGGACTCAGGCGCACGGGAAAAAGAAGATGCTGAACTGTGAACCAGAAACTTCTGGATGCGAGGAGGAAAAATGACGAAGGATACAATTGATTTAAGGGAATGGATTTCCCGATCATCCCAACGCCGATCATGATCAACGCCATCAGAGTGAACGGTACGAGCGGCGCTATCCACTGCCGGAAAGCTTGCCTCCGCTCCAAGTGCAGAATCAGAAGCACCATGGGCAACGGTGCGATGCTCACTTTGGACAGGAGCCCGAAGAGAAACAGCATCAGGCTCAACCAGTAGAATTCGAGAGAGAAAGACTCCTCGCGGTGATCCATCCAGAAGAGGTACGCAAGGAGAGAAGACAGGAAGAAAAATGCTGACTGGAGATCCTTGCGTGCGGAAATCCATAGAACTGCCTCGGTCTGGATCGGATGCACGGCGAAAACGGCAGCCGCGGCCAATGCCATCCACGGACGAATCTTCAACGCCTTCAGGAGGAAATAGACGAGGCAAACATTCGCGATGTGCAGGAGCACATTGTGCAGATGGAAGACAAAGGGATCGATCCCGCCGACGAGCGCATCCAGCTGATACGAGAGGATGGTGAAGGGTATGTAGAGCTCCGGATCGAACGTGCGAAAAGCCTGCGATACGGCCCAAGGCGACGTATGCAAAACAAGAGGATTTTCTGTAACGAGGAGCCCGTCATCGAGCATGAGAAAATGGGCGGATATGAAAGGAGAAAAGACGGCAATAATAATCAGGCTCAGGAGAAGGACCCAGAGAAAGGGCTGACGAGAGAGCCTATTGAGCGATTGCAATAGTTCGGTCATTTGGAGCGTTCGAGTAAGGGAATAAGCGAATACGGGAATACGAGAAGAAATGTAACAGGTTCGTCGAATGCTTGCCCGCATATTCGCATACTCGATTATTCGAAACCCAAACACTTCGCTCAAAATCATCAATGCTCTACACTCCGACTATGATCCCCTACCGTCGCATCGTCGTGAAGGTCGGTACCAATGTGCTGACGACTGAGCAAGGCCTTCTCAATCAGAAGATTCTCGCGTCTCTCGTTGCGCAAATCACCGAGATTAAGAAGCAGGGAGTGGAAGTGATCCTGGTGTCTTCCGGTGCCATGGCTGCCGGCCGCGCTCTGGTGAAATCGGAGCGCAAGCCGGGGAGCGTGGAGGCGCGGCAGGTGCTCGCAGCCGTTGGCCAGGTCCACCTCATGCACGACTACAGTGAACTTTTTTCCAAAGAACAATGCCTCTGCGCTCAGGTTCTCGCCACCAAGGAAGACTTTCGCGACCGCCAGCACTATCTCAATATGCGCGGATGCTTCCAGGCACTCCTCGAAGATGGCATCGTCCCGATAGTCAATGAGAATGACGTCGTATCGGTGGGGGAACTAATGTTCACCGACAATGACGAACTTGCCGGCCTCATCGCTTCGATGGTGGACGCCGATGCCCTGATCCTCCTCACGAGTGTCGCTGGCATCCTCACAGGAGATCCAGAGGATCCCGCGACGACGGTACTGCGGACTATCACCAGTGAAAGTGACTGGAAAAAGTATCTCCGACCCGAGAAATCCTCCTTCGGCCGCGGAGGGATGCACACCAAATGCGCATCGGCGGAGAAGCTCGCGAAGCTCGGCATCACGACGCACATCGCCATGGGAACGGAGGCGGAAATCCTCCCGCGAATCCTGAAGGGAGAGGAGATCGGAACGGTCTTTCCTGCACGTAAAGAAACCTCGAGCGTGAAGCGCTGGGTTGCGGAAGGAGAAGGGAAGGAAAAAGGGATCGTCACGATTAACCAATGCGCCAAGGAAGTTCTCCTCTCCCCCGAGAAAGCGGCAAGTCTCCTGCCCGTAGGAATCGTGAAGATCGATGGGGAATTCGCTAAAGGGGATATCCTCCGCATCTGCTGCGAAGACGGCTCATCCATCGGCTTTGGTATCGCCCAATACTCCTCGGTGATTGCCAAACCCATGATCGGTCGCAAAGGCCAGAAAGCGCTCATCCACTACGATTACCTCTCCATCGCCATATGAAGAACACTATCGTCATCATCGGAGCCGGAAACATGGGTTCGGCATTTGCCCACGGATTGATCTCAAGCTTTCCGGAAATCGATCTGCGAATCTGCGACAAGCACGAAGATAAAATGACCGCACTCGATCAAGCATTACAACAAGCATGTCATGGTGAGCCGCGTCGAACCATGGCATGCGCCGCATTGTCGCAGTTCGATGCTTCGTCCCGGCTCAGCACAGGCTCGGCTCACTGTGACAATGCGGTCAGCAATCACAAGCTCCCGACATACTTTTCCGATCCCAAAGAAGCTCTCAGAGAAGCGAACATTGTCCTTCTCGCAGTCAAACCCCAATCCGCACAGGAACTCCTCACTCCCCTTTCCAAAGTTCTTCAGGGAAAGCTCATCATCTCCATCATGGCAGGGATCAGCATCGAGAAGCTCCAGGGATGGACTGGCACGAAAGCAATTGTCCGCGCCATGCCCAATCTCCCCGCCAAAGTCGGACTGGGACTCACGGGCTGGATTGCTTCTGAAGAAGTCACGAAGGATCAGAGAATTTTCGTCGCAAAACTCTTCTCCTCAGTGGGGAAAGAAATCGAACTCACCGATGAATCGATGATGGACGCGCTCACAGCACTGAGCGGCAGCGGACCCGCATACTTTTTCCTCCTGAGCGAACTCCTCGCAGCGAAAGCGGAAACGGAAGGATTCACCAAAGAACAAGCCTCCCTCCTCGTCTCACAAACGCTCATCGGAAGCTCTGAACTCCTCAAGCAGAGCGCAAAGAGTCCAGCGGAGTGGCGGGCAGCGGTGACGTCGAAAGGCGGCACCACCGCGGCAGCTCTCCAGTCGTTTCAGGATGCGGATCTCGAACTGATCGTCTCTGATGCCGTCGATGCGGCGATTACGCGTTCCCGGGAGTTGAACAAATGACGAACAAACGAACAGCACTGGCACTTTTGAAACCCAGCAAATTTGTCACAGTGAGCCGCGTCGAACTGCGACTAATTTGCGGCTGTGGTGGAAAGTCATGGTTCGACTGGCTCACCATGACACTCTCTTCTTAATATTTGTTTTCCGGACAAAACTATGACTCCCCTCCTCACCTCCCTGGCCAAAACAAAGAACGCGAGCTACTCCCTCGCGCTTCTGTCGGAAAAAACCGTTAATGCTGTCCTCAGCGACATCGCAAAAGCGCTCATCAACAAACAAGACACGATTCTGAAAGCCAACGCCCGCGACCTCAAGCGTATGAACGAATCCGACCCGCGCTTCGACCGGCTGCTCCTCAGTCCCAGTCGGCTGAAAGGCATCGCCGCTGATCTGGAAACCGTCGTCGCACTTCCCTCCCCACTCGGGAGAACCCTCGAAGAACGAACTCGACCCAATGGCCTTCATCTACAGAAAATATCCGTGCCCCTCGGCGTCATCGGGATCATCTACGAAGCGCGGCCCAATGTAACGGTGGATGCGTTCTCCCTCTGCTTCAAGGCCGGCAATGCGTGTGTATTCAAAGGCGGAAGCGATGCCCGCGATTCCAACGCCGCCCTCGTGAAGCTGATCCAGGAAGTGCTGAAGAAACATGGAGTGGATCCGCAGGTGATCCTCCTGCTCCCGCCTGACCGTAAAGCTGTCGCGGAGATGCTCACGGCAACGAACTTCATCGATGTGGTGATTCCGCGAGGCAGCCAGAAGCTCATCGACTTCGTCCGCGAGACCTCCCGCATTCCGGTAATCGAAACGGGCGCCGGCATCGTCCACACCTACATCGACAAGAGTGCTGATGTACAGAAGGCATCGGATATCGTTTTCAACGCCAAGACCCGCCGCGTGAGTGTGTGCAATGCGTTGGATTGCCTCATCATCCACGAATCGCAGCTGAAGAATCTCCAGCAGATCGTCGCACCGCTCATGCAGAAAGACGTTGAAATTTTTGCCGACGCTCCATCGTTCAAAGTGCTCGCTTGCTCATACGAGAAAGAACTCCTGAAGCATGCCAAGCCGGAACACTTCGGCACAGAATTTCTCTCATACAGAATGTCGATCAAGACCGTGAAGAGTTTGGATGAAGCACTCGCACATATCAGGAAATTCAGCTCGAAGCACAGTGAAGCAATCATTGCCGAGGATAAAGCGACCATCGAACGATTCCTCAATGAAGTCGACGCCGCAGCGGTCTACGCCAACACCTCCACCGCCTTCACCGACGGCGCGCAGTTCGGTATGGGTGCGGAGATCGGGACTTCCACACAGAAACTCCACGCCCGCGGCCCGATGGCTCTGCCGGAGCTCACGAGCTATAAATGGGTGGTTCGGGGGGATGGGCAGGTACGGCAGGCATAGAGAATTTCCAAACGTAGGACAGGAATATTCCTGTCCTACGTTTGGAAATTCTCGGCATAGTCAGTGACAACCGCTTCGTAAAGGCCTAAAATGACAGCTCATGTCCGAGCCCCGCAAGCCCTACTCCGGCCGCGTCCCCCTGCGCACGATCATCGCGACCTACGCACGATCTGCCAAGCGGTACCGCTACGCCATCCTGGCAACATTCCTCTTCTACGGGATTGGAAACTTTCTGCGGGAGATTATCCTGAAGTTCTCGTACCGCGACATCTTCGACATTCTCGCCTCCTCTCCGGCGGCGCCCGCACTCTGGCCGGCCCTCGCGAGCATTCTGCTACGAATGACCCTGATCCTCCTCGCGTACAACGCCCTCTTTCGGATTGCGGATTTCTTCATCGTGTACTCGCAGGCCGTCATCATGCGCGATCTCACGGATATGGCGACCGACAAACTGCAGCGCCACTCGTACCACTTCTTCGCGGGGAACTTCGCAGGAAGCCTCGTCGCCAAAGTGCGACGCTTCGTCCGGTCCTTCGAGAAGCTCTACGACCAGCTCGTGTTCCAATTCTGGGAAACCGGTATCCAGCTCGTCGGTGTCTTCGTCGTCCTGATTATGCTCATGCCCTCGCTCGCGATCTTCTTCGGGCTGTGGTGCGTGGTCTTCATCACGGCGACCTTCTTCTTCGTCCGCTTCCGGCTCCGCTACGATTTCCTCTCATCGGAGGCCGATTCCCTCGTGACCGGAGAGCTCTCCGACATCATCACCAATGTCGTAAACCTGAAGGTCTTCACCTCCGAGAAACGGGAAATGGCACGCTTCGGGCAGACGACGCAGAAGGAGTACAAGGCGAGGTCCAAGAGCTGGTACGTCGGCAATGCCTTCTTCTTCATCCAAGGGCTTGCGATGGCCGTGCTGGAAATCGCGGGCATGTACATTGCACTCAAGCTCTGGATTGGCGGAAGTGTCACTGCAGGAACCGTCGTCCTCGTGCAGGTCTACTTCGCAGAAATTATGAGCAGAGTGTGGGGCATCGGCCGCGCCATGAGCGACACCTTCATCGCCCTTTCGGATGGCGAAGAAATGGTGACAATCCTGGAGAAACCGCTGGAGGTGAGCGATCCATCCCTTCCGGAACCGTGCAAAATTCATAAGGGCACCGTGGCCTTCCGCAATGTCGCCTTCCAGTACCGCAAAGGCAAAGAGGTCTTCACGGATTTCTCGCTCACGATTCCCGCCGGGCAGCGAGTGGGCATCGTCGGGCACTCGGGCGCCGGTAAATCTACGATCATGAAGCTCCTCCTCCGCTTCGCCGATGTCACCGGTGGCGGAATCGAAATCGATGGTCAGGATCTGCGCAACATAACCCAAAATGACCTCAGGAAGAGCATTAGCTACGTCCCGCAGGACCCCATCCTCTTCCACCGTTCACTGTACGAGAATATCGCATACGCTGCGCCAGAAGCCACCAGAGAAGAAATCATCAAAGCAGCCAAGCGTGCCCACGCCCACGACTTCATCGAGACACTCCATCAGGGCTACGACACCTTCGTCGGAGAGCGCGGCATCAAGCTCAGCGGCGGCGAGCGCCAGCGCATCGCCATCGCCCGGGCCATTCTGAAGAACGCCCCCATCCTCCTCCTGGACGAAGCCACAAGCTCGCTGGATTCCGTGAGCGAGCAATACATCCAAGAGCAGCTCGCAGAGCTCATGCACGGCCGCACCACTCTCGCCATCGCGCACCGCATCAGTACCATCCGCCAGATGGACCGCATCGTAGTGCTGAGCGACGGCAAAATCTCCGAGGAAGGCACCCATGACGAGCTCCTCAAGCACGGCGGCATCTACGCCGATCTCTGGGGGCACCAGTCGCAGGGATTTTTGATGGAGGAAACTGACAAGGATGACCTTTCTACTGAGAATTCCGGCGATATTTGACATTATGATTAATATTCTTATAATAACTATATGAGTGAATCTCAAGAAAAGTATCAATCAACAACACCGACGGAGGAGGAAATCGCCGAAGCCAAAAATAAGATTGCCAATCAAAGAGCCTTCGTTTCTGAAAATATTGATCCACCTATTCTCGCGAATGTTTTCTCGAAAACACATAACCGAATGGAACAATGGTTTGCCTTCGGATATACGTCTTCCGGAAAACTGGCAGTAATGAAAATCGTCGAATCACAAGAGGGAGAGGGGAAGAAGCGCGAGGTAGTGGCGAAATGCATCTCACTCTCACGGAAAGAATCCACTGAGCAGAACAAAAATATGTCATTACCACGTCGTCAAATAGAAAAGAGTAGATTCATGAAAAGATGTGCATTGGCAGGTTTCCTACTTTTTGGAACGGTCGAAGGAACAACACATAGTGTTGCGAGATTGATTAGCGAGAAACTGCACATCGTTCTTCCTTACCATACAGTGAAAGCAGCAGGTGTCCCGGTGCACTTCGAGGGAACAAATCTCATGGAATGTCATGTGCGTGGCATCCGCTTCACTGAGAATGGAATCCTGACTCGTGATTTCAGTCCCGATAGTGGGGTGACTCCTGAGCATCATTCGGTTCCCAAAGCAGCAACGAGGGCTACCGTTGAACGACAGGGGGATTCTATGATTATTCTCTTCTGGAATGATACTGGCCAAGAGACGGATGCAATCGGAAGACTCTTCGTACAAGGAACGTACGATGTTGATCCTCGGCACTAAACGACTCAACAGAAGAGAGGCTTTTCCTCACTTCTTCGCCAACCCCTCCAGCGCCCGCAGCACTTCCACCGGCACCATCCAGACCGTTGTATTGGACTGGTCGGAGCTGATGTCATTGATGCTCTGGAGAGTACGCAGATGCAGCGCTCCCGGTGAGGCAGCGAGGGTTTCGGCAGCTTTGGCGACGTTACTCGCTGCAGCCAGCTCCCCTTCCGAACTGATGATCACCGCCTGCTTCTCGCGCTGAGCTTCGGCGACCTTCGCAATGGTCCGCTTGAGGGAATCGGGCAGGACGATGTCCTTGAGCTCCATGGACTGCACATCCACGCCCCACGTCTCCGAGACCGTATCCACCGCTTTCTTGATGTTCTCACTCACCTGTTGCTTATTGGCCAGAAGCTGATTGAGATCAACTTCTCCCACAGCATTGCGCATCGTGGTGGATGCCAGCTGGTGAACAGCATTGAAGAAATCTTCGACTTCGATCACGGCCTTGGCGGCATCGTTGACCTTGAAGTAGATCACGGCATTGATGCGGATCGGAATATTGTCCTTGGTGATGGCTTCCTGATCCGGCACGTCCACCGCCTTGATGCGCACGTCGACTTTGGTGAGCTTCTGGAAGACCGGAATAAGGAGATGCCAGCCCGGAGCCCACATGCGGGAATACTTCCCCATCGTGAAGAGAATGCCGCGCTCATACTGATTCACCTGACGGATGCAGGAGAGGATGAAGATCACGACGATGGTACCGATGAACCACAGATTGGGAGAGAGCGAAGAGAGAGTGATGGTTTCGTCCATAAGGAATGGGGGAAGTGCGGAAAGTATAGAACGACATGGGAGAATTGGCCATTAGTTAAAATGATTTGAGCACAAAGGAAAACCAACCATGGATCATATGATTATTGGATGGGAAAAGTGATTTTCTTTTCTCAATCCGTAGATATGTTTTTAATTTTGTGGATGCACTTCTCCTTTTCCCCTACCCCTAGCCCCTCCCCCGCTGGGGGATGGGAACTGTATGTGTTTTTGTTTTT
>Ga0194063_10001064_pt1 | contig 18435 bp, 18 predicted proteins | sample SepL3720m_MetaG_FD_155459 | JGI IMG/M metagenome (GOLD analysis project Ga0194063, IMG submission 155459) | Anoxic zone freshwater microbial communities from boreal shield lake in IISD Experimental Lakes Area, Ontario, Canada - Sep2016-L373-20m | ecosystem: Environmental > Aquatic > Freshwater... | reverse complement strand
CGAAGTATTTAAGGAACAAAACGCAGTAGTAGAAGATCGAATGGTAAAGGCTCAAGTAGTTAAAAACGATGCCACGATTGATAGATACAACATCGATGACGTGACAACCTTTATCAGAACTTTACTTGCTGATTTGGGTGAAGCCTACAAAAGATCGAGTATTAGCCAGATCAAAGTACTCTTGGGTTCAATCTTTCCCTCAGGACTGGCTTGGAGCCAAAATGGTACATTGAACCGCGAGATTAGCCCGTTATATCAATCAATTTGCACCTTTGATAACGGTGCCATCTCTTCTTGTGCCGGGGAGAGGACTTGAACCTCCAATCCCTTACGGGAACAGGTTCCTAAAACCTGCGCGTCTGCCAGTTTCGCCACCCCGGCTTTACTGATGAAGCAATAGCCAATTATACCACCTGTCCGCACTTCCTCTCTTCATAATGCTATAATGAATCCTAGCATTTAATAATTATTATTCATTATTATGTCCTCAGAACCTCAGTACAAACGTGTCCTTCTTAAACTTACCGGAGAATTGTTCGGTCATCCAGAGACACATAAGGGCTTGGATTTTTCCCAAATTCAAAAGATAGCAGATTATATTGTGAAGTTGAACAAAAAATCAGGAGTTGAAATTGCAATTGTTGTAGGGGCGGGGAATCTCTTTCGAGGACGGGAAGTAGCAGACACCGGAGCCGATAAAGCAGCAGCAGACTACATTGGAATGTTGGGAACGGTAATGAATGCACTTGCGCTTCAAGAAGAGATAGAGCGAGCTGGCGGCACAACACGTGTCATGTCAGAAGTTGCAGTCATGTCGGTATGTGAATCATTTGTACGACGAAAGGCAATTAGACATCTTGAAAAGGGAAGAATCGTCATCCTTGCAGGTGGCACCGGAAGTCCATTTTTTACGACAGATTCTGCAGCAGCATTGAAAGCAGCAGAATTAAATTGTAGTGTGGTACTGAAGGGAAGTAATGTAGATGGCGTCTACACTTCAGACCCTAAGAAAAATAAAGATGCAAAATTATATGTGAAATTGAGCTATCAAGAAGCGCTTGAACAAGGATTAACAGTAATGGACAACACCGCCTTTGCTCTCTGTCAAAGAGAAAAGATTAAAGTCATCGTCTTTAATCTCAACAATCTAGACAATATTGAAAAAATAATTTACGGGGAAGCGATAGGAACATTGGTTGAGTAACCGGTTGAAATCAACTAAGATCAGTTGAAATCGGCAAAACAGAAATAAATAAGTACTATGATTTAGGGGTTCTTTGGTGCAATTCGAAGCAGTATGCCAATGCGCGTGACATTTATGCCCCTGAAACTTTGGGGTAGGTGGGAAAAACGAAGCATAAGGCGTCACCGCTGGCATATGCGAGAATTGCTTAACATAAATATGTATGGATAAACTCCTTCAAACCATCCAATCCCACGCCAACCCAGAAAAAGCTAAGATTCTGCAGCGCTTCTTCAAAACAGGGAAGGGGGAGTATGCGGAGGGAGATATATTTTTAGGGTTAGTGGTCCCCATTCAAAGAAAGATTTCAAAACAATTTTCTAATATTACCTTAAACGACGTCTCAAAACTTCTCTTCTCACCCATCCATGAATATCGACTTATTGCTCTTTTTATTCTTATAGAACAGTTCAAAAGGGGAGATGAGGCTGTCAAGAAAAGCATATTTGAACTCTATATGAATAATACTCAGCATATTAATAATTGGGACCTGATTGATTTATCGGCCCCAACAATTGTAGGGGAGTATTTGAAGAACAAACATTATACGACGTTGTATGTATTCGCTCAATCAAATAACCTGTGGAAAAAAAGAATTGCCATGCTTTCATCATTTACAGATATAAAAAATGGGCGTTTTGATCGAGCTCTTGAAATTGCGGAAATTCTCGTTTATGACGCACATGACCTTATTCATACAGCGGTGGGATGGATGTTACGAGAAATGGGAAAACGAGGTGGACTAAAAGAAGAGGAGATGTTTTTGAATAAACATGGAGCAACGATGCCGAGAACAATGTTGAGGTATGCAATAGAGAGGTTTCCAGAAAGTAAAAGGCAATTTTATCTTAACTTAAAAAATAAATGGGGCAATTCGAAGCAATATGCCAGGGCACCTGACCTATCTGCCCGCGAGATTTTGGGGTAGGTGGGAAAAACGTGCAGATGACGTCAGTGCCGGCATATGCAAGAATTGCGCAAATAGACATCAACTGACTTTATTAATGCAGTAGATTACTTTCCCTTTTATCGTGATAATCTCAACCTTTTCGTCCATCCTTCTCCCCATCAGTGCTTTCCCGATAGGGGAGTAGAGCGAAATTTTGCCCCGCATAAAGTCTGATTCGTGACCATCCACTATCTGCAGCTCCAAATCTTTACTCCCATCGTTCACCACTACAGACGATCCTATTCCTATCCGTCCATCAGTTCGCTTTTCAGTCACCACTACTCGACGTAACACGCCATCAAGATAGCGAATTCTTCTGTCAATCCCCGAAAGTCGGAATCGCGCCGCTTTATACGCTCCGTTTTCTGAAAGGTCTCCCATATTGCGAGCCGTCACCAATTCTTTTACAGCACTTTCTCTTTGTGTTTTCAATTCAGCCCTCTCTTCTTCCTTTTCCTTTAGCCCCTCAGCGGTGAGAAGAATTTTTTTGATCATAGAACCATTATATGACATAAACCCTAAACTCTAAACCCTAAATCCTAAAGTAATAATGCAAAACTCTAAATTTATAAGATTTCTTATTGCAATTGAGTATATGGATTTTTGCAAATAACAATTCCATGTCGAGGCAGTGGAGAAGTTTACGCACCATAGTTGGCTTAGTTTGTTGTTTGCAAAAAGACATATACGAATGAGCTCGTGAATTTTAATATTAAATATTTAGGATTTAGTGTTTAGGATTTATGGTTTCATATATAATATCCTATGCACTGTATTATTCTCGCCGCCGGTTTTGCTACTCGTCTTTATCCACTTACCCGCAATTTTCCCAAAGCCCTCCTTCCCGTAAAAGGAAAGGCACTAGTCGATTACCTCATAGAAGATGTGATTAAGCAAAAAGAAATTACTAACACTACCCTTGTAACCAACGCAAAGTTTTTTTCACTATTTCAAAAACATGTCCGTAATGCGTTCCCAGAAGTCGCCATCACAGTATTAAATAATGAAATAAAGGATGAATCACAAAAGAATGGGGCAATTAAGGATTTGGCCTTTGTTCTTGATACACTCAAAATAGAAGATGACATCCTTGTTCTCGCCAGTGATACCTATACTTCGCTGAAACTGCAAGACTTCATTCGCTACTACCGACAGTTCAAATGTATTACAACAGCGGTATTTGATGGAAAAGACGTGGAGCGCATCCGAGGGAAGCTGGGCTGTGCAGTTGTGGAACGGGGAAAGCTCACCCAATTCATTGAAAAACCCCCTGAACCAACCTCCACCCTCATGGCTATTCCATTCTATATCATACCCAAGGCGAGCCTCCCTCTCATAGCCTCATATCTTCAGGGTAATAGTCCTGATGCCCCCGGACAGTTCCTCGCATGGGCACTCCTTCAAAAGGAAGTAATCTATGCCTATAATATAGGTTCTGGATTCTATCATGATATAGGCACGAAACAAAGCTACGAAAAGCTCATCTTCAGTGGAAAATAATACTATCTTATAGTATAATTAGAAGGTCCCCGCAAGGGGAGTGGATACAAAAAACCCCAGAAGAATAGCTCTTCTATGGGTAAAACGTATACACGGAGAATGGACGAGGGCGTGAGTAATCCTATTAAGCTTGGATTACGACAGCCGCCAGCACCTTGAAATTTTGAGAATGAGGAATTTTACTGAGTCTCTTTCTGTATCTTAAAGTCTCCGATAAGGGGGGTATTCACTCTCTTTATCAGAGACTTTGAGAGAGGAGAGAGAAAAATCAGTAAAAGGAGAAGTTTATGAGACACTTTAGTTTGGTTCGTAGTTTTTTGATATTTGGAATTGGGCTTATGCTGTGCGGTTTTAGCAGCTGCGGTGCCGTTGTCACGCCCGCGCCTACGCCCACACCACCCCCGCTACCGGCCTGTAGTGTAACCATCGGCACTGATGCAACCACCTGGACCGGGACGTTCAAGGCCCTTGGGAAAGATATAACCAAAGATAACCCGAACTTCCTGGTCAATGGCACAATCCAGACTAAGTCCAGTTACACCCTCCAGCCAGACGATTATGTAGTACTGGAGAATGAACCCAAGGCGTGCGATTACTCGAATGGGCCCTATAGCGTGGCCAAACGCGTCGACTTTGGTTCTTTGACCGCAGATCCGAAAAGTTCCACGGCTTGGTGGAGAGAAATTGACGCTCTATCAAAGTCTAAGGGGCCAATTACGTTGGACCGCTTGATGGCCGCAGCTAAGGGCACCTGCAACGATGTAAGATGGGGGTACCAGAACAAGAAATTGGGCTTTGATGATAATATTTACTCCGGTGGGTGTTTATATCCCACTTATGTAAAATATTCTTTGCCCGATGGATCAGTTTCGTGTAATGAATACCCATCAATCATCGAGGCGTATGAAGCAAGCGCCTCAATTCCCAACCTAGACAAGGTTGGCTGGTACATTATCTTTACGGACGGCAAAATCGTCCAAGATCGCTGTAAACAACAGTAGATTATATTCTCCCTCCTCCTCTCAAACTCCCGAATCCAAGTTTGGATTTAAGTGTCATCAGACACGGGTTTTTTGTACGGTGAGCTCTTTTAGTCACCTACTCTCGTTTTATACGAGTAACAAAAAATCACATCCAAACTTTCTTTCGACAATTAGCATTATAAATTGACCAGCATTCACCTTGATTGCTGGTCATTTCTGACCATATCATGACTGAAAGATTCACCGGGCTTTCAAATTTTCATACCTATGACATCGGCATTAAAGCGTGGCAAAAGGCAGCTGAAGATGCGCTGAATCAATTTGGACCTAAACAAATGTGGGGTATCCAGCAGTGGTTCCAATTGGAAAAGTGTCACTATTTACGTCTGGCGCATATACATGTTATGCTGGAGTTGCTCAATCACCAAAATCTGGTCTATTTCTTTTTCATCTGTATGAGAAAAATGCTCGCATGATATTGGGCGACGCTATTGGGGGCGACCCTATAGCTGGTGTGTATGGAGGAACTACTCTTCAAGAAAAGCGAAAAGGCTCAAATGAGTTTGCCTCTTCCGCAATGACAGAACTACAACCAAAACACAGCTCACTCGGAGGATTTAATATCTTAGTGCTTCCATCTCATGAAATTCTATATTCTTCTGGAAGGTTTGATAATCCAGAATAAAATAATCACAAGAGTGTTACTTCACCAAATCCACATCTTTCTGTGTAATAGTCCCATCTTTATCTAAATCTAAATCAAAGGTGTAAAGAGGATTATCTCCATCCTTTGTTTTTCCCACTGTTTTATCCCAGCATGGCTGTTCCTTAATACAGTCTATTTGTCCTCGTATCATGATTCTGTCACTTTCATCTGCAGCGCCACTTCTATCAATATCCGAAAGATTCACTTCGACGGTTGGTGTTATATTTGACGAAGGAATATACTTCATAAGCTGACTCCCCATATATCCACCTACACCCAAAAGAATAAGCACAACTAATACAACAATAATTATCGCGCTCGCTTTTTTGTTCATATAAATTTTAGAAATGTATATATGTACTGATTTAACCAGAGATTGAAATAATATGCAAATCGCAACAAATACGTGATTAGTCTCAAGGTCCAAAAGTCCCAAGGTCTTAAAGTCTTAATGTAAAAAAATATAACCAGTACAGTTGTTAGACCTTCAGACCTTCAGACCTTCAGACCTTCAGACCTTCAGACCTTCAGACCTTCAGACCTTCAGACCTTCAGACCTTCAGACCTTCAGACCTTCAGACCTTCAGACTTACTTGCACCTCCTTTTCTTCTATGTTACAGTTAACAGTATGAAACGGCTGAAACATCTCGTCAGACATAAGCCTCTTCTATTGCAGGTGGGAATTCTACTACTAATAATCGGCGTTGTGTTTATGCTTTTAGGAAAGAAGAAAAAATTTAGCATGATTGACTTTTCAAAGCACTACGGCAACAATAAAACTATTGAATTATCAGGATTTGAGCAGGGAGATCTTTGGCGAGGAAATTACACGTACGATTCTGAACGAGTATTTGAAGGAGAGACGAGTATCACACTGAGCTCTTGGTACGGCAAAGAAAATGCTATTTCTAAAACCGTTACCACAACGGTTCCTCCTGGATATACAAATGGATACGTTAGTATCTATATTACTGACAAAAAAAACCTCGCATCCTTAGTCTTTTTCTCGCTTGAGTTAACGAGTGAAAAAAATGAGCAAAAAATATATGATCTTACTCCGTTGGTTCGCATCGGATGGAATCGTATTCCACTTATTATTCCCAATTGGAAAAAAATTACTAAAAATACATTTACCATCACTTCGAAAAAGGATATGATTACCGAGGTAAATATTGATCGTTTATGGATAGAAAATACTTCGGCTTACAATTCAGATATTCTATCGTCACAAAGTAAGTCATTGAGTCTGAGAACTGTTGGTGATAGGACATATCTCTTTTCTGCCTCTACACCATCTGAGACATATGGAGTAACTAATCCAGAAATCATACAAGAGGGGATTATTACTTTTTCACTTATCCCAGAACATGGAAGAGAGTTGGCCCTTTCAATAAACAATACTGTAATGAAGATCTCTGGAAAGAATAATGATGAATGCCTCATCTATGAAGGAACAACAAAAACATTAGTAAACCCTCTTAAGAAAACATCAGCAAAAGATAACACCTATGTTTTCCTCAAAGCTGACATTCAAGGAAGAAAGATTATCTATTCTATTTCGAATAATGGATTAGACTATGAATCGTGTGGAAACGCGAACTTCAGCAAGACAAGTCCTCTACAGCTTTCTTTACGAGGATCGTATCTTATAGATTCCTTTTCTGCAGAATATTAAGCCTATTTTATGGCTCTCTTAGGCCCACTTTACCCATATTTTTGTGCAGGGGAAATACCCCTTGTATTAGGGGTATTATTGCCATATTATGAACATATAACGTCTGAACAATTTGCAAAGAGGAAAGTGTATTGGGTATGTATGATGTGAGTATGATAACCTATAGTATTTATTAGCAGACTCTATTATACTATGCTAATCAAAGCCACATTTATGTTTAGGCCGTCCGGACAATCTATTTGCTTAGGCTTCAACCGCTCTTTTCTTCTCGATGAAACCACATGAACTATAAGCTCACCTATAGGATTTGGGTACATATTGAGCTGTATTGAGGGTTTAGCCCTTATTATCGGGCTATATCGCTATTTTTATTATCTCACTTACGTGCAGTTTTTAAGCGATTTTTATAGTGTTATCTACTTATCAAAAACACTACTCGTATATATCTACAATTACTCCACTAACCACTGTTCACTAACCACTTCATATTGTATACTCTTCCTCATATGAATCAAAAACAAATCCTCTTTTTAACCCTTGGGTTAGTTATGCTTTTTGGTGGTTTATTCGGAGTATATATACTCCTGGGTGCTGGACCGAGTGATAGTCTTATTGCAAAAATTAAAACTGAAAAACCCGCTGAAAGAACCATGTGGAATAGGGGAGGGTCCTCCCATACCCTTACGGTTTTTAGTGACTTTCAGTGCCCTGCCTGTAAGATATTTCATGAATATCTCTCAGGGTTCGAAGCATCCTCCAGTCCCAATTTATCCATCACAAAAAAGACTGCATTTGTGTTTCGTTACTTTCCACTCTTTCAGATTCACGAACATGCATTCCCTCTTGCCTACGCCGCAGAAGCAGCAGCCAGACAAGGGAAGTTTGAGCAAATTGCCAAGCGTTTTTTTGCAGACCAGACAAAGCTTGAAGGTGTCACTGATTTAAAACTATACCTTGCAGGAGTTGCAAAAGATTTAAAATTGGATGAAAAAAAATTCAATGCGGATATGAATGACAAGTCTCTGCAGGATATTATTCAAAATGATTTATCTCTCGGAGAAAGTCTCGGCGTAAATGCCACCCCAACTTTCTTTCTTGATGGAGAACAACTTGAAAGCATCGCTCCACCTGATTTATTAAAGATCTTAAAAGAATTGAAGTGATACCTTTCAAATGAAAAAAACACCCCGCTGTTCCTGGCGGGGTATTTTTTATTATTCCTAATTTATTAGTTGCACTTTCCACGACTTACGGGTTTACTCTCACAACCCCCTTGGTTGACACCATTAAAATCTGACCTTTTTTTTGCATTCATTTCGTAACATTGATCTCCATCTAATTTGAACACTCCGCCAGGACATTCAGTCCTATTGATGGCTTCACCACATTTACCCAATGATACTTTTTTATTACAACACCCCGCTGATGAACCTCCTACACATTTAAAGGCTGCCATTTCATAACAGTTACCATCAGAGCTCATTTGATAGACGCCTCCTTTACATGCACTTTTCTGTTTTGGTTCCTTTGCCTTCGTGTCAGTTGATGTTTGTACTTGCGAGATACTTATCATTGCTACAGCAAATGATATTGCCATTAATCCCAGTAAAATCAAGATTCCTAACCGCCTATTCGATGCAACAAAAATACTCTTCTTTGCGTTTGCCATAATTGGTATTAATTAATAAATTATAAAAATAACACTATTAATCCCATTAAACTAAAAAATAAGAAATACTTCAATAGAAGATGTACGAGTTTCAGTAATTAATCAAGAAAGATATCTTTTGAGTTCTTTAACTACATTGGGATGAGCGGCAATAAACGAATATTGCTTCTTTGCATCGAGATAGTCAACCGTCATTTCATTTCCTTGAAAATCTGAGAACATACCACCGCTTTCTTTTACTATTAAATATCCAGCAGCAACGTCCCACAACCACGCGTGAAAGTTAAGAGTGATATGAGTTGAGTTTTCGTTATCACAGAGATGTACGAGGTCAAGACACAGCGATCCTTGTATGCGAATACCGCGTATTGATGAGTATATTTTCTCCATAAATGCAAAAGCGCGCGCTCGGGAATCAGATTGAGAAGAAATATAGGTGAATATGACACAATTTTCTAAAAGCTCGTCAGAAACCGAAAGACGAATAGGGGACTGCCCTTTTATTTTTTTATAAGCACCGCTCCCCGCTTGGGCATAATAAAGAATATCTCTGCTTGGCCAGTAAATGACGCTCTCTACAGGCACTCCATCAACAGCGTGAGCAATAGAAACACAAAAGTAATCCAGGCCAGATGCAAAATTATTTGTTCCATCAAGCGGATCGATGATGAATGAGTGCTTCTTTCCTTTTATATCTAAATGTTCCTCTCCGATAAAGCCAATCTCATTCGCTGCTATACCCCTCGTGATTAGCTCCTTGGTAAGGGTGTCTCGAATAATTGCTTGGCACGCCACGTCTGCTGCGGTGACCAAATCATTATGTGATGTTTTATGGGTGATATGAGACTCTTGATGAAAGTAGGACATTGCTATTGCACCAGCAGCACGTGCAGATTTTTCAAGGATAGTAATCATGTGCTTCATTATAGAGGGTTGATAATGCTCATTCACTATGATATACTATAGGGCTATATGTCAAGAGAAAATCCTACGCCATTTTGGATGAAGCGTCCAAATGAATTTCAAATGTCACCTGAGGTTAAAATGGACTCAGGATTTTATGTGCTTCAAGTACACCTTCCTCTTCCACTGCCAACCTCACCTTTTGTAGATCTAACCTTATGTACTCCTAAGCTTGGGCCCTTGACTGACGCTATCAGTGCTGCGGACCTCAGACATATCATTAGTATTGGTGATGAGTCTCCAGTCGTATTATTGCCACATCCGCAAAGAACTGTTCCGTCTAGTGAATATCCTCCATTTTTTAGAAGTGTTACAGAGGCGTTACACCTCCATCCGCACCAAGTATACAATCCTCTCTATATTGCGGCTAATTTGACTACCCCTACGAGGCTTCCTCAATCAGACATTGAACTATCCCTCATTACAGAGCTCCTATTCCCAAACGCACGAGGTACTGTTATTAGATATCAGAATGGCGTACAAAAGACTATTCCATATAAGAATATCTCAAGTATCTCAATAGACGAAAGTTTATTTACTGGGCCTGACGCGTATCATCAAATGATTGAGAATTTATCAATATCTCTTAAAAAAGCCCTAAAAATTCCCTATCATGATACAGCTGCTGAGAGACTCGAAAGGCACGATGATTCTGTAGAAAAAATCGCTATCGCTCTTGCTGATCGAAGAAGATTTGACCGCAGGCGTAATGACCCCCCTCCAACCGCCAGTCAAAGAACAGGGGATAGACGGACTCCTATTAATGTTTAACCACCATAATTAATTCTAATAAATCCTTTTCCAACGCTCCAATTCGGTAATTTGCGGTAATTATTTTCAAATCCCAAGAGGCAATTTTTATAGGTAAGGATTAATAGGGGAATAAAGGAGGGGAACGAGGAAATGAAAAAAAAGAATGAATGAGTTATTTGTTAATTAAAAATTATTAATTGATAAATTGCGATTAGCTTTCCCCCCTCTTTTAGCCGTGGCAGACGTCGTAAAAGATACATTATACGACGTTGTGCATCTTCTTCTCTTTGCGGGAATTTGTGTCCAAAATCCCATCTGGGAGGTTTCTCTAAATAAAGTACATATATATGTTTCTGGGGGAATGAAGATCCCGCTTCTCCTCTCCATTTGTTTTTTATAGAGTATTATTATCTGTCATGCTGAACTTGTTTCAGCATCTCACCATTGCATAAATTTGAGATCCCGAAACAAGTTCGGGATGACTATAGAGGTGTATTTATCAATTACTTCTTAGCTTATTCTACCGCTCTAAATCGCCCCTTTCGAGGCTAATATCGACCTATTTAACACTAGCGTTCTTACTCTGATAGAGCACTATACTCCCGGGAGTATATGAGTTATTTAGAGCATATTGTCCTCCTATATTGTAATATTTGAGGCTATAAACAGAGAGATTAAGGAGATTATATATTTTCTATTTAGATTGATATATCGCTCTAAATATCAATATTTGAAACTATTTACTAGAACTAACTGTATCATTGTATATCATACTTTAGCGTGATCTGTCACCCTAAAGAGTAGTAGTTGAGGCTGCTGCTACGAATGTTATCCACAATGCCCCCTAGAAGAGAGGCGTGCATCCTAGTTATAAAGTTTGTAAAGTTGTAAAGTTCTTAAAGTAAAGATAGTACACATTATAACTTGATAAACTTTCGAACTCGTTCACATTTCCTCCGTCCGTTTAGAATATAGTCCTATAGTAAATTACATACTATAGGATATATTACTATAGGTCATATTATTCACGTTCGTATGTTTATATTTTTTTGCTCCCCTGCCCTCGCCCCGCGTAGCCCCTTGCCGAAGTGGGGTCCCCGAGCCTCATTTACCAACTAATAGAGAGGAATAATATAGCAAGAATAACAAGAAGAATACTCACATATTCACGTACGCTGTGCTTAAATAAGCGCTCATCAAGATGTAAATGAGTAAGTCCCGCTATGCAGTAGTATAAAACAGCCACAACGAGAGCAAAAATGGACTCCTGGAGGGGAAAAAAGGAGAGTAACAGGCTCCCTTCAGCCACAAGAAGCGCGGTAAGCCAGGCATGATTAATCACTTCTTTGCTCAGCTGCATGTCAAGCTTGATACTCCAATATAATTGAATAGACATAGCAAAGGAAACTAACCCAAATATAAGAGCATTAGCGAGGAAACCCCAATGGAATGAGGCTAATATGTTGCCTATTAAGAAGAAGACCATTGTTTGTATAAAGTAGTTGACAGAAAAACCAGCTCTATACAGCTGCAGATTCTTCTCAGCTCCGACATTAAATATGTTTGATGAAAGAAGTGTCGCATACATACTTATTCCATAAATGAGGATAAAAGGTATACGAGTGATCCACCTTACCGGAAAAAGGAAATAAAAGAGATACATAGCTATTGAAAGAAGCACTGGCATAAGAAAAAGCATGTACCATTCTATCTTTTCTATTCCTTCGTAAAGTGAGAAAAAAGAGGCTCCATAACTTGCTAAAATCAAAAGGGGGATGAAAAAAGCAGCCTTATCAAAGAAAAAAAAGGTAGAAAGAAGGATGAAGAACGTAAGGCTCACTGTAGAAATAACAAAGCGTAATCGCTTTTCTATCATCATGGGTATTATTCGAGATTATTAAAAACGGTATGAACATCGGCAAGATCCTCTATGGCTTCGGCAAGCTCTATGACATGTTTCGCTTCGTTTTCAGAAGGAACTTGAATATGGCTTAATGATCTATATTCCACATCAAAACGCTTAGGATGAAGCTTATCACCCAGAGCAGCTTTAGCCTTACCGAAGTGCTCAAATGGAAAGTATACCGTAATCGCTCCCTCACCTTCATCAATATCGTACGCTTGTAGAGCCTCACCAAAATTAAATATGATATCTTCAGGTGAAGTGGCTAAATCAAACTGCATTACGGCACACTTTTGAAAAAGATAGCCCACAGAGCCCTGATTCCCCATTTTCCCTCCCCTTTTCTCAACGATTCCTTTTACCTCGTTATGGGTGCGAGTAGGATTATCCGTTGCGCAGAGGATCATGTATGCCACCCCGTGTGGTCCGAAAGCCTCATATACCACTTCCTTGAGCTTAGAGGATTCGGGTCCATGTCCTTTTTCAATTGCTCTCTGAATATTTTCTTTTGGCATGTTAGCCGCATGCGCTTTATCTATAGCAAGTCGAAGTTTAAAGTTAGCATCAGGATTAGTAATTCCTCCTCCTTCTACTACGGAAAGAGTAATAATGCGAGTAATTTTGGCAAACACTGTCCCCTTCACTTTATCATTTGCAGCCTTCTTGTTTTTTATATTCGCCCACTTTGAGTGTCCTGACATATGTATAAGTCTATAAAGTTATAAAGTTTATAAAGTTCATAAAGTCATCCCGATTATACTGTATTTTATAATGCAATACTATAATATGACTACTCCCCGCGCCCTATACCCTATGCCTCATCTTAGCCTTTGCATTTCACTGTTTGTTGTGTATACTGTTTCGTATTCTAACTTTCACTTATGGAAGAAATAAACACACTAGAAACACAGGCAATAGACACAGCGATTCAAGGAAATTGGACTCATGCAATTGAGCTCAATACACACATCCTTGAGCTTGACCGAAAAAATGTGCAAGCCCTTCTTCGTATTGCGTTCTCCTATCTCCAAATAGGAAACTATGCTGAGTCAAAAAAACATTATCATAAAGCCCTAAAGATTCAGCCTAAAAGCGGAGTTGCACATCAATACCTAGAGAAAATAGAGATATTAGAGCAAGGCACTAGCAAGCCCCAAACAAAAACAACATTTGATCCTCATTTGTTCATAGAATCTTTTGGAAAGACCAAAATGACGTCATTGACGAACCTTGGGCAAAAACAAATATTAGCTCAACTTTCTATAGGACAAAAAATGCAGCTAAAGATTAAGAAAAGAAGAGTTGAGATTCGTACTGATTCAGATGAATATGTGGGCACTCTTGCCGATGATATTTCCAAACGTCTCATTCTTTTTATTAAAGCGAAGAGTACTTATACGGCTTTCATTAAAGAGGTAAGTTTTACTAAAGTCATAATCTTCATTAGAGAGGATAAAAAGGGAAAAACAGTAAGTCACCATATCTCCTTCCCCGTAAACCTTCAGAAAAATATAGAACAAATTGGGGAATCAACAATTGCAAATCCCAATGGGGAACAGCATGCTGAAGATACAGCGGCTGAGGAAGAGGATGATAATTCCTTGAATGATTGGGAAAAGATGGTTGCGGAACAAACAGAAGAAAAAGAAGATCTCCTTGATATTCACCCTGAGGACTTGAATGATGAAGAAGAAGAGGAATAATGCTTCGTTTTCTTATTTTTGAAAAAAACTATCCTCCCCTTATATTTTTTATTGTTTATTCTCCGTTGAATTTCCTCAGGTACCCGTAAATCCTTCATGGATCGCAAGCCCATGATAAAAGAAATGACGAGGAGAACAATGATCACTATTATTACATCCATATTTTTCTGGTCTGATATTAAACATCACTCCCACTCTTTTTCCACCTTCCCCATCTCAATGACTATATCCGACACTCGCCCCTTCCCTTGTATTAGTATACAGTTAAAAAAGCTTGCTATTTCTTTTGCAGTGAGCGAAAAATCTTTTTCCGTATTTTCTTTTACTATGCACTCCGACTTTAAGCTTTCAGTTTTAAGTTTTGAGCTTATATCAACATCCACCACTCGAATCCCCTCTCCATCAATGATTCTACTGAGATTTTTTGCTGATTTATATGAATTTGCGTACAGTATTTGCACCGTTTTATTTTCCTTTCTCAAAGACTTGTGATAAAAATATCCCAAATACTGACGAGCAAAAGTTGCGTCCGATAATAGCACCGTCTCCCCTGCTTGAACTTTCTTTATGTGTATTTCCTCAAAATCAGTCAAATGTTTTCCAAAAAACTGAAGAGAAAGATAAATTCTGTCAAAAAAATTTCCGTTGGTGTCAAATAAAAAAAACTCTTTTAACGAGGGAAGTCTTACCTTTTCATTTGAACCATAATAGATAGTCTCACTTCTAGGGAAAAAATAGTAGTCAATCATTGACCCTGTAATGCGAGAAAAGGTTCGTTTTAAAAGTTCTGGATTTTTTTCCAGAGTTACAAGCTTTCCCAAAGATCCTATTCGATATTCGTCATATCCCCCGGGCACTGCTGTCCGGCTATCAGCATAAAATGTAGTAAGGTAATGCACTTCCCCTGCCTTTTCAAGTGAATAATATATAGGTTCAGAAGAGTACATCAAGATATTTATCCTATCTTGTTTAATAAAAAAAGCTGAAGTAAATAGTTGGCGGAGAATAATAATAAGCATGACGACTGCACACAGCATCATGCCAATTTTGAGAGCCATCTGATGTTGGATCGTATTCATATCCCTTCATGCTCTTTCTTATAGTAAGCAATGTGCTTTATAATATCGTCTCTATGAATATGCTTTAGTATCATGATTTTTTTAATAATAGAAAGAGAGGCTTCAAACTCTGGCTGAATCACTACATGAACCCCCAAATCCTTCATTCGTTTATGGTCTATGGTCCTATGTACACGACTCATCACTACGATATCTTTATTAAGCTTTTTAGCGTTCATTACGATGGTTTCTTGAGCGAAACGGTCAGGAAGCGCGAGTACGATTGCAGCTGCCGTCTCGGCCTCAGCATAGTCAAGAATATCAATATCTGATGGATCGCCGTAGATGATGTTTACTCCCAATGCCTTTGCCTTTTCAACAGTTGCAAAATTATAGTCTATAGCAACAAATGGGATCTCAGCCAGAAGAAGTGCTCGCCCCACGTGAGAGCCGATTCTCCCATATCCACAGAGGATAATATGATTTTTGATGTCTAGCGAGTCAATGGTAGATTTATCTCGATCTATCCGCTTAGTCACATATGTATGGATAAACGGAAGGAATGTAGCTACAAAATGCCAAAAAGCCTTATATACCTTTTCTTTTTTTGCAATGAGTGTTGGTGTAAAAAGCAAACTGATAAGCACTGTGGAAATCACAAACATATATTGTTCTTGAGTAAAAATCTTGTTTGCATAGGCAACAGACATCAAGATAAATGCATCCTCATCTATTTGAAATAAATATAACGAAAGATAGGTTGAAAGCTTAGAATGAAATCTAAAAGAGGTAAAAATAAAAAAAATAGTGAAGGCTTTTACAACCATCACAATAAGTGCGAAAAGTAACATAGGAAAAAGGGAGGGAAATAAAACTCCAAGATTGATATTCATTCCAATATAGATGAAGAATATAATCGATAGTATGTCTCTAAATGGTCGTATTTGAGAGAATATATGATAATGTTCTGCAGTTTGTGCCACGATAACTCCCGCTACAAAGATACTTATAAAAGGAGAGATATGAAGAAGCGTTGAGACATAGGCAACAAGAAAGATAGAAAGAATGATAAATAGATTGAGCAATTCACGAGAAAGTAGCGCAAATTTGTTAAACACATAGGGGGCAATTCGCCGCCCCATATAGTAGGCAAAAAAGAGAATGCCACTTGCGAAAAGCATATCGACTATTATTTTCTGGACAACTTGAATGACGGTATGATTTTGCCCCGCGAGTGAATTAAATATCACCATGAAAGGAATGAATGCAAGATCTTGAAACATGAGTATCCCCATAGCCATCTCCCCCACAAAACTCCCCTCCTCTCCTTTGTCTTGAATGATCTTGGCAACAATAGTGGTTGAAGAGGAAGACAAAGCAATCCCTATTAACAAACACTGAACAAACGTAAAACCAAAAAACATACTGATTAATCCTACAAAGAAAGCGGAAATGGTAAGCTGCAACAGTCCCCCCAAAAATATATATTTTTTAAGTGCAATCATACGATCAAACTGCGTCTCCAAACCCACCGTAAACATAAGAAGGAGAATGCCAAAGTATGCAAAGCTATCAAGAGACTGATGATTGGTAAATTTAGAAAAGAAATTGGAAAGCACTATTCCTCCCAGCATATATCCCACAATGGGAGAGATTTTATTTTTCTTAAAAATATACGCAATAATAAGGGGTACAAGAAGAAACATTGCTGCATTAAAAAAAAGTGAGGCCGGCAGTTCACCCATATACTTTCAGTATAGCGCAAAACAGGAGAATAATATGACTTGGTCTATCTGTTTCCGATTTTCGGTTTTTGACTTTGTGCTTTTAGCTTATTTGCTGAGAGCTTTCTTGCATTCTATGCAAAATCGGGCTTCCGGAACTAGTTCAAGACGTGCTTGAGGAATATCTTTATTGCATCGTTCGCATGTGCCATATCTTCCCTTTTTCATCAGTTCAAGAGCTATTTTCAAATCTTCTAGTCTTTTGGAAGAATCTTTTATTTCTGCCTCAACTGTGTCGTGACCTACCTGCTCACGAACATCTGTGTCTACTGCAGCATTATCAGAAGCATGGCTTGGATCGGAGAATGGATCTTCAGTCTTTAGTTCCGCTATCAGGATCGTTAGTTTTTTCTGCTCCTCCTCGATGATTGATTTTTGTTTTGTGAGAAATGTTTTTGACAATTTGCTTGACATAGTTGGTTTTCGAATTAATAAATGTTCCTACACGTGAAATAATTAAAACTCTGAAATAATACACAAAATAAAAACAAGATGTCAAGAGCAAAATATAAAACAGCAGTCCATCTATGGCGCTTTCGGTTAATAGGACGCGCTTATCCTTAAGAAATTGAAATGCAACATAAGTAGCGGAATATACACCAAAAAAGAAAAATAAGAGCGATCCCTTTTCAATTTTTTCTTTTCTTACATTGAAAAACATCGAAATAGAAATATATGCTCCGACTCCCAGAATGATTGCTTTATAAAGAGCAACTGGATGTCGAAACCATTTCCATACGATACCCGGCTCGGTCCCTGCAATAAATGCTCCCAGCTCTGCAATCGCAGTAAAAATAAATAATGAAGGCACGATGTAATCGCTCAATTCTTGAAATTTTATTTTTCTCACATAACAAGCCCATACCATTGTGGCAACCCCTCCTAAAAGCATACCCGCAGGAGATATTCCTGGATATCCATTTGCCAAGATGTATTTGAGAATGTTGAATCCAAATTCTTTAAAATGCATCAATCCATAGGCAATTCTTCCTAGAATAAGTGCACCTCCAAAAGATAAAAAAGTAATATCAAAGGCAACATCTTCTTCAAATTTTGAAATACGAATATGCTTCCAGATAAAAAAACATGCCCAAAAAAAGGCAAGCATTAAAAATACTCCGTTGGTGTAGATGTAAAGTGAACCGAGTTGGGCAAATAATGGTAGCATGGGAGTAAGTATACTGGAGTTGATTTCAAAATTCAAAAAATAAAAAATATATTGTAGCCACTAAATTCCAATATATTTAGGTTGTTCCCTCCACACAAAAGGAGCAGGTGGCAAAAATGAAGGGGCACGGCGCCCCACTTCGCAAATGCTACGCGGGGCAAGCGCGCTGTCGGCTGTGCCCTGGGGGAAGCTTTAGCGAAGGAGGGGAAGCCGTCAATTTTGACGGAATCTGGAGAAGTATCAGTAAGCTAGTATTTTCTCATTGAATAATGAGCATGAAATCGGGTTTTAGAAATCAATAGGTTTCAACCGTATTTTTTCAAATAATTTCTGCTTTTCTCTCTCCATAATCGTAGCACATTCATTGTCTGAGTGGT
>Ga0194063_10001063_pt1 | contig 18437 bp, 14 predicted proteins | sample SepL3720m_MetaG_FD_155459 | JGI IMG/M metagenome (GOLD analysis project Ga0194063, IMG submission 155459) | Anoxic zone freshwater microbial communities from boreal shield lake in IISD Experimental Lakes Area, Ontario, Canada - Sep2016-L373-20m | ecosystem: Environmental > Aquatic > Freshwater... | reverse complement strand
TATCAAAAAAGCAACCGACAGCGCAGTAACAGAAGAAGAAATCAAGGCCATGATTACAGAAGGTAGCGAATATGGCACTATTGAGGAAGAGGAAAAAGAAATTATTGAAAGAGTCTTCCACTTAGGAGATAGAAATATTACTTCTCTCATGACCCATCGAACAGATATTATCTGGTTATCGATGCAAGACACGGTTCAATCTGTGAAGGAAAAATTTGTAGACATTATCTATTCAAGTTATCCAGTTTGTGATGAAACAGTGGATGAAATCAAAGGCATCATCAATATCAAAGACCTATTGAAAGCTCCTTCTACTGTGATACTAAAAGATATTATGAAGCCTGCTTTATTCGTGCCGGAAAACAACACTGCTTATCAATTATTAGAAAAATTTAAGGATACTAAGATTCACTCCTGTTTTATTGTTAATGAATATGGCACACTGGAAGGAATGATAACATTGAACGATATAATGGAAGCAATTGTGGGAGATGTTCCCCAGACTGGCCAGGATGAATATGAAATTGTAGAAAGAACGGATGGTAGCTTTTTGGTTGATGCACAAATTCCTTTTTATGATTTCCTAAGCAGGTTCGACAAAACAGATTGGATGAATCAAGACGACCATGATTTTGACACATTGGCTGGCTTTGTTTTACACGAATTAGAACACATACCAGCTACTGGAGAAACTTTCGAATGGAGAGGATTTAGTTTCGAAATTATTGATATGGACGGCCAGCGGATTGATAAATTATTAGTGAACCTATCGGACAAAATAAAGGAAGAACTTGAAGAAAATTAGAATTGTAATATTGCTTTAGCCTCAGGATTATTCAATTTGATACTTTTCCGCTCTCCACCTACAATGGCATGAATAATACTGATTTGCTCTGCTTTATATTCATATAAAATAGTATCCGTTATTTCCAATTTTTTTACAGCATTAATAGCTGCTGCTTCATAATAACTCACTACGCCTTCTTCTATAATTTCATATCCAATAAATTGTAGGTTTACTGGTTTTCCATCCGCCACAATTTGAAGGTGTTGTAACACATAATTACTTACCAATTTATCCATGGCAGCCTTATCGGCAGGATGAATAAGATCCACGGTACCTTTATATTTTGTACGCAAAGTTTTTTCAAAATCATCTGTAAAAATCTTACAGCTAACTTCCAGGCGCTTAGCACTGGCATTGTGTTCTATTTCGGTAACACTCATAAAAACCGGATGCAGGCGGGATATTTTGCTGGCTGGGTTTACTAACTGACCCGTAAATGGAATTAGGCAGATTAGCCACTTAAATAATATTGTTACCATTGATTGATTATATTTCGTGAATACAAAAGTCTGCTTTATTTTTAAAACCACATGGGAGATTTTAAATTTTACTTTTCTACTGGATGGGAACATATCATTAGCTGGGACGCATTGGATCATCTTTTGTTTATCTTGGTACTCTCTTCCATTTACTTGATTAAAAACTGGAGGCAAGTGCTTGTATTGGTAACTGCTTTTACCATCGGACATTCTCTCACCCTAGCGTTGGCAGTGTATGAAATTATACGAATACCCGACAAATGGGTAGAATTCCTGATTCCTTGCACCATTGTATGTACCGCAGTTTTCAATCTCGCGCAAAGAGAGTACGATGCCAAGAATCTGCGATTCAACTATTTAATGGCACTAGTATTTGGCTTGATTCATGGAATGGGCTTTGCCAATACCATTCGTTTTATGATGGCAAAGGACCAGCAAATTGGTTGGAGTTTGTTTGGATTCAATATTGGCTTGGAGGCGGGTCAGGTTGTAGTAGTAATAATCATTTTATTGATAAGTCTGCTATTTGTGACAAAATTGAATGTATTTTTAAACCTGTTTTGGAATACCAAATTTGCAATCAAGCGAAAATGGTGGGTTTGGAGCATCAATATATTCAGCTTTTACATAGCCTTCAGGATGATGATGGATAGATGGCCATTTTAAAAATACTTTCGTACAAATTATCATATAATAAACCGAAACGATCACTATTAAAAAAAACAAATGAAACAATTAATCGCTTTTGCTTTTTTGGTATTGTCTTTTAGCTGTGTGCAAGCGCAGGATATACGCAACAACCCTGGAAGCAATCATGGCAATCGCTTTGAACAATTAGGCACCATCCTGCCTACACCTAACGAATACCGCACAGCCAGCGGGGCTCCAGGGCCAAAGTACTGGCAACAAAGATGCGATTATGATATTGTTTGCGAATTGGATGAAAAAGACCTTCGCTTGAATGGGAAAGAGACCTTGACTTATTTTAATAATAGTCCGGATCAGCTTACTTATTTATGGATTCAACTGGACGAAAACCAACATAGCAAAAATGACAATTCGGGTTATCAAAGCAGTAGCACCATGCAACAGCGCTATGGGGAAGGCAGTTTTGCAGCAGAAGATAAGACGGATAAATTCGGAGATAAAATAGTAAAAATAACTGATGCCAATGGCAAGGATTTAAAATATACCATCAATAAAACCATGATGCGTGTTGAGTTGCCAACTGTATTAAAACCAGGCCAACAATTCATCTTTAAAATTGACTGGTATTATTATATCCCTGATCGTATGACCTTGGGTGGACGTGGCGGTTATGAGTATTTTGCAGAAGATGGCAACTATCTATTCACCATGACTCAATGGTATCCTCGACTTTGTGTATACAGTGATTTTCAAGGATGGCAAAATCATCAGTTTGTAGGAAGTGGTGAGTTTGCATTGACCTTTGGTAATTTCAAAGTTTCCATGACAGTGCCCTCAGACCATGTAGTAATGGGCACTGGCCAATGTCAAAACTATGCAGCTGTATTAAGTCCTGCACAATTAAATAGATGGAACAAAGCGCAAAAGGCCAAGGATGTTACAGAAGTTGTAACCTTGGCAGAAGCTACTGCAAGAGAAAAAGCCAAATCCAACAGTAAAAAAACATGGATTTTCAAAGCAGATATGGTGCGTGATTTTGCTTGGGGCAGTAGCCGAAAATTTGTTTGGGATGCCATGCCAATAAACGTAGAGGGTAAAAAAGTGATGTGCATGAGTGCTTATGGAAAAGAAGCCTATAACCTCTATAGAAAATTCAGCACCAAGGCTGTAGCACATACCATTCGCACTTATTCTCACTTCACCATCCCTTACCCCTACCCTGTAGCCCAAAGTTTGGAAGCAGCTAACGGTATGGAGTATCCGATGATTTGTTTCAATTTCGGCAGGTGTGAAAAAGATGGCACCTATAGCGAAGGCACAAAGAATGGCATGTTGGGTGTGGTGATTCATGAAGTTGGGCATAATTTCTTTCCGATGATTATCAACAGCGATGAAAGGCAATGGACTTGGATGGATGAGGGATTGAATTCTTACTGTGAATACCTCGCCGAAGAATTATGGGATAATAAATTCCCTGTAAGCAAAGGGCCTGCTTATAAGATCGTGGATTATATGAAACTACCGAAGGACCAACTGGAGCCCATTATGACCAATAGCGAAAACATTGCACAGTTTGGCCCGAATGCCTATAGCAAACCTTCTACTGGCTTAAATATTCTTAGAGAAACCATTATAGGCAGAACCAATTTTGATTATGCCTTTAAAGAATATGCTAGAAGATGGGCATTCAAACATCCAACACCAGCTGATCTTTTCAGAACAATGGAAGATGCCAGCGGAGAAGACCTAGACTGGTTCTGGCGCGGTTGGTTTTACAATACAGACCCTGTAGATATTTCTTTAGACACTGTTAAATGGGCTGTCTTAAATACAGAAGCTGTTGCACCTAGAATGAATGCTGGCAATAATGTAATCAAACAAACCTTGAGCAAACCTAATTTGAATTCATTTGAAGATATCAGCAAAATAAGAAACAAAGAAGACAAGCAAATAGTATTTGCTACTGATGCAGATCTTTCCCTAAGAGATTTTTACTGGAACTACGATCGTGGGTTAGCAAAAGTAGATAGCACACCTGTAGAAATAACTATTCCAGCACCTGTTATAGATACTTTTACAACAGAACAAAAAATGGCATTGGCCGGCAATAAGAATGTATACGAATTAACCTTTAGCAATAAAGGAGGATTGGTAATGCCCATCATCATTGAATGGACTTATAAAGATGGCAGCAAGGAAATAGATCGCATTCCTGTTCAAATTTGGAGAAAGAATGAAAACAAAGTAACAAAGGCATTTATTAAAAATCAGGAAGTGGTGAGCATCAAATTGGATCCCATGAGGGAAACTGCCGACATCAATGAAAGAAACAACAGTTGGCCTGCTATTAGCAGTCCGAGTAAATTTCAATTATTCAAAGGCGGAGGCGGAGGAGGAAGAGGCCCTAGAGGGGGTGCAGGCAGCAGTGGCAATCCAATGCAGAGAGAGATAAAAAATTAATGTGCTTCTTTTTCTATAAAACCTGTAAGTTTGAAAAGCTTACAGGTTTTTTTAAATCTTCAAATTGATTTATATGTTGTCGCTAACAACCACTATCAAAAAAATACTATTGCCCTTTTGCTGTATGATTTTCTTTATCGGTAAAATTCATGCAGGCACCGTAGACACCGTACTAATCAATAGTACATCAATGCACAAAATTATCAAGGCAGTAGTGATCAAACCCAATTCGTATAATCAAAAGAAAAAAATATTCCCAGTGGTTTACCTCCTCCATGGATATGGTGGCACTTATAGCAATTGGATTATTAGAGTACCCGCACTTAAAAACTATGCAGACGATAACCAAACCATTATTGTATGTCCCGATGGCAATATTGGCAGTTGGTATTTTGATAGTCCAATCGACAGCAACTATCGTTACGAAACACATATTACTGTAGAACTCATTCAATTTATTGACAGTCATTACCGTACTATTGCCGATAAAAAAGGAAGGGCCATTACGGGATTAAGTATGGGTGGTCATGGTGCTTTATATCTTGCCATGAAGCACCCCAATATTTTTGGAGCAGCAGGTAGTATAAGTGGAGGTGTGGATCTTGGCCAAAGCAAATCCAAATTCGAAATCATGCAAAGAATTGGTGACACAATTATCAATGCTGCCAATTGGCATGACATGACGGTGATTAACCTGATTGAGCAATACACTAATACTCCAGTGAAAATAATTTTTGATTGTGGCAATAAAGATATTTTCATCGAAGGCAACCGACACTTACATCAAAAAATGAATAGCCTGGGTATTCCCCATTCCTATACAGAACGCCCAGGAGAACACAATTGGGACTATTGGAAAAACTCCATCCCCTATCAACTCCTCTATTTCAAAAGGTTTTTCTACCCCGAAAAATAATGGCATATCGCCTACACAATAAATGATACATTTACTATCTAAAAACACAAAGCTATGCTTTTCAAAAAATGGCGCTTAGTGCTATTGGCACTATTGCTTACTCAAACAAATTTTGCTCAAAACAAAACCATCGTTAATTCTCCAAATAAAAAAATATCACTTGGCTTTTGGCTAGGTGACAAAGGCCAACCCATGTATGAAGTGAATTTTCAATCAAAGCCAGTGATGTTAGCCTCTTCCCTGGGGCTAGACCTTAAGCAAACATTGAATTTGATTGTTTACCCTACCCTGAGCAACAATCTTAGCATTCTATCCATTGATGAAACTTCCAGCAATACCACCTGGAAGCCTGTTTGGGGAGATGTAAATGAAATCAGAGACAATTACAATAAACTAACGGTAAAGCTTACCCAAAAAAATGCAAATCCAATTGTATACAATATTGTATTTAAAGTATTTGATGATGGTGTAGGATTCCGCTATGAATTTCCAGAACAATCAACCATACAACATTTTATTGTTTCAGATGAATCCACTCAATTTCATTTGACAGGCAATCACAAAGCATTCTGGATTCCGGGCGATTATGATAGCAATGAATTTAGCCCAGTAGTGAGTAACTTAAATGAAGTAGACGCAGAAGACCCTAAATATGGCGCAAACATTTATGGCCACCAGTTCATTGACAAAAATGCGGTACAAACTCCATTAATGTTAAAAACAGCAGAAGGTCTTTATATTAATATTCACGAAGCGGCCTTGGTTAATTATCCGGCTATGAATTTAATGATAGACAAAAGCAATTATACGCTTACCTCTACCCTTGTACCAGATGCATTGGGTAATAAAGCCTATTTACAAACACCGGCTAAAACTCCCTGGAGAACCATCATCGTTTCTGATAAAGCAACGGATATATTAGCCTCCCATACCATCTTAAATTTAAACGACCCTTCAGTAATTAAAGATCCTAGCTGGATTAAACCCACTAAGTATGTTGGCATATGGTGGGAAATGCATGTAGGCAAATCTACTTGGGACTATGCTGGCAGTCAGAACGCAACCAATTTTGATGCGAATAACCTAAAGCCTACAGGCAAACATGGCGCTACAACGGCCAACGTTAAACGCTATATTGATTTTGCTTCAACAAATGGATTTGATGGTGTGCTAGTAGAAGGATGGAATGTTGGATGGGAAGATTGGTTCGGTCAATTCAAAGAGAATGTTTTTGATTTTGTAACCCCTTACCCCGACTTTGATGTAAAAGGTTTACAAAAATATGCTGCTTCCAAAAAAGTAAAATTGATCATGCACCATGAAACCTCTGGCTCAGTAACCAATTACGAAAGACAAATGGATACTGCCTATCGCTTCATGAAAAAATTTGGCTATGACGCCGTAAAGACTGGCTATGTAGGACATATTATTCCAAGAGGTGAGCACCACGACGGACAGTGGATGGTAAATCATTATGTTAGAGTAGCTCAAAAAACAGCGAGCTATAAAATCATGCTAGCTGCACATGAACCAGTTCGTCCAACAGGGTTGAGTAGAACCTATCCTAACTGGTTGGCCAGTGAAGCAGCTAGGGGCATGGAATTCAATGCGTGGAGCGATGGCAATAAACCCAGACATGAAACCATTTTCCCTTTTACAAGATTTATGGGAGGACCAATGGACTATACTCCTGGTATTTTTCAGCTAGAATTAAATTACTGGAACAAGGATAAAAAAGAAACCATCCATACCACCCTGGCTAAACAATTGGCATTGTATGTTACGATATGTAGTCCTTTACAAATGGCTGCCGATATGCCAGAGATTTATGAGAAAAAAATGGATGCATTTCAATTCATTAAAGATGTTGCAGTAGACTGGGATGATAGTAAATATTTAGAGGCCGAACCAGGTGAGTATATTACCGAAGCAAGAAAAGCAAAAGGAACAAATAATTGGTTTGTGGGTGCCATCACCAATGAAAATAGCAGAACGGCTATTGTTAATTTAAATTTTTTAGACGCTGGAAAAAAATACAATGCTACTATTTATGCAGATGCAGCTGATGCACATTACGAAAAAAATCCTGCTGCTTATAAAATAACTAAACAGGTAGTAGACAGCAAAATGATATTAAGCTTAGCATTAGCACCTGGTGGAGGATGCGCTATAAGCATTACTCCCATCAAATAAATCTTTACTAAAAAAATAAGGGACTTTGCAGTCCCTTATTTTTTTCTGATAAATATATTATCCCCCCGTTCTTCCGTCTCGAACAACTTTTTTCTTGCCTTTATTTTTTTTCTCCCATTCTAACATCTCAGGCGTTTTGTCTATTTTTTTAGTCTTTTCTGCAGGCGCTGCAAGGGTTTTGGTATTAGCATTGGCTACAACAGGAAATCCCCGATCATATTTTTCTAATTTAAGCAATCGACCAGAGCCCGGTTCAAAATATTTCCATTCGCCATGTTTTACACTGTATTGTTCCGCCTTTACAATTTTCTGGTCTACGATTTCGCCATTGCCTGCACCATAAACATCAATGGTATCATAGGGTGCATCGGGATTGTATCCCTTCCAGTTTTCTTCCCGAACCATATCTCCCAGATAGGTAAAATATTGTTGAATGCCATCCTTACCGCCAAAGCGATAGTTTTCCATTCCAATCAAATCATTATTCAAATTATAAACACGCCAAACTCCTTCTTTCTTGCCATTTTTGAAAAGCCCTTCTTCCTCATAACCAGGCTCTCCCCTAATTTCATCCACATGAATAATCCACTTGCCCTGTTTTAATCCTTTACTATCAATCAGGTTAAGCGTATCGCCTTGCTCTGTTAACTGAAAGCTTTGCGCATGGCCGTTCATCAAAAACAAAGTCCCTATTGCCAACAATAAACTGAATTGCAGTACTTTTAAATATTGGCTAGTCGGAATTAATTTCATCATCAATTTTTTTATATGTTAGTTGCACTTCTACTACTTATTTCTTTGTATATGATTTACAATTTAATCTTTGCAATGGTCAAAAGGAAACTCTTATTGCTTACCAAATTTACTATTTTCCTTTTTTTATTAAATGTTAATTTCTTACAGGCACAAATCAAAGCTACCAGTGCAACTGACAGGCTGAATGGTTTGCAAAAAAGGAAAGCATTAGAAGAAAATTCTTTGTTAAAAAATATCAATTTCCGAAATATCGGTCCGGTGCAAATGAATGGCCGTGTAGTAGATATTGAAGCCAACCCTTACGACCCCACCGAATTTTATGTTGCTTATGCCAGCGGAGGCTTATTTTATACCAATACCAATGGCCAAAGTATGCAACCCATCTTTGAAAGGGAAGATGCATTTTCCATTGGAGATGTTGCGGTGCATTGGCCCCCACCAGGGCAAGCCGACCAAAACAAAACTATTTGGGTGGGTACAGGTGAGGTAAACAGCAGCCGTTCCTCCTACAGTGGTGTGGGTGTATATAAAAGTTCCGACAATGGAAAACATTGGCAATACTTGGGCTTGCCCGAGAGTCATCATATTGGTAAAATTATTTTGCACCCTACCGATAACAATACTGCCTGGGTAGCGGTGCTTGGGCATTTGTATTCCGCGAATAAAGAAAGGGGTGTATATAAAACAACAGATGGTGGGCTCAACTGGAAGCAAACATTATTCGTGGATGAAAATACCGGCGTGGTGGATATGGATATCAATCCTAAAAATCCGAATGTGCTCTATGCCAGTACTTGGTACCGCGAACGCCGTGCATGGGATTGGAAAGAAAGTGGCAAAACATCTGGCATTTATAAAAGCGCTGATGCTGGCAATTCCTGGAAATTAATCAGCGGTCCCAATACCGGTTTTGCAGGAGGTGAAAAACTAGGAAGAATTGGCTTAGCCGTATTTCAGAAAAACCCCTCCATTATTTATGCAGTAATTGATAATAACAATTTAAAACCCGATACCGCCAAAAAGAAAATAGACAGCAGTAAATATCAATTGGAAGATTTTAAAAACATCAGCAAGGAAAATTTCGAACAATTGAATAATAAAAAACTGGATAGCTTTTTAATTAAAAATGGGTTTGATGCTAAATACCGCTCTGCCACTGTAAAAGAACTTATTAGAAATGACAAAGTAAAACCAACCGCTGTTTATGATTGGTTGGTAGCGGATGATGGATTTCAAAATGCAGGTATTATCGGCTGTGAAGTTTACCGATCAGACAATGAGGGGCAATCCTGGAAGAAAGTAAATAGCAAAGAGATTAATACATTTAACACCTATGGCTATTATTTTGCAAAAATAAGTTTGTCTGCAACAGATGAAAATAAAGTAGTGGTACTGGGCTTTAATTGTATCTACAGTAATGATGGAGGCAATACCTTCAGTTCTACAGATAAGAATGTTACACACCCCGATTGGCATGCTTGCTGGATTAATCCAAATCGCGATGGCCATTGGATTGCCGGTAATGATGGCGGCTGTAATATTACCTATGATTATGGCAAGCACTGGTTCAAAGTAAATAACAATGCTGTTGGACAGTTTTATAATATTGCTACCGATGAGGCCAAACCATACAATGTTTATGGTGGCTTACAAGATAACGGAACCTGGTTTGGCAGTAGTAAACTTAGCAACAATGCAGCTGATGAGGAAGAAGATGGGGAAAAAGAAGATGGAGCAGATGCCTACAACTGGAAGGGTATCGGTGGTGGTGATGGCATGCAAGTACAGGTAGATACAAGAGACAACAAAACAGTTTACAGTGGCTTTCAATTTGGATTTTACAGCAGAAGAAGTACAGATGGAGGAAGAGGAATTAGTATACATCCCATGCATGATTTGGGTGAGCCCAAATTGCGCTACAATTGGCAAACACCCATTTGGTTGAGTAAACATGGACAGGATGTATTTTATTATGGCAGCAATAAATTTCATCGCAGTCTCAATAAGGGAGAAAAGATGGAAACCTTGAGCAGCGATTTAAGCAATGGAAAAAAAGAAGGCAAAATACCTTTTGGCACAATAACTACGCTTGTGGAATCGCCTTTGAAATTTGGATTAATTTATATTGGTACGGATGATGGAAATATACAAGTTACCAGAGATGCTGGTTATACCTGGACCAAAATAAATGTAAACCTAAAAGCTATTCCCGCTGGATTATATATTAGCAGGGTAATGCCTTCGCAATACAAGGAAAGCAGGGTATACGCTACTTTAAACGGCTATCGGAATGATCATTTCCTGCCTTACTTAGTGGTGAGTGAGGATTATGGTACTACTTGGTTGCAATTGGGCACTAACCTGCCTGCAGAACCACTCAATGTGGTAAAAGAAGACCCAAAAAAAGATAGCATTTTATATGTGGGTTCCGATAATGGTTTGTATGCAAGCTTTGATAGGGGGCAATCTTTTATGTCGATGAGCCATCATCTTCCTCGTGTACCCGTTCACGATATTGCTATTCAACAGCGCGATAATGAATTAGTAGTGGGCACACATGGGCGTAGTGCCTATGTTACTAAATTGGATGAAGTACAGAAAGCTTTTGTCAAAATGACTGAATCGCTCCATAACAAAGCGCAATTAAAAACTTTTAACCCCAATGAAATGAATGTAGGCGAGCCCAATATTCCCTGCCCACCAGCGAAATCAAAGAAAAAGAACAATAAAAAAGCAAAGGCCACTGTACTAGTGGATTTAAATTCAGTAAAAAATTAATCAACAACATATGGAACTACAACAACTATTTGAACAGGCTATAGCCGACAGCAAATTACTTAATAAGAAACCAGACAATGAAACACTTTTGAAATTGTATTCATTGTATAAACAAGCTACTGAAGGCGATGTAAATACAGACCCCCCTAGCAATCCTTTTGATTTTGTAAACAAAGCCAAACATGATGCCTGGACTAGTTTACAGGGGAAGGGAAAAGAGGAAGCGATGAAAGCATACATTGATTTGGTTCAACAATTAAAAGGATAAGCTTCGCAGCTTATAAAAAATAAGAAGGCCGTCCAAATGGACGGCCTTCTTATTAAATACAGTCAGCAATTTTATTGCTTGATGAACTTACTGGAAATTTCTTTTCCGCTATTATTCACTTTAATCATGTATACCCCTTTTGGTAATTGACTAATATCAATGGCCTGAGGATTATTGATCAGCGCTTTGGTAAGCATCAGTTTTCCATTTACATCTGTGATACGTAAACTAGCAGAAGGACTAATTTGTCCCAATACACTTACGTTTAAAATATTAGTAACCGGATTAGGATAAACTTTTACAATACCATTGCCTGCTGGTTCTAGTTCAGGTTTAGCGGCAGTACCTAATTGTACTTTTAAAGTATAACAAATAGTGGTGTTATTGGCACCTGAAAAGCCATTTACTTTTACATAATAGGTTCCAGTTGTGTAACTACGTGTGATGGTTTCACTCGTGGTGCCAGCATTTTGAGATACGGCTAACTGTGTAGTACCATTACTCCTATACAAACGAAGATCAAAATCAGCGGGCAAGGTTGTCAAGGTAATAGTAGCTGTACCTGCTGTAGTGATAACAAACTTGTAAAAATCATTATCGGTTGTTGTATTAATCAATCCCTTGATATCGGTATTGAATGGAATAGTAGCTGCTCCTGAAGCAGTACCATTGGTTGATACATCGTAAATACCAGGACAAGTACTAACAGCCGTTGTTGTAAACTGTGCTTGTGTATAAGCACTGGTTAAACCAACTGTTGTACAATTAGCAAGAACTCTCCAATCGTATAAAGTAGAAACTGCCAAACCACTTAATCCTAGAGAGGTGGCAGTAGTAGCAGCAGCAGCATTAGTCCAAGTAGCAGCACTTGCTAACTTATAATCTACAGTATAATTAGCAGCCCCAGAAACAGCAGACCAACTAACAGTAGCAGTACTGGAGGTAATAGCAGAAGAACTTAATCCTGCAGGTGCATTACAAGAAGCAGGAGCAGTGGTTGTAAATTGTGCTCCTATATAATTTCCACTTCCTGCAGCACAGGTAGCGCGTACTCTCCAATCGTATAAAGTGCCTTGGGTAAGTCCACTAACGCTAACGGATGTAAGTGCAGTAGCAGTAGCTAGATTCGTCCAGGTAGCAGCAGTAGATAATTTATAATCCACATCATAACTAATAGCGCTGGCCACGGCAGTCCAACCTAAGGTAGCACCAGTATTAGTAATAGAAGTAGCAGTTAAACCAGCTGGGTCACCACACAATGCAGGTGTACAATTATCCAAAGTAAAAGAAGCGATGCGGGTACTCCAAGTGCTGGCCGCATTGTACTCGCAGGTAAACCAAAAACGAATACCATCAGGATCTGCTACCAATTGATTGTAATCACCATAACGGGTACTACTATTCGCAGCTGTACCAGCAATGATAACAGATTCAGCATATGTCATGGTATTCAAAGCATCGCAAGATTTCCTGCCAGTGTAACGTGCCCCAGGCGTAAAGCCAGTGGCGGAAGAAGAAACATTATATGCTAACCCGATATTTCCGGCAGCATCATAACAGATGCCAGGTAACCATCGGTGGGTATCGTCAGGGGCATAAGTACTTTGTTGGTAAACAGACCAATTACCGGTAGTCTTACGCAATTCATACCAACGAACACCTGAAATATTAGTGCCTTTATCCACTACATGCGACAATACGATGCCTTCAAAACCACCAAAGTTTCGGTAGATGGGTTCATTCATTATTTTTTGATGAAGGGCTTCAACTTTTACGGTACTACCCGATTGAGTGATACACTGTCCCCTAGTAGTTGTACAGATATCCGACTTAAAAGCGGTAACTGCCATAGATGATTTTGCTACTACACTTGTTAATGAGGGGGTGGTGAAATTCACTTTGAATTCAAATAAACCAATACTATCAACATCACTTGTACTTGTTGTCCAGGCATCATCCGACATATAAGCAATCAAACCACCTGAGCCTGCGGGAGGCAAACTAGTACCCTCCAGGCAAACAGGGCTCATAGAGAAATGTTTATTGGTAGTGCCCAATGTAAATTTTTGAACAGTAGCAGTAGCATTTCCAGCAATCATTTTTGCACGGTCAAATGCATAAACTGTAGATCCCGAATAGGTGGTACCATTGGCAAAATCATTGGTAGTGGCATAATAGGCATCTGGCCAAACAGAAAATTTGGGATAATCGGGGAAGGTAGTACCTGTGCTAAAAAAGTAAACATACCATGCTCCTGCTGGATCATTGGTTTGAGACACTGCAAAGGTTAAGCCTTCTGTTCCTGTTTCTGGTTTATTATTAAACTCAGTTAGAATATACCGATCAGCCAATTGGTCATACAAAGCGATTGGATCACCCAAACCACCTTTACCGGTGATGGCATCCATATAAGTTTGAGCAACTACCTGCCCGCCAGTTTTGTTAAATACTTTAAACAATGCACCAGAAGAACCATTGATCATTTGAATCACATGATTGGGACCCACACATAAGGTTGGATCAGGTGGATTCAGTGGCTGGTATCCGATACCATTAAAATTAGCAGAAATTACATTGTCAGGACTAATCCCGTTGCCATGTGGGCGATTGGGATATTGCATTTGCAATGCTGGATCCTTGAGGATATTGGCACCAAATGGAGCTTCGGCTCCTTCTTCAAATGCTTCATCCTTTCCGATTATTCCATCCAAATCACGTACTCGTACATCTGGAATAGCTTTATCGGCTGGAGTAAAATCACGCAAAGGCTTTGTGATTTTCACCAATCTGCCTGTAAGCACAATGGGATTTTTAAAAAAGGATTGATTTTGTGCAAATAGTGCACAACTAAATAGTAATACAAATACTGTTAGTAGTTGTTTGCGCATTTTGGATCGATTTAATTTTTGAATAGACGCAATATATAATTATTATTCCGATACCCCAACAGCAAAAAAAACTGACCTGGTAATGTGTATAAGTTTTTTATTATACAATTTAAAATACCCGGCAGTTTAAGTATGATTTGTACACTGAATTGTATAAAAATATTTTTTTGTGTGGATAATTTTATGGCAATTTGTAAAAAATTTGGCCATGGCTGCCTTTAAAATAAAAGAACTATTGAAAAAGGACCTGCTGTTGGAGTTTCGTCAACAGCATACTTTCTATGGTATTCTACTATACATAGCCAGTACTATATTTGTATTGTACTTATCCGTTGACAAACCCGATGCTGTTGTTTGGAATAGCTTATTCTGGGTGATCCAATTATTTATTTGTGTGAATGCTGTTGCAAAAAGTTTCTTGCAGGAAAGCAAGGGCCGATTATTGTATTTTTATTCCATTGCCTCTCCTGCTGATTTTATCATTAGTAAAATACTCTACAATGTGTTACTGATGATATTGATGAGTAGCATTAGTCTTTTGCTATTTTTCTTCTTTTTATCCAATCCTGTTGCCAATACTTTACAATTCACAGGAATTGTTTTACTAGGAGGCATTAGCTTAAGTCTTGTATTTACGCTAATGAGTGCTATTGCGGCCAAAGCCCAACAAAATGCAGCCCTCATTGCTATCATGGGCTTCCCAATTATTTTACCTCAATTGATGATATTAATGAAACTCAGTAAGGCTGCCTTTGCAGAAGTATTCAGACAGGGCGCGGTAATGAATCTGTGCTTAATGATTACTGGGCTAGATATATTAGTAATTGTAATGGCGGTTGTACTATTCCCATTTCTGTGGAAAGAGTAAGTTTTATCCACCTTGATTGATTCCTAATAAATAAGTTCCCTATCTTTGCAACTCAAAACATTTGAATCTTCTCTGTGAAGAAAAATTGGTGGAAAATATTATCGCTCGCATTACTGATCTACACGGTTGTAGCAGGCTTTTTGGTGAAAGTACCAGACCTTCCCATCATCCATCAATCGATCCGCAATCTTTATTTTCACGTATGCATGTGGTTTGCCATGATGATATTATTCATCATCAGTTTTGTGTACAGTGTTAAATACTTAAAGACAACCAATTACCGCTATGATATTTCGGCCCGACATTTTGCTGCAGTAGGCGCTTATTTGGGCATACTCGGATATATCACAGGCGCCATTTGGGCCAATTATACTTGGTTAACTGATCAAAGTCAAAGTTTAGGTTCTGTATTAAAAGAGCCCAAACTTATTGGAGCGGCCATCGCATTATTAATCTATGGTGCCTACTTTGTTTTACGTGGCAGTTTTACTGATATTGACAAAAGAGCAAGAGTAAGTGCAGTCTATAACATTTTCGCTTTTGTCATGCTATTCCCCAGTATCTGGATTATTCCAAGAATGGTGGGCAGTTTGCATCCAGGAGCACCTGGTAGCAATACGGGCAATCCCGCATTGAATGCGCAGCAAGACTTAGATAGTACCATGCGAATGGTTTTCTATCCTGCTGTTATTGGTTGGACCTTATTGTCAGTTTGGCTGGCCACATTGAGAATTCGAATGCAGTTATTAACAGATAAATCATTATTAAATGAGAAATAATTTTTTCACTCCAGCAATAAAGAGCATATCATTAACCCTCAGCTGCCTACTTTTCCAATTTATTTCATTTGCCCAGGAAAAAACAAACGAAAGTTTTGATGCCACCATGCGCAATAATGGAAAAATTTATGTAGTAGTAGCTGTTTGCCTTACTATCTTGATTGGTCTTTTTTTGTATGCTTTCCTAATTGATAGAAAGCTAAGTAAAATGGAAAAAGAAAATTAAACCGTCCGCCAGCCGGTTGGGCTTCGCCCATATAAAAAAATAAACAACGATTGTAAACAAAAATTAGCATTTTTATGTCAGCAGAAAAACATTACAGTTTTTTTCAAAGTGTAGAAAAAAGCTTTGACAAAGCAGCCAAATTCACCAACTGGGATTCCGGTTTACTAGAACAAATTAAACAATGCAATTCAGTATTAAGAATGCATTTCCCTGTAAAGGTGGATGGCAAAATTGAAGTAATTAAAGCCTATCGTGTTCAACACTCTCACCATAAAGCTCCTTGTAAAGGTGGTATACGATATAGTCCAGAAGTAAACTTGGATGAAGTGATGGCACTAGCCGCATTGATGACTTTCAAATGTGCTATTGTAAATGTACCTTTTGGTGGTGCCAAAGGCGGTATTACCATTGACCCAAAAAAATACAGCGTTTATGACCTTGAAAAAATAACAAGGCGTTATACTGCTGAATTGGTAAAGAAAAATTTCATTGGGCCTGGCATCGATGTTCCCGCTCCTGATTATGGCACCGGCGAAAGAGAAATGGCTTGGATCGTAGATACTTATGCCTCTCTCAAACCAGGAGACATAGATGCGGCTGGTTGTGTTACAGGTAAGCCTATCACACAAGGTGGTGTAAGAGGACGTAGAGAAGCCACTGGACTAGGTGTATTCTTTGGCATTCGCGAAGTATGTAATATGCCAGATATCATGGCTAAACAAGGATTGACTATAGGCGTAGAAAATAAAACAGTAGTGGTACAAGGATTGGGTAATGTGGGCTACCACACCGCTAAATTCTTCCGCGAAGGAGGGGCTAAAGTAATTGCATTGGCTGAATACGAAGGGGCTATTTTTAATGCCAATGGACTGAATGAAGAAGAAGTTTTTCAACACAGAAAAAAAACTGGTTCTATTCTTGATTTTCCAGGTGCCACCAATTTGGCAAAGAGCTCAGACGCGCTGGAATTAGAATGCGACATCTTGATACCCGCAGCACTTGAAAATGTAATCAATGGAGAAAATGCGCCAAGAGTAAAAGCTAAAATTGTAGGAGAAGCAGCCAACGGACCTTGTACACCTGAAGCAGATGATGAGTTTAGCAGAAGAGGTATACTTTGTGTTCCCGACATGTATTTAAACGCTGGTGGAGTAACCGTTAGTTACTTTGAATGGTTGAAAAACCTTAGCCACGTTCGTTATGGTCGTTTGGAAAAGAGATTTGCTGAAAACCTCAATGGCCGAATCATCAACCAAATTGAAGAATTGAGTGGAAAATCAGTGAATCAAAAAGATAAAAACTTAATTATTCACGGGCCAGAAGAAGAGGATTTAGTACACAGTGGATTAGAAGAGACCATGATTAACGCTACCCGCGAAATCATGGAAATATGGAAAAACAATCCATCTATTCCCGACATGCGTACAGCCGCTTACGTTAGTGCCATCAACAAAGTAGCAGTCAGCTACAATGAATTAGGCATTTTCCCATAATAAAATTTGAACCAGCATAAAAAAACCAGCAAAAGCTGGTTTTTTTATGCTTATACATTGAAGTAATTTAAATCAGTAGTCCGGCAGCTCACTCATTTCCACTGGACCAGCGCTAGTTATTTTAAATCCAAAACTATTTTCTCCATTGCTGATAAGAATATATTTCATCTGCAGCGATTGATTATACCGCAACACTTGTTGCAATACTTTCTCGTTCAGTGGTACATTCATTTCTTTGCATTCAATAATCATAAAGGGCAATTGTGAGCGATCGTATACTAAAATATCTACCCGCTTTTTCAATTCGCCTAAATGAATTTCCTTTTCAACAGCAATTAAACTAGCTGGGTAATTTTTAACCTGTACTAAATATTGTAATATATTTTGCCGTACCCACTCTTCTGGTGTCAATACAACCCATTTCTTCCTGATAAAATCAAAAATCATTTCTTTGCCGGCTTCCATTTTAATATTTGGCTGATATGGAGGAAATTCAATTTTAATCATCGAACTGCAGCAAATTTTGTAATTTTAAAAATAAACCTACTTGCTCAAAGATAAGTGGTTCGATTGACCAACACAAGCAGGTACTAGTAAGTACTACTGGATAATTATTTTAAAATTGAAATCATGAAATCAAAAGGAGAAATTGTAGACAACTGGTTGCCCAGATATACCGGCGAATCATTAGAAAATTTTGGCGAATATATTTTACTGACCAATTTTGGCAATTATGTCGACATGTTTGCCGAATGGAACCAAGTACCTGTTATTGGCAAAGATCGACCCATGCAATGTGCTACAGCCAATAATATTACCATTATTAATTTTGGAATGG
>Ga0194063_10001062_pt1 | contig 18464 bp, 15 predicted proteins | sample SepL3720m_MetaG_FD_155459 | JGI IMG/M metagenome (GOLD analysis project Ga0194063, IMG submission 155459) | Anoxic zone freshwater microbial communities from boreal shield lake in IISD Experimental Lakes Area, Ontario, Canada - Sep2016-L373-20m | ecosystem: Environmental > Aquatic > Freshwater... | reverse complement strand
AGCCCCGTAAGCGTCTTAATTACCAAACCCCTGCTCAAGTCTTTGCTACTCATTTCCCCTGTTCAATTCGAATTGAAACTCCTCCTCATTTTAATTCACTCTGTTGCACTTCGAATTAAAATCTAGGACAAATCGTGCTTTTTGCGTATCTCTTGCCTTTTGCACGCGTTCGGCTATTTTTTCACTGCTTTCTGAATCCTCTTTCCCGGCGAGTTTTTCAAATTTTACGGGAGACACATCAATATACAAATCAATACGGTCTAAAAGCGTTCCAGACAATCGTTTTTGGTATTTAGAAACCTGCATGGGCGCACAAGTGCAGGGTTTTTCAGAATTCGGAACATTATAATATCCGCATGGACATGGATTCATCGCTGCAATAAGCGAAAAATGAGCGGGAAACTCTGAGCTTCCGGATGCACGAGAAACCGTAATTTTTCGGTCTTCTAGCGGTTGGCGCAGCACTTCTAAAACGGTAGAGGGAAATTCTGCAATTTCGTCTAAAAACAACACCCCACGGTGCGCAAGAGAAATTTCTCCCGGTTTTGGGCTTTTCCCTCCTCCCACAATAGAAATATTAGACGCGGTATGATGCACAGTTCGAAAGGGGCGCATGGTAATAAGAGGGGTTTTGGCGGGCAAAAGCCCTGCGATAGAGTAGATTTTGGACACTTCAAATGATTCTTCGCGGGTCATGCTTGGTAAAATTCCTCGAAACGCCCGAGCCATAAGCGTTTTTCCACTTCCAGGAGACCCACACATCAGCACATTATGAGCTCCTGCTGCTGCAATTTCTAAAGCGCGCTTCGCACTTTCTTGCCCTTTAATGGCAGAAAAATCTTCATTTTTGGAGAGCAAAAAAGCGTCATTCCCCACTAAATCTTGAAGCGCGGTAGGGGACAAAAGAGAGTCGCCCAAAAAATGCGAAGTAAGAGCGGAAAGTGTTTCCACCGCATATACCGAAATCCCCTCTACTAAAGCGGCTTCATACGCATTTTCTGCCGGAACAAACAAATGTTCCACGCCTCGCTCTTTTGCTGCCAAAGCAACCGGTAAAATACCAGATACCGGACGAAGTCGCCCATCTAATGCCAGTTCTCCCAAAAAAAGCGCGTGGTCAAAAATATCCGAATGCGGAATTTGTTCGGATGCCAGCAAAATGCCCACCGCGAGCGGAAGGTCAAACAGCGGTCCCACTTTTCGAACATCTGCGGGAGCGAGATTGATGGTAATACGAGGACCGGGGAAGCGAAATCCAGAATTTTTTATGGCACTTTTTACCCGTTCTTTCGCTTCTTGTACGGCGGTATCGCCCAGCCCCACAATAGTAAACGCCACCATTCCGTTACGAATATCCACCTCCACCTCTACCGGAAGAGGATCCATCCCGAGCATGGTCATGGAGTGGAGGCGCGAGAGCATAAAAAAATGCAAAAGTACTGGTACTGTAGCAGAAAAAGTAAATATATTTACATTTTTTTAAGAAAAATGAACATCCTGTAAATATATTTACTATGAGCAGATTTGAGGGGGACTGCATTGCAGATGTGCCCCATAAATATCTTCTGGATTGGCTTTTGGAAAAATAAGAGAAGAAGGATTTCTCAAGCAAAAATGGATACCTGAACTTTTGCTTTCTTTTCTTCCTGGAAATATGCCAAAATCCACAGCGTATTTTATAGGGGAAAAATATGTCACCAGAAATGATTCTTTTGCGGGATAAATACCATGATATCAAAATAAAAAGCTGGAAATATAGGAAAATCCTTGTAGGAGGTAGAGATTTTTGTTTTCACCAATTCTCAAAAAATACCGCCCAGGCAAAGGCAAAACCGTTTGTAAAATGGGTAGGAGGAAAACGACAATTATTATCCCAATTTCACAAACTCTACCCTCAAAATTTTAATCCTCAAAAAAACACCTATTTTGAGCCATTTATAGGAGGAGGAGCTGTTTTTTTTGACCTCCAACCCTACCAAGCTGAAATTTCAGATGTGAATGAAGAGCTGATTATCACTTATCAAGTTATTCAAAACCAGGTGGAAGAGCTGATTGAAAGCCTGCAAAAACACATTTATGAGAAAGAATATTTTTTAAAAGTGCGGGCACAAAACCCCAAAGACCTTTCGAATATTGAGAGGGCTTCGCGATTTATTTTTTTGAACCGCACCTGTTTTAACGGTTTGTATCGCGTAAACCAAAAAGGGGGCTTTAATACGCCTTTTGGGCGCTACACCAACCCCATTATTTGCGATTCGGAAAACTTACGAAATGTGAGCAAAACCCTGGAACACACGAAAATTTTTGTGCGGAGCTACAGCGAAGTTCTTAAAAATGCTAAAAAAGGAGATTTTATTTACTTTGATCCGCCGTATATTCCCCTAAATGTGACTTCCAATTTTACCAGTTACACCAAAGACAGTTTTGGGCTAGAAGAGCAAAAAAAGCTTCGAGATACCTTTGCAGAACTTTCCAAGAGAGGATGCTTTGTAATGCTTTCCAACTCCGACACATCGCTTACTCGAGAGCTGTACCAAGATTTTATGATTCGCAGTGTGCAAGCCGGTAGGGCAATAAATTCAAAAGGGGGAAGCAGGGGAAAAGTGGGGGAAGTGGTGGTATGTAATTATTAATTTTTTTATTTTTTTATGGCAAACAACCGAATAGAAGCTGAAGCTGTTTCATTTTCAGAAATTTTCAAAAAAGTCTCAGAGAAGCATATAGTACCTTCTTTGCAAAGACCTTATGTTTGGGATTCTAAAAAACAGGTTATAAAATTTTTTGATGACATCAATGAAAATGATGAAGAATATTTTATAGGAAGTATTGTTTTTGTGTCTTCAAATGGAACAATACACAGAGATAAAATTATTGATGGACAGCAACGATTAACAACCATTGCCTTAATATTAATTGCAATAAGAGACATAATTAAGTTATCTGGTCTAAGCGAAGACAAAGAATTAACGGACACTTTGAGAGAAATACACTCTTTTATTCAATATATAGATTCATTTGATAATGAAAAAATAATAAGATTGGAGTTTTCTGATTCTTACACTAATAATTTCTTTAAAATTTTGATAAATAATGAAAAGGAAAAACCTGTCACAGATACTCAAAAAAGACTAAATGAAAATTATTTATTCATTTATTCAAAGCTAAAAGAATATTTTATAGAAAATAATGAAATTAATAAGAATAAAATCATTGTGTTTTTTAATAAAGTGAAGACTTTACAAATTGTTTGCATACGATGCACGGATGATGGTGCAGCTTATGAATTATTTGAAAGCATTAACGCAACGGGATTATCTCTTGCAAGTTTAGATTTAATTAAAAACTTTATATTTAAGAAGTCAAAATCGTATAAAAAGGAAGCTTTGCAAGAAGTGGAAGAGAAGTGGCAAGAACTAGAGAATTCGTTTTCTGAAAATAGAAGTTTATTAAAAACTTTTATTAGGCATCATTGGATTAGCAATGGTAATTATACAAGTCATTCAAATCTATATAAGGAAGTAGAAAGAACTTATTCAGATAACCCTCAAGATCTAGAAAAATATACAAATGAATTGATGAATGATTCACAAGCATATTTATATCTAAGAAAAGCCAGTATTGATGTTTTAGAAAAATTAAATTCTTTGAAAGAATTTGACAAAAAAAGATTAAAAGAAGACCTGAATTTTTTATCTTTTTTGGATGTGGACCAAGTTTATGCCCCTTGTTTATTTTTTTATAAAAACTTTTCATCAGATGATTTTATAAAATACCTACACAGATTGATTGCTTTTCAATTTTTATATAAATATATCCCGGGTAGCCCTAGTGCTGCAGAAAAGGTTTTTGCTAATATATGCAAGTATAAATCTGATAAAAATAAAATCAGCGAAGAATTCCAAAAGTTAAAAAAATTAGTAGAAAAACAAAAAGAAATATTTTGTAATAATTTTATTGAAAAGGCTTCGTATAAGGGAGGGGATTCTGGAGATATACAATTTTTACTAGAAAGATATATTTTTTCCAAAGGAGAGCCATACGCTTTCAAAGAACCGACTATTGAGCATATTATTAGTCAAAAGACTATTAAAAACAAAATAACTCATAATATAGGGAATTTGACCGTATTAGAACGGAGCAAGAACTCTTCTTTACCTGAACTATTTGATGAAAAAATAGAATACTATAATAAGAGCCCTTTCCCTGAGCACAAAGAAATCATATCAAAGTATGAATTTGGATTAGATTATGAAAAAGCTATAAAAAGAAGAGCTGAGGATATAGCTTCTGCTATTTATGACATTTTTTTACTCACCATAGATACTGGAAAATTTGTTTAAAAATATATCTCACTAATATTCCTTTCTCATGCACATCATCACCCGTTTACAGGCAATCCAAAACCTTGAAAAATACCTCGGGCAAAACCTTTTAGAATATGCAAACCAGTTTGGCATTACCGTTTTTAAGGAAGGAAAACAAAATAAAGGCTGGAAAGGGTTGGTTTTAGAGCGACTAGCAGGGCTTGAAAATGACAATAAAAAAGCCCCCAATGGGCTTGGATTTGAGCTCAAATCGGTTTCGTTTCGATACAACAAGAAAAAAGGAAAATTATTTCCAAAAGAAACCATGGCAATTACCATGCTCAACCCTCAAGAACTGACAGATACGCCATTTTTTAAAAGCCATTGTTGGGAAAAACTCAAATCTATAGTTTTTTGCTCGGTAGAATGGAACGAATGCTTTCAAAATGATTGTAAACTCCTTCATGTTACCTCGTTTGATCTCCAAAATGATGATGTTCTCATTAAAGAACTCGAAGCAGATTATGAATTTATCCGAGAAAAACTTATAAATAAAGGTTTTAAAGCTCTAACAGGAAAAGATGGGAAATGGATACAAGCACGAACAAAAGGCGGAAAAGGAAGTACTTCCCGAGCTTTTTATGCGAGACCCGTATTTTTAGCAAAGGTTTTAGAAATATAGATTTTGTAAGTTTTTTACTTTACAAAAATACTTTTTAGTGAAAAAATGTTGGAGGAAAAAGTTTTAGCAGTGATGGCAGAAAAAAATCTCAAGCCCCGCAATGTGTATATTCCGCTGGGCATAAACCGAGTAAATTTCTATCAAGCCATTAAAACCGCTAATCTTGGAAATCCTACTCTGCAAAAAATCCTTGATTTTTTGGGGGTAAAAATCATTCTTTCACTCCAAGAAAATGACCCTCTACCTAGTTTCTAACGATGATTTAGATGACAAAATCCCTATGGATTCATTTATTTTTTGTGGGAAAAATTGGGATTGGTACTTTACAGAAAAGCCAGAGAATTACCCTGTAGAAGTTTTTGAAAATTGCATTTTCTCCAAAGAATATCCCGACGGAATAGAAGATGTTGGATTTATTGATTATGATAGAGACCAAGGAATTTTCTTATTTTTTGAAAAATATATTCCAGAAAATTTTCCAAAAGAAAAATTGTTTAATGCATCTCGAGACGATTTATTGTTAATCGCTGATTAACACTTGCCACAGCTATTCCTAAAAAAAGAGTATGTTTTTAAAACTTTACTATGAAACTCCATCCCGAAACTTTTGATCTCGAGTGTTCCACCGTTTGGTCTTTCCCACGCCGTGGGAATTGGGCAACGCATAAATCTACTTGGCGAGGAAATTGGGCACCAGAAGTAGTACGAAACCTTTTGCTCCGCTATTCCCACGAAGGCGATACCATTTTAGACCCCATGGTAGGGGGCGGAACCACTGCCATTGAAGCAAAAATTCTCAACAGAAATGGAATTTATTGCGATATTAACGACCTCGCTTTGGAACGCACCAAAAAATCTTTGGAATTTGCGGTAGAAAATACTTCTTCGTACACCATCCAAAAATACGACGCCAGAAATTTGGATTTTTTAGAAAGCGAAAGTATTGATTTTGCGCTCAATCATCCGCCGTATGCCGATATTATCCAGTACAGCGAAGGAAAAATCCCTGAAGATCTCTCCAATATCCACGATATTGAAAAATTTTGTGATGAAATGGGAACCGTTGCCAAAGAACTGTTTCGTGTTTTAAAACCGGGAAAGTTTTGTGCTGTTCTCATAGGAGATACGCGCCGAAACAAAATGTACCAACCCATGGCGTTTGGCGTTATGCAGCAGTTTTTAAGTGCCGGTTTTCTCCTAAAAGAAGACATTATTAAACAGCAACATAATTGCCAAGCTACGGGATTTTGGAAGAAAAAATCACAGGAACATAATTTTCTCCTTATTATGCACGAGCATCTTTTTGTGTTTCAAAAACCCAGTACTCTCCCTGCCCTCTAAAAAAACGGAGCCTTCATAAAGCTCCGTTTTGAGTATTAAAAAAAGAGAAAACCCTCTTATTTCATGGTTTCTTCCATAATTTTTTCCCGAATTTCTTCTGCCAATTTTGGATTTTCTTTTAAATAGACTTTCGCATTTTCTACTCCTTGCCCCAACTTTGTTTCTCCGTAGGAATAAAACGCTCCTGATTTTTTTACCAAATCGTGGCTTACCGCAACATTTAAAATATCTCCTTCTTTTGAAATTCCTTCGTTAAACATAATATCAAACTCTGCTTTTTTAAACGGAGGTGCGATTTTATTTTTTACCACTTTTACCACCACTTTGTTCCCCGTTGCCTCTTTGTCATCGCCCGTTCCGGACTCAATTTTTGCCGTTCGACGAATTTCCATACGGATAGACGCGTAAAATTTAAGCGCATTTCCTCCGGTGGTGGTTTCGGGGTTTCCAAAAACCACTCCAATTTTCATACGGATTTGGTTGATGAAAATAATGGTACATTTGGTTTTAGAAACAACCGCGGTGAGCTTTCGAAGTGCCTGAGACATCAGCCGCGCTTGGAGTCCCATGTGAGAATCTCCCATCATTCCATCAATTTCGGCTTTTGGCGTTAATGCCGCCACCGAGTCGATAATAATAAGGTCTACCGCTCCAGACCGTACCAAAAGCTCCGTAATTTCTAATGCCTGCTCGCCAGAATCGGGCTGAGAAATAGTGCATTTTTCCAGGTCGAGCCCAATTCGTTTGGCGTATTCTGGGTCCAATGCGTGTTCCGCATCAATAAACGCTACTTGTCCTCCTGTTTTTTGGCATTCTGCGGCAATGTGTAAAGTAAGGGTTGTTTTCCCAGAAGACTCTGGTCCATAAATCTCAATAATTCGTCCTTTCGGAACTCCTCCTCCCAGTGCAATATCCAGCCCAATAGAACCCGTAGGAATAGTTTCTACATTTATTCTTCCGGCATCCGAAAGATTCATAATGGAACCTTCTCCGTATGTTTTTTGAATTTGTGAAAGCGCATTTGCTAATGCTTCTGCTTTTGGATTTTTTGCCATTTGGTCTTTTTCGGTTGGTTCTTTTGCCATAAAAAAGGGGTGAAATTCTTCGTAAAGTGTGGCATGTTTTTATGCGAAAGGCAAATTTTGAAAGATTTCTCATGCAATTTATAAATCCCGAAGGATCCCACCGTATTATATGTCCCCAAAATGAAGAAATTCTGTTGGAAGATATATCTCCTGGAACACGGAGTTTTGCACTGGATATTACGGTAGAAGGAGAAAACACCACGGTAATGGTACGAGGAAAAGTGCACACCACGGGGGAAGAAAAAAAACAGTGGGATATTTCTCTCACCCTTTTGGGAAAAAATCAGTCTGCGACTCTCCTTTTGCGTGGAGTTGCGGATGATGCCTCACGGATTGTGTTTGACGGTTCTGGAGTAATAAAAGCCACCACGGAAAATGGAAAAATGCGCATTGATGAAAAAGTTTTTTTGTTTTCCAAAAACGCGTCCGCTCAAGCGCTTCCCGTGCTTCGGGTAGAAACCGACACGGTACAGTCGGCTTCTCACAGCGCGTCCATTACCCCTTTCTCCGAAGAAATACTGTTTTTCCTCTCCTCCCGAGGTATTTCCCCAGAGGAAGCAAAAGAGGTTTTAAAAGAGGGAGTTCTTCATTTTTAGGATCTTTTCATTTTTACTGCACCACAAACCCTACAATTTTCTCGGGCACAAAAATTTCTTTTAAAATTTCCTTTCCGTCTAGGTATTTTTGTACATTTTCTATTTCTTTTGCCAGCGTTATTGCCTCTTCTTTGGGCGTACTTTTTGCTGTTTCAAAATCCCCTCGCAGTTTCCCGTTAATTTGTACGGCATACACTACGGTGTCCTCCACCAGCATTTTTGGGTCGTATTCTGGCCACGGTTCAAAAGAGATCGTTTTTTCTCCTCCTAAAAACTCGTGCCACATTTCTTCTGCCAAATGGGGCGCAAATGGGGAGATGAGTTTTACAAACTGGCTCATGGCTTTTTTGGGCAACTTCTCCAACTTTTGTGCCGCGTTTACAAAAATCATCATCTGAGAAATAGCCGTATTAAACTTAAATTCTTCAATATCATCGCCAATTTTTTTTATGGTTTGGTGCACAATTCTTTGAAACTCAAGTGAAGAACTTTCATCTTCCTCTAAAAATGGTTTTTCAAAAAGACGCCATATTTTCTGCAAAAACCGATACATTCCCTCTGTTGCTGCCGTATTCCAGGCTTTATTTTGCTCAAACGGTCCCATAAACATCTCGTACATCCGCAAAGTATCCGCTCCAAAAGCTTCTACAATTTCATCCGGATTCACCACATTCCCTAAAGATTTACTCATTTTTTGTCCATCTTCGGCTAAAATAAGCCCTTGGTTCATGAGCTTTGTAAATGGCTCTTTCGTGGAGACAAATCCGAGATCGTACAACACTTTATGCCAAAACCGGGAATACAAAAGATGCAAAACCGCGTGTTCGGCTCCTCCCACATACAAATCTACCGGTCCCCATTTCTGTTCATTTTCCGGTGAACAAAATGCGTTTGAATTTTTGGGATCCATAAATCGCAAATAGTACCACGAAGATCCTGCCCACTGGGGCATCGTATTTGTTTCTCTTTTTGCATTTCCACCACATTGCGGACAAGTAGTATTTACCCAATCGGGAATCGTTGCCAAAGGAGATTCTCCCGTTCCGCTCGGTTCATATTTTTCTACCGCAGGAAGGGTAAGAGGAAGAGCGTTTTGGGGAACCGATACTGTTCCACAGGTTTCGCAATGAATAATAGGAATCGGTTCTCCCCAATAGCGTTGGCGGGAAAAAACCCAGTCCCGGATCTTATAAGAATCTCTTCTTTTTGCGAGCGCATGAGTTTCGAGATAATTTTTAATTTCCCCACGAAGATTACCTGATTTTTTCCCATTAAATAAGGATGGTTCTATCAAAACTCCATTTTTCATATCAGAGAAGCAATACTCTAAGTTTTTTACTTTTTCAGCTTCTTTTAAATCACTCGGGAAAAGCACCGTTTTTAAAGGAATATTATATTTTTTAGCAAAAGAAAAATCTCGTTCATCATGAGCCGAACACTTTACGATTCCAGTCCCATAATCTGCAATGGCAAAACTCGCAATCCAAATGGGTAAATCTCCATTCCCTACTGGGTCACAAATATATCGACCGGTAAAAATCCCCTCTGGCTCTTTTTCCTCTTCAAATCCTCTTTTGGTACGCTTTTCAAGAATGTCTTCGCAAAATTTTAAAATTTCCTCTTTATTCTCCACGCCCTCTAAAAGTCCTTGTAACAGAGGATGATCAGGAGCGATAACCACAAAAGTATCCGCACAAAATGCTTCAAAATGGGCGCTAAATGTTTGAATAATCATACTGGTATCCTTTACTGGAGCAGAAAAAATCATCCCATCACTCCTTCCGATCCAGTTTCTCTGCATCATTTTAATTTTTTCTGGCCAATTGAGGGCTTCTAAATCCAAATCCTCCAGCAACCTTTCTGCATACTTCGTAATTCTCAGCATCCACTGTCGTAAATTTTTTCTCGTTACGGCACTGCCACACCGGTCACATTTTCCGTCTACCACTTCCTCATTTGCCAACCCTGTTTTACAGGAAGGGCAAAAATTTATAGGCGCTTCTTTTTCATACGCCAAGCGGTAGGGAGCCAAAATTTCTTCTTGTTGTTTGGGCGAGAGAGCTTGAAATGCTTTTTCATTCATCCGTTTTTCTCGTAGCTCCGCTATTGGCTTTGCTTTTTGTTCCCCTTCATCAAAATACGAATTATAGAGCTGTAAAAAAATCCACTGCGTCCACTGAAAGTATTCGGGATCCGTCGTGTTTATTTCCCGGTCCCAGTCATAACTAAAGCCGAGAGACTTAATTTGGCGCGTAAAATTTTCAATATTTGCTTTGGTGGTAATACTCGGGTGAGTCCCTGTTTTTATGGCGTAGTTTTCCGCGGGAAGCCCAAAGGCGTCCCATCCCATAGGATGAAGAACGGCAAACCCTTTCATGCGTTTATACCGGGAAACAATATCTGTTGCGGTATAGCCTTCGGGGTGTCCCACATGAAGCCCCGCGCCAGAAGGATACGGGAACATATCTAAAACATAGTATTTGGGTTTACCCCCCGCCTTCGGCACCCCCCTTACAAGGGGGGCAGAATTTGGAACAGAAAATGTTTTTTCTTTTTCCCAAAAATCCTGCCATTTTTTTTCTACTGCTCGGTGATCGTAACGGTCCATAAAAAAGATTTTTAAAAATCGTAATATAGAGTGCCAAAATTTAGAATTTTTTAAAACCGTCATTTTTTATTTCCATTTCCTCCCGTCCCTTTTTTCTGATACTCTTCGCTCACTTTTTTTTACTCATGACCGATTTAAGAGCGGTATGGGAGGCAGTTTTGCGAGAGCTGGCAACAAGAGTTCCCAGATCACAGCTTTTAACCTGGTGTCAAAAATCAGCTATTTTGCATATCCCAGAAGGAGTAATTACCATTGGGATTCAGAGTGATTTTTACCGAGGGTGGTTTGAAAAGCACAAAACTCTTATTCTGGAGCTTATTCAAGATGTTCTGGAAGACGCACGAGAAATTCATTTTCTCATTGATGAAGAAGTCGCAAATGGGAAAAATTTGGGGATAGTAGATATTCCCAAACTCATAAAAAGTCTGGGTCCCGAAGAGGATGAAGAACGGAAGGTAAAAGTGCGCAAACTTCCCAACAAGTATGAAGAAAAAATTGAAGGAGAATTTATTTCTCGTATCGCGGACGCACGATTTACCCTCAGAAACTTTGTGGTAGGAGAAGATAACCAACTGGCTTTTGCAGCGTGTAGAGCGGTGGCAGATGAGCCAGGAGGGGCCTATAATCCCCTTTTTATTTATGGATCGGTGGGACTGGGAAAAACGCATCTCTTGCAGGCGACAGCAAATGAAATCCGTCGAAAAAATTCAGAAATGGTGGTCATATACCTCACCACGGAAAATTTTATTGCAGAAGTGGTAGACGCCATTCAAAAGCGCAAAATGGAAAAAGTCCGCCAAAAATACCGGAAAGTAGATGTTTTTATCCTCGACGATATTCAGTTTTTAGCCGGAAAAGACCGGACCCAAGAAGTGTTTTTTCATCTTTTTAACGACCTTTACGCTGCAAAAAAGCAAGTAATCCTTTCGTCAGACCGTCCCCCTTTAGAGCTAGAACTTACCGAAGATCGCTTAAAAAGTAGGTTTTCCATGGGGATGATTGCCGACATGAAACTTCCGGATTTTGAGACACGACTGGCGATTTCTAAAATAAAAGCCCAGGAAATGGGGATTATGCTCGATGAAGACCTCCTAAACTTCATTGCTTTTAATGTGCACCATTCTATTCGAGAGTTAGAAGGCGTAATGCTCCAAACAAAGGCACAAATCGAACTCCAAAACATTACTCCCACCACCAAATCAGTAGCAAAAATTTTAAAAGAGCTGAACAAGGGGCAAAAAATATTGGGGTACTCTGAAGAAGAAAAATCCACCAGTGGACTGGCCCGAACCATGGAGGAAGTAGTGGAAGGAGTGTCGGATTATTACCAAGTCCCAAAGAGTGAAGTAATTGGAGCCGTAAGGAACCGAGAATTTGTGGTTCCTCGGCAAATTGCTATGTACCTTGTAAAAAAATATCTCAAACTCTCCCTGCAAGCTATTGGGGAATTTTTTACAGGACGAGACCACACCTCCGTGATGCACGCCATAAAAAAAGTAGAACAGGCAAAAAAAGACGATCCGAATCTTTGGCGAGATGTAAATACCATTGCCAAAGAATTGGGGCTTTAATTTTTTCGCCCCACCAAACAATCTCTTTTGTTTCTTTCGTTTTTTTGCTACAATGGCATGAATTTTTTAAAAATTTTTTTGCCAGATACTGCTCTTCCCGTTATTTCCGGCACTTCCTCTCAACAATCCGCAGGAGATCCTCTTTCTTCTGCTATTTTGGATATTAACCAAGAATTTAAAGAACGAGAAGTTCAGCAACACGCACGAGATTTGGGGATTTCGTATGTGGATGTTTCTATTGTCCCCATTAATGATGATCTCTTACGCCTTATTTCTCTGGAAGAATCTCAAGGAGGAGAGATAATCGCCTTTTTTCGAGTGGGGAAAAAAGTACGGGTAGGACTTTTGGATCCCGAAAAACGGCGAACAAAAGAAGTATTAGAACGGATGCAGAAAGAAGGATTTACGGTTAATATCAATCTCTGTTCCCCCGAAAGCCTCAAAATAGCCCAAAAAAACTATTCTCGTCTAAAAGTCCATGATGAATCGGTAAAAAATATGGAGCAGGAACAAGTGCGCAATATTTCCAATATTAAGGATGAGATTCTCAGCATTGCAGACCTTCCCAAAAAATTTGAAGAAATTCGGAGTGATTTAGCCCTCGCATTTCTACACCGAGAAGCCATTGCGCTGAATGCTTCCGACCTCCATTTTGAACACCAAAAAGATGGAGTACGCGTGAGAGCCCGTATTAATGGGCTTTTATCCGATTTTTTTACGCTCTCCAATAAAATTGCGGTGGGAATTTTGCGGCAAATTAAATTTAACGCGAATATCAAATCGAATGCACCAGGGCTTCCAGCAGACGGAGAATATACTTTTTTTGCAGGGGATAGAGAAGTAATGGTCAGAGTTTCCATTTTACCCCTTCATAATGGGGAAGAGAGTATTGTTATGCGGTTTTTGGATCCTGATCGGCAGAATAAAAAACTCTCCGACCTGGGGTTTTCCGATCGAGAGAGACGGGAAGTAGAAAAACTATTGCAAGCACGGGAAGGGCTTATTCTCGTTACCGGTCCTACAGGATCGGGGAAAACAACTACTTTGTACGCGACTCTCCGCAAAATTAACACTCCAGAAAAAAAGATTATTACCCTGGAAGATCCAGTGGAATACCGAATTCGGGGCATGGTACAGAGCTCTATTAACGAAGAGAAAGGATATAATTTTGCCGCAGGGGTTCGGTCTGTTTTGCGGCAGGATCCAGATGTTTTACTGGTAGGGGAAATTCGCGATCGTGAAACGGCAGAAGCAGCGCTTCAGGCATCTATTACAGGACATTTGGTGCTTTCTACGGTCCACACAAACTCCGCCATTGAAACCATTGCCCGCCTCAAAAATCTTGGGGTTCCTCCGTATCTTTTGGGTGCCGCATTAAAAGGCATTGTTTCGCAGCGGCTGGTACGACAGGTTTGCCCACACTGCTCGGTAGAAGGAGATTTTACAGAACCACAAAAAACAATCCTCATGAATATTATTCGCCCTTTAATGGCTATGGGTACACCACTTCCGAATTTTTCTGGAAAAGCGCGTGTTCCCCAAGGATGCGATGCGTGTGGGAAAAGTGGATTTTCTGGGCGAATCGTCGTTTCAGAAACCATTTCTGTTTCGCCTGCACTTTCGCTTCTCATTGCCAAAGGGGAAGGAGAAGAAGAGTTAACGGCTCAAGTCCGATTGGAAAATTTTCAAACCATTGCCATTGATACCGCCATAAAGGTATTAACAGGGCAAACCACTTTTGATGAAGCCGTGCGAGTTTTGGGATCTCGATTTGTATAAGAAAAAGTATCCAATACCAATAATGCAGGTATTCCTCCTCCTCAAAATTTTCCATTAACCCAAAAAATATGGACTATCAATGATGGTCCATATTTTTTAGAGAGGCGACAAGATTTGTATCCCTCTTATTGTTGTTCATATTCTCGCTGCACTTCACTGGTGGAAAGACCTCGTTCAAACAGTCTCACGCCATCAATATTCCCCGTAAACATATCGCCTGCCAAATCTTCTGGAGCAGATCCAATATAGAGGCTTTTGGAAGCGTCCAGTGGTCCAGAAATGCGTTTCGCGCTCTCTTCTTTTCCGTCTATATACAATCGCACCGCGTTTCCATCATAGGCCATTACCGCTTGATGCCAATTCCCGTCATGGTAATTTAAGTCTGGTCGTGCAATGCTCTCATACCGCTTTCCGGATATGGTCAACCAATATCGCACACCATCCCGCACCTGGTACTCGGGGGAATCAATAGCAATTCCGGCAGATGAATTTTCTGTAGCTCCCAATTGGAGAATTTTTGAAAACCCTTCCGTGTTATCGGCTTTAAACCAAGCACTCAGTGTTACTTCATTTCCAAAAGGCGCGTCTCCTGCACTCCATGCCGTTTTCGTATTTCCGTCTAAAAAATGGAGAGAAGAATTTATTTTTCCCGCTACAAATTCTGGAGTGACGGTATTGGAAAAGAGATCCGCAGCGCCAGAGACGGTGTTTAAAAAATTACCATCCATCTTCCAGTATCCTACTAAACCTTTGGTTTCGCCACATTCCCCTTCATGGAGAAGCATCGCCTCTGCTTTTTTCAATTCGCAAGCATTAGAGAATGTTTCTTCCCGTTTTTCAGCGGGGCAAGTTTCTCCCGTAGGACAAGGGACCGCGTATGATACCTCTCCACAAACGGGAACATAGTCTTGGGTACAAAGGGTTTCTGGGGATGGAGCAGGAGATGGAGACTGATCAGGAGCACCATGGAGTCCATTCAAAATTCCATTCAACGAATCTGTGGGAGGAGTAGAGACCGTAAATGCTAAATCCCCCTGAGCGAAAAGAAAATACTGGGCATCAGGCTTAAATGCCGTAAAAGGTTCGTATGCACTGAGACTTTGCCAGAGGTTTTTGAGTGGATAAACCCGAATTTTTCCGTTCTGGAGTTCTAAAAAAAAGAGCACTACTTCTTGGTTGAGAATATAAGGAGGGATAAGTTCAGCAGGCGATGCATTAGCAAACGCAGGATCGGGAATAATTTGCGCATATCGAATATTCGTATTGGTCGGGTACGAATCTCGTAAAACCAGAATGGATCCTGGAGTAAGATTTTGAGTGGGAAATTGTACGGGGACTTCCGCAGATGACCGAGCCCCTTCGGAAGTACTGGTAATATCCGCTTTTAAAAAATGTGAAAGCGAAGAATTCCCAGAAAGAGCCATTTGGAGATCCTTCTGCAAAAATGCCGTTGCGTTTTGCTCGGTAACGGGATTGGGAATCAACGCATCTTTGAGAAAAAAGCCCAGAATTCCCACTCCTAAAATCGTGAAGAAACCAGCCAAAAGCGAAACCTTATGCTCCTGAAAAAATTTTTGTAAAGAAACAAAAAACATGGGTATTGGTGTAAAATTTCACGCTATTATACCCAAAAAAAAGAGAAAAAGAAAGGGAAAGTCTCCTATAAAAGCCCCACCTTCTTTTTTATTTTTTCTAATTTTCTATTGGCAATGAGATTTGCTTTTTCTGCACCCTTTGCCAGCACTTCGATAATGTATTGTGGATTTTTTTCGAGTTCTTTTTTGCGTTCCCAAAGAGGAAAAAGTTGAGTTTTTACCGCTTCAAAAAGAATATTTTTGGCTTCCCCATATCCCATTCCTCCCTCTTCGTATTTTTTTCGGAGACTCTCTAATTCGGTGGGGACCAGAAAAAATCGACAGATCTGAAATATAGTACAGGTTTCAGGATTTTTTGGGTCTTCCACAGGGGTAGAATCGGTTTTTATACCCATAATTGCCTTTTTTATTTCGTTTTCCGTTCCAAAAAGCGGAATGGTATTTCCATAGCTCTTGCTCATTTTTTGCCCGTCCGTTCCGGGAATTATCCCCGTTTCTTCGGAAATAACGGGATCGGGAAGAGAAAAGGTGTCTCCAAACGAAATATTAAATTTTTGTGCCAGATCTCGGGCCATTTCCAAATGTTGTTTTTGATCTTTTCCCACCGGTACAAAATCTGGTTCGTACAGCAGAATATCTGCTGACATAAGAATAGGATAGGTAAAAAGCCCCGCCGTCGCTTCCATTCCTTTCGCTTTTTTATCTTTAAACGAATGAGCCCGCTCGAGGAGCCCCATAGGAGCAAGACACGACAAAATCCACGAGAGTTCCGTATGCGCTGGAACGGCGCTTTGTTTAAAAAACAGTGTTTTTTCAGGATCCAGTCCGCACGCCAGAAGGTCTATTGCCAAATTAGTCGTGGAATCTTTGAGAAATTTTTTATCTTGCACGGTAGTAAGAGCATGGAGATCCGCAAGAAATAAAACCGACTCCTCGTACTTTTCCGCCAAGCGAAGCGCAGGGAGAACGGCTCCAAAATAATTACCGAGGTGCAATGAGCCAGAGGGTTGAATTCCCGTAAGAATGCGCATAAAGAGGATTACAAAAAGACTGCCATACTTTTATTTTTACAAAAAATGGGGACAAAAGAAAGAAAACCTGACACCCGAATATTTTACCCTTTCCTCACATTTCCTCGAGGGATTCCATTTTTCCACTTTTCTCCATCGTATTTCCCAAGGGCTACCGGTGTCCCCGCAGAGAAACAGAGGTATTCTCGTTTTTCTAAAAATTTTTCTGTTTCCCATTCTAAATCTTTTCCACCATATACTTTTTCCGCGTCTACTTCGGATATTTCTAACATTCCACTGGTAAAGAGCGCACCAAAGGCAATAGCTGCCTCATGACGAAGTCGAATTTCTTTCTCGTGAATGGTGCACAAAGGGATTCCGATGCGATCACAGCGAAGAGGAACAAAAATTTCTTCGGCACCTTTTGGAAAAAGCCAAATTTCTTTGTCTCGCCTCCACAGCGTTCCATTTTCCCATATTTCCGCACCGGGAATTCCCCATTGGTTTTGAAAATACGCTTCTATACCTGACATTTCTCGTCGTAATACCGGCGTAAAGGGGAAATTTTTCGGAATTTTTTTTAATCGCCCCTTAGGGTCGACCCTAAGGGGCGAGATTTGTTTGGTAATGCGTGCCACAAAAAATCCTTCCGTATCAAAAATATGGGGCCAAATGCGTAAAAATCCTTCTTTCGTACACGCTTTTTCGGCTCCTAAAAATGTATTATTGAGAGGAGATATTTCTGCATTTGGAAAAGATTCTTTTAAAAATCGTATAACACCTTCGTTTTCTTCCTCTGCCAAAGTACAAGTGGAATATACCAGCGTTCCTCCTGGTTTTAGTGCTTCAAAAGCTGAGAAAATGAGTCTCTTTTGGAGCGATGCCATTTGCACGGCATTTTCTGGTTTCCAGTTTTTCAGCGCATCGTAGTCTTTTCTCACGGTTCCTTCCCCGGTACACGGCGCGTCCAATAAAATTCCGTCAAATACTTCAGGAAGATTATTACAAAGCTCAACTCCATCATAATGCGTTAAAATACTATTAGCTATTCCACACCGCTCCAAATTAGAAAAAAGTCCTTTCATCCGTGATGAGGAGAGTTCATTAGTGACCAACAATCCTTGCCCCTTCATTTTTGCACCAAGTTGCGTACTTTTAGAGCCAGGGGCGGAAGCAACATCTAAAATTTTCAAGGTTTTTTCTCCATTTTTTAAGCTTGCCCACAGTATTTCTGCGGGCATCATAGAACTGGCCTCTTGGGAATAAATACGCCCCATTGCATGGGGAAGGGTTTTTCCCAGAGGCGTACGATCACTTTTGGGACGGTCAATAAAAAATCCTTCTGGGCACCAGGGGATTTCTTCGTATTTCCAATTTTGCTCGTCCATTTCTTTTTTCCATTCTTCCACGGTTGTTTTCAGAGTATTAACGCGGATACACTTTCGGAGAGGCTTAAGACAGGTTTCAAAAAATAATTCCGCTTCGCTTCCGAGTATAGGAGCGTAATGGTTACAAAAGGCGGTGGGCAGGGTAAACGAGGATATGGGAAAAAGAAAAATATCCTCTGTATGATACAGTAAAAAAATGGCTTGAAAAGAGGCGAAAAATTGGTTTGGAGGGACATGTCTCTCGACCTGTCCAAATCATGGACAGATTTTAAACCTGTCCCTACACCACCACCTCCAAATAACATTTTTCGCATAACACCTTTTCCGGACGATCTGGAGAATAGGTGGTTTCAATTCCTGTACCACAATTTCCACAGGTTCGTTTCCAGAGCTTCCGAGGGTTTCTCAGCTTCATGCGGTCTGCATGGCGAATATCTGGATGACGATGTGGAATTGAGAGATTCATCTTTCGGTAAAACTCGAGTTCTGGTTTTTGGATAATAAA
>Ga0194063_10001061_pt1 | contig 18465 bp, 16 predicted proteins | sample SepL3720m_MetaG_FD_155459 | JGI IMG/M metagenome (GOLD analysis project Ga0194063, IMG submission 155459) | Anoxic zone freshwater microbial communities from boreal shield lake in IISD Experimental Lakes Area, Ontario, Canada - Sep2016-L373-20m | ecosystem: Environmental > Aquatic > Freshwater... | reverse complement strand
GGTCGCCAACCTTCTCGTCGCCGCCGGCGTCAACCGCGTGCTCACCATGGACCTCCACGCCCAGCAGCTGCAGGGATTTTTTGATATTCCGGTGGATCACCTCCATGCCCGGCCGGTGATGGTCGAGCACCTTCACAAGCTTGCGATCGGAAACCTCGTGGTTGTTTCGCCGGACGTCGGCGGAGTCAAAATGGCCTCCGCCTACGCCCAGGCTTTGGGAGCAAGCCTGGCCATCGTCGTCAAAAAACGGAAAAGCGCCAGCGAGACCGAGGCTTCGCACATCATCGGCGATGTCGGCGGGCAGAACGTGCTGATCGTGGACGACCTCACCGAAACCGCCGGCACGCTCACCAGCGCGGCCAGGATGCTGAAAGATCACGGGGCCCTCGATATTTATGCTGGCATTTCACACGCGGTCTTGACAGATTTGGCCGTTGAGCGATTAAAGGGCTCCGAAATCAAGGAGTTGATCACGACGGACAGCGTCCCAGTCCGCCCCACATCCGAACAGCGCGTGAAAGTGCTCTCGGTAGCCGAGTTGCTCGGCGAGGGCATCCGGCGCATCCACGACGATGAGTCGGTGAGCTCGCTTTTTGAACTGAAACCAACATAGCAAATATTATTTATGGCCAAGCAAGCAAAACTCTCCGCACGCCCCCGCTCCGAAAGCGGCCGCAACGCGGTCAAACAGGTCCGCGCTCGCGGCGGGGTTCCCGCCGTGATCTACGGCTCCAAGGACAAACCCGCTAACCTCGAGGTCTCGCGGCGCGATATCGAAGCCCTTCTCTCCCACGCCGTGGGCGAAAACATCCTGGTTGAACTCCAAATCGAAGAGGGGGGAAAATCGACCAGCCGCCTTTCGCTCATCCAGGAAGTCCAGCATCACCCGCTGCGCCGCGAGGTTCTCCATGTGGACTTCCACGCGGTTTCGATGACCGAGAAAATCTCGGCGGATATCGTGATCGAGGCCTTCGGTGAGTCGGACGGCGTGAAAAATTTCGGCGGGCTTCTGGAGCAGAGTATGCGCTCGGTGACGATCAGGTGTCTCCCGCAGAACCTGCCGGAGATCATCCGCGTGGACGTTTCCGCCCTGAAGATCGGCGACTCGATCCATGTGCGCGACCTGCCGCTGCCGGCGGGTGTCGAGGCGGACGAGGATGCCGACCTGACAGTCTTTATCGTGGCCGAACCCGCCGTGGTCGAGGAGCCGGTTGCTGCCGCGGCTCCCGAGTCTCCCGAAGTCATCAAGGAGAAGAAACCCGACGCTGCCGCGGCAGGTGCCGAGGAGAAAAAGTAGGGGCTTTCGCGCGTGGAACAACCCGCGGTTTTTCGTCTGGTGGCTGGCTTGGGGAACCCCGGCCAGGAATACGTGGGAACCCGCCATAATGTGGGTTTCCTCGTCGCGGACGAGCTGGCGAGGCGGTCGGCCTGCCAGTTTTCCTTCAACACGAAGTGGAATTCCAAGGTCGCCGCCTGCGGCGGCCGCACGATCCTGAAACCCCAGACGTTCATGAACCTGAGCGGAGAGGCGGTCGCAGACTATGCCCGGTATTTCAAGCTCGAGCGCGGGGAGATCATGGTCATCATCGACGATGCCTCCCTCCCGCTCGGCGCCCTGCGCCTGCGCAGGTCAGGAACCGCCGGGGGCCACAACGGGCTGGAATCGATCCTCGTCCATCTCGGAAGCGAAGCCGTCCCGCGCCTGCGTGTCGGGATCGGCGCCCCCGAGGGAAGGGGCCTGCACGACCATGTGCTGGGGAAATTTGAGCCCGATGAGATGCCTGCCCTCCAGGAGGCAGTCTCCCGCGCCGCCGATGCCTTCGAATTCGCGAACGCCCGCGGGATCGAGGCCGCCATGAATCAATTCAACCAAAAACCACAAGAACCATGAAACGTTACGAAGCACTGCTGGCCCTGGATACCCGGGGAAAAGAAGACACCGCAAAGGAAACCATCGAGCGCCTGGAAAAGGTGATCGCCGCCGAGGGCGCGGTCATCGAGCAGGTCCAGCGGCTCGAAAAACGCGAGCTCTCCTACGAGACGCACCACACGAAATCCGCCTATTTTGTGAACTTTATTTTCGAGGCGGACCCCGCCGTGATTGACAAGCTCCAGAAGAAGTTGAAGCTTGAAGACGATGTGATGCTGCAGAATTACCTGCAGCTTCCTTCAAAGAAAAAGGCGGTCGCCGCCTAACCCACTCCAGCACCATGGCCAACGTCAACAAAGTCATCCTGATCGGGAACGTGACGCGCGATCCCGAGGTCAAGTTCACCCCGAAAGGGAGCGCGGTCGCGGATGTCGGTCTCGCAATCAACCGCAACTACACGCTCGACAACGGCGAGAAGCGCGAGGAGACGATCTTCGTCGATGTGGAGCTCTGGGGACGCCTCGCGGAAATCGCGGGCGAATATGCAAAAAAGGGCCGCCCCATCTACATCGAGGGACGCCTGCGCATGGATACCTGGGAGGACAAAACCTCCGGGCAGAAGCGCAGCCGCATGAAGGTCGTCGGAGAAAACCTCCAACTCCTCGGGAGCCGCCCGTCTTCGGGCGGTGGAGGTCCCGAGGAAGAAGGAGGCGGACAGCACGAATCCCGCCCCCAGCGGACCACCCGTCCGGCTCCGGCTCAGCAGCAACCGCCGAAGTCATCGGAACCGGATGACGACATCCCGTTTTAGGCCGCAAACGGCTTCCCACGTAGCGGAACAAGGAACGTGTTTCGTAAATGCGGTCCGCGCGTCCGATGCCAGCATCGAAATTCTTTCAGAATTCCGCTACGCAGCGGAACACCGAGCGTGTTTCGTAGACGCCGCTTTCAGCTTTAGGCCACCAGCCGGCATTTTCGCATGAGCCGGCCCGACCCGAAATCCCCCGATCCGGAGCCGCTCGATGCCGCTTTCGAAGTCTCGTTAAGGCCGCCGCTATTTGAGGAGTTCTCGGGGCAGGAGAAGACGGTGGCCCGTCTACGCCTCATGGTGGATGCCGCGCTCCAGCGCGGGGATTCCCTCCAGCACATCCTCCTCAGCGGACCGCCCGGGCTCGGAAAAACGACTCTGGCCTACATCATCGGAAATGCCATGGGAGCGGAGGTCCGCACGACCAGCGGACCGATGATCGAGAAGGCGGGGGACCTCGCCGGGCTCCTCACCAACATCGAGCGGGGAGGGATTCTTTTTATCGACGAAATCCACCGCCTCCAGCCCGCGATCGAGGAGTATCTGTATCCGGCGATGGAGGATTTCAAACTGGACATCGTGATCGACCAAGGGCCGAGCGCGCGGAGCGTTCGCCTGAATCTGGCCCCGTTCACGCTGATCGGCGCCACGACCAGGGCGGGGATGATCAGCGAGCCGCTGCGATCCCGCTTCGGCATGAACTGCCGGCTGGATTATTATCCGGCCGAGCAGCTGGCGGGGATTATTTCCAGGAGCGCGGGATTGATCGGGACCGAGATCCTCGGAGGAGCCGCCCCGGAGATCGCGCGCCGGTCCCGCGGCACGCCCCGCATCGCGAACAACCTCCTGCGCTGGGTCAGGGATTTCGCCCAGGTTCGGGCCGACGGAAAAATCGACGCCGCCGTCGCGGCGGACGCGCTCACGATGCTCGAAATCGACGAGGAGGGATTCGACGAGATGGACAAGCGGATCCTCGAAGCGATCATCGGGCTCTTCGACGGGGGGCCGGTCGGCGTCAACAGCCTGTCCGTCGCGCTCGGCGAGGAACCCGGAACGATCGAGGAGGTCCACGAGCCGTTCCTCATCATGCAGGGGTTCCTCAAACGCACCCCCCAGGGCCGCGTCGCCATGCCCAAAGCTTATCGCAAGCTCGGCATGGTCGCCCCTCAAAAGCCTTCGCAGCAGGATCTGCTGTAGGGATGAACCGCTTATCATTATGACACCACTGACCGGCAGAGAGCGCGTCAACCGCGCAATGGAACACCGCGACCAGGATCGCGTTCCGAGACATGAGTCGTTTTGGGGGGAGACGATCCTCCGGTGGGAAAAAGAGGGGTTGCGCGGCGGGCAAAGTGCCGTCCTGGATCTTCTGGAAACGGATTTTCACTCGTTGAACTGGCTGTGGCCGCAGGTGTTTCCCGGGCAGGAGGATCTATTGGAGGAAGATGCCGAGACCCGCGTCATCCGCGATGGCCAGGGGAAAGTCGTCCGCTACTGGAAATCAAAAAGCGGGACGCCGGAGCACATCGGGTTCGGCTGCGAGACCCGCGAGATCTGGCAGGAGACCTACAAGCCGGCCCTGCTCGACGCCGGCCTGCAGGTCGATCCGGATGCGATCGTCCGGTCGTATCGGGCCGGCCGCAAGAAAGGCCGCTGGTGCCATCTCACCTCGGTCGAGCCGTTCGAGGAAACCCGGAGCGTTTTGGGCGACGAGATCACCCTGATGGCGATGGCCGAAGATCCCGAATGGATCCAGGATGTGTCGCTCACGTTCACCGACCAGGTGATCCGCAACCTGGATGCGGTCATGGCGACGGGCATCCAGCCCGACGGCCTGTGGATCTACGGGGACATGGCGTTCAACCACGCCACGATGTGCTCTCCCGCGATGTATCGGGATCTCATCTGGCCCGACCACAAGCGGCTCGCCGACTGGGCGCACGCGCACCGGATGAAATTCATTTACCATACGGACGGCGATGTGAACGGCGTGCTCGACCTTTACGCGAAGGCCGGGTTCGACTGCCTCCAGCCGCTCGAATCAAAAGCCAGCATGGACATCCGCAAGCTGGCACCGGATTACGGGGATCGCTTCACGTTCTTCGGCAACATCGACGTGATGAAGATGATCACCAACGATCTCGATTTGATCGAGGAGGAGATCACCACAAAGTTTCCGGCCGGCATGGCTCATCGCGGGTATATTTACCATTCCGACCACTCGGTCCCGCCCCAGGTCTCGTGGGAAACCTACCAAGCCATCATCAAACTGGTCGACAAACACGGCCGATACTGAAATTTTGCTCAGCGGGGGTCGGCCTTCCCCTTTGAGCCGATCCAATCGGGCCGCGCAACCCCCTCCCGGAATGCCTCCAGGACCTTGGGGGAGGAGTTGATGCGCAGGTTGCTGAAAGTGCCGTCATCGTTCTGCCAGCGCTCGTGCCAGTAGATGGCGGCTTTGATCCGTGGCCGCTCGGGGATCATCGCGAAGGCGTCCCTGATCCATTTGGCCTTGTCGCCGGACTTTGGAAAATCCCCGACGCCGAACTCGGCGAGCATCACGGGCTTGTTGGGATCGAGGGCGGTGATTTCCTCGTAGGGCCATTTGATCAGGTCGCGGAAATTTGCCCAGTTTCCCTGGTAGCGAAACTGCTTTCCATAGACGCTGATGCCCAGCCAGTCCACGTAGTCGGAACCAGGGTAGTAAGATGCCATCATGTTCCAGACGTCGTTGATACCGGGAAACGCGTTGACGTGAAAAACCCACAGGATGTTGTTCGCTCCGCGCGCCCTCACCCGGTCCACGACGTATTTCCAGGCCTGCTTGAACACCGCGTTGCCCCCGCTCTCGGCCCCGTAGAAAATCCCGGACCACGGGAACCAGGACCCGTTCATCTCGTTGCAGAACGAGACGAAAAACGGCTTGCCGAACGCCTTGGCCCCATCGGCCCAACTGTCGATGTAGGCATCCCATTTTCCTGCGAGAATCTCCCGGAGTGAAAACCGGTCGGGCCCTTTTTCTTCGCCGTAGGGCCTGTCCCAGGGCGACCAGTAGATGATGGGGATCGCCCCGTGCCGGGAAATCAGCGCGAGATTTTTTGACGGGAAGCTCTGCTCTCCCCAGTAGCTCGATGAGGCGATGATCGCGGGCGGTTTTCCCACGAGCTTCTCGAAGTCCTCGATGGCCTCCAGCGTCACATGATCCTCGGTTTCGCCAAAGTCGATATAGGCGCCGAACATAACTCCCGCAGGCAGCGGGATGGCCTTCGGGCTCGCGGGTGGCGGATCGGCGGCGGTCAGCCGAGAGACGCAAAGGGCCAGGCAGAGCAGGATTCGTTTCATGGCATCGTAACGGTGGCCGTCCGCTGCAGCTTCCCCCATCCGACCAACGCCCCGCGGAGCGCGTGCAGGATGGATTTCCAGATCACGTAGCTCAGCAGCGGACGGTAAACAAACCGCTGGGGGATGACCCGGAGAGCCGTGCGCAGAGGCAGGCCCTCCATGGCGACGGCCGCCACAGACAGGAGGAGGTCGCACAGAAGGAAGGCCAAAAAGTAGGGCAGGATATCCCACATGTTTCCGAAGACGAGCGACTGGAGAAAGAGGAGATCGATGAACGGCGAGAACGCCACAAGGATCACTTGGAAAAACCAGATGCCCGGCAGGCTGAACCAGCCGAGCGCTTTGAACTTCGGATTAAAAATAATATCCCGGTGCTTGCACGCGCACTGCAGCGTGCCGTAGGCCCAGCGAAACCGCTGGCGGGCGAGCGCGGAAAACGTCTCGGGAGCCTCGGTGTGCGCGACCGCCTCGGGCTGGTATTCGATGCGGTAGCCGGCCTTGTGGATCGAGAGCGTCAGGTCCGTGTCCTCCGCGAGCGTCTCGTAGGAAAATCCTCCGGCGGCAAGGACCGCCGATTTCCGGACGGCGCTGATCGCTCCGGGCGCGACGGTGATGCAGTTCCACGCGGCATACGCCCGCCGGTCGAGATTGAATCCGCACACGTATTCCAGGTCCTGGCACCTCGCCAGAAACTTCTTCTGATTCCCGACTCTCGCATGGCCGGACACGGCCCCGACCTTCGGGTCCTGGCAGGCGGATATCAGGTGGTGGATCGCCTCGCTTTCGAACTGGGTGTCGGCATCCACAAATACCAGAAATTCGCTGGTGGACTCCTCGACGCCTTTTTGCAGCGCGTGGGCCTTCCCCGCATTTTTCTGGCTGATCAGGCGGACCCGGGGATCCTTGATGGCGAGCACGGCGGCGGCGGTGGCATCCGTCGAGCCGTCATCGATCACCAGGATCTCCATCTTCCCGGCATACTTCGAAGCGAGCAGGGACCCGATGGTTTTAGAAATCACCTTTTCCTCGTTGAAAGCGGGGACAAGAATCGTCACCGCGGGAGCCACGAAGCCGGTTTTGGCGGACGGGTTTTTGTGCGTGCGCGCGAGGATGAGGACCAGCACGGTGCGGAGGAGGACAAGGATCGTCGCCACCTCGAGAAATATGTGCAGGAAATCCTGCGCGTGATGAAGGATCTGGAACCCGAGGCCGCTGGCCAGGCTGTGGATGGATCTTTTGTCCGCAGTCACGGTGGGCATGACCTTTTCCTCATCGAGCCCGAGCAGGTTGCTGATCAGGACCGGGCGGTTCCCCCGTTCTTCGAGGTAGTCGAGGATCGCGGGCAGCGCGGCCACCGTCGCGCTGCGGTCCCCGCCGCCATCGTGGAGCAGGATGATGTTCCCCTGGGGAAGCTCGGCCTTGGCGCGGTCGATGAGCTGGCTTTTGTCCGGCTTCTGCCAATCCTTCGGATCGACATTTTCCAGGATCGTCATGTAGCCGAGGGACTGCGCGATTTCAATGGGCACGAGCTCCTCGATATTCGAGGGGCGCGAGTCGGCGTTGTAGGGCGGGCGGAAGAGCGTCGTGGAGCGTCCCGTCAGGGATTCGATCAGCCTCTGGGTGGCATTGAGTTCGAGCCGGATCAGCGCGGGCGGGGCCTCCGCAAGATTGGGATGAGAGAAGGAGTGGTTTCCGATTTCGTGGCCTTCCGCAACGATTCTCCGGACAATCTCCGGGTGGCGCTCCGCTTCGCTTCCGACCACAAAAAACGTGGCTTTGACACCCTTTTCTTTGAGGATGTCAAGAATGGCGGGCGTCCACTCCGGGTTCGGCCCGTCATCAAATGTCAGGGCGACCGCCCCCTCCTGGCTGGAGCCAATCCGGAAAAGCGTCGGGTAGGATGGCAGCGCATCGTATCGGCAGGAGAGGTCGCCATGGGAATCCTTGGAAAACGTGCGCCGCCCGTTTGATGCGGTGGGATCGAGGCTCACGATTTCCCCCTCCCCGATCGAGGTGATCGCGTTTCCGCCAGGTATCGACGGTCCGGGCTTGAATGGTTTCCCCTCCATGTCCGCCGCGATGATTTTCCATACGGCGGGATCCTCGATCCCCAGGCGGTTCAACGCCACCCCGCCGAAACCATAGTCCCTCACGGCGTCGAGCTGGTTCGCAAACGAGGCGGCATCCAGAAACCAGACGTCGTGGCCTTTCCCTTCGTAGTAGTAGGAAAAGCTCCCGTTGAACGTCGGCCCTGCGGTTTGGATGCCGGATGTGCCGGAATTTCCCGCGCGGCTCATCACGTCCGCAAACGAGATCTGCTCGCCGGTCCTGGCCCCCTCCTCCCAGTCGCAGCCGTAGCTTCCCAGCGAGGCGATCCATTTTTCCGGCGAGGCGCACCGGCTGATGACCTTCATCCACCCGTCAAACCAATCCTGCGAGGCCAGCGGACCGGCCGAGTCCACCTCCCCGTTTTCGTCATGGAGAAGGGCGACAAACCTGTCCACGTGCGTTGCCAGATGGTCAAAATCGTAGGCCCCAAACCCCGCGTCCATTGTCACGCACAGCCATGTCTCGAGCCCGCGTGCCCTGAGTCCATCCGCGATGGTGGAGATGAGATCGGTCAGTTCGTCGGCCAGCCCCGGATCGACCTCCTCCCAATCTATCGCCACCCCCGCCGCCTTCACCTTGCGAAGATGCCCGGCCAGTTGCTCGATGAACTTCTCCCTCTCCTGCCCACCTGACTGCGCCAGGAACTCCACGCCCTCGGGCATCCGCTTGCTGCCCGCGAGATTGGACAGAACCGGCATGAGCTTGAACGACTTTGACGCCGGGATTCTCTCCAGCCCCGCATCCTCATCTTCCTTGATGCCTTCCTCCACGCTCGAGAACGAAAGCCACTCCGGGCAGAGATGCGTGAGAAGAGGCTGGTTCAACGCGAGCGAACGGAAAGCTTCCTCATCCCAGCCAGCAAAAAATGCCGCCCGGATGCCAGGATTAACCACCGGGAGAGGAGCCGTCCGGTTTGTCGGGACGGGGGTCGCGCGGGCTAGTTGCCTGGTGAGCGCCTTGTCGCTATCACTTCTCTCGGCGGGCCGGGCCAGTTTTGCGTAGGTCCTGATCTGCTTCTTCAGATTTTGGAGCGAGTTGGGCTGATCGAAATGGGGCGGCACAAAGAGCGCCTGAACGAACAAGACCAACGCCGTGATCCCCACGAAGACCCCCAGCCCGGCGAGAAACTTGAAGCGCCGCCAGCGGGACCCCCGGACATCATGAAAAATAAAACTATTCTTAGGCATTTTAGCCGAAAAGCCAAGGGGAGAGCGGGCGGCGAAACCAGAATTCTCGATTTTGTGTGCGCCTCCTCACGTTTTGGAAAGTGTTGATAAGCAGGATAGCAGATTTTTGGTCGCCGCAGGTGCTACGGGGGCTGACTCTCGGGCCAAACCTCTGTGGGCATTCTAGCCGCAAGCTCCCATTCTGGGTAGCAGTATTTTCTGGAAGAGAACGCGCGCATGAAACCGGTCGGGCATCAGGACTCACGCCACGAAAAATACTGCTTGTCCCAAAACCGCCATGCCAAAAATCCCTCTCCTGCCTGCCAATAGAAAGCGCCCTGATATATTATTTGCATCCCGGGGGAGATTCTTCTTGCTTCCTGCTGGGAGAGGTGATTTCCTTACCCCCTTTTCCGCTCAACCAGCGGATCACTCTTATGGCGAAAGAAATTGTTGGACAAATCAAGTTGCAGATTCCCGCGGGGCAGGCAAATCCGGCTCCTCCGGTCGGCCCGGCCCTCGGTCAGCAGGGCGTGAACATCATGGCCTTCTGCAAAGAATTCAATGCGGCGACCCAGAAGCAGGCCGGAGACATCCTGCCGGTGGTCATCACGGTCTATAAAGATAAGACCTTCACCTTCATCACAAAATCCCCGCCGGCCGCGGTTCTCCTCAAAAAGGCAGCCGGCCTGGCTTCCGGTTCGAAGGAGCCGAACAAGACGAAGGTCGGTAAGCTCACCAAGAAGCAGGTGATGGACATCGTCAAAATCAAATTCAAGGACATGAACGCTCGCGACGACGAAGCCGCGTTCCGCACCCTCTGCGGCACCGCCCGCCAGATGGGCCTCGAAGTCGGCGAATAAACCTCCGCTTTTAACAAAGGCACAGGGATGGCGATCTGCTGTCCGATCACCAATACGGACCGGGGTGTGCCTTTTCATGTGCCCCTCGCGGGCCGCACATCCCTGACGGGTTTCGTGATGTGCGAGCAGGTTAAGTCGCTCGATTTTCGCTCGCGCGGAATGAAGCTGATTGAACGCGCACCTCAGGATCTGCTGGACGATGTCCTCTCCATCATTGATGCCTCGTTTTTTTGACTTCTCCTTCTCCCGACATCACAGGACCTTCTGTTCTGTGATGCCTGCGATGTTCTTGCTTTCATTCGCGTTGATTGGCGGCATTCGCGGGCAGATGCCGGGTTGGAGGAGGGGCGAAAAATTTCCGCCACGCATTTCGTTGCCCTCGGGGACCGGGTTGGCGTAGTCTGCCCGCCGCATCATGCCCAAGGATACTTCCATCAAAAAAATCCTCCTCATCGGCTCCGGCCCGATCGTCATCGGGCAGGGCTGCGAATTCGACTATTCCGGCGTCCAGGCCTGCAAGGCGCTGGCGGAGGAAGGCTACGATGTGGTTCTGGTCAACTCGAACCCGGCCACGATCATGACCGACCCGGAGTTCGCGCAGCGGACTTATGTCGAACCGATCACGCCCGAGGCGATCGAAAAAATTCTGGAGCGGGAGAAGCCGGATGCCGTGCTCCCGACGCTCGGCGGGCAGACGGCCTTGAACGCGGCGATGGCGCTGGTCGGGAACGGCGCGCTCGAGCGCCACGGGGCGCGGCTCATCGGGGCGAACGCGGAGGCGATCCAGCGCGGCGAGGACCGCCTGATTTTCAAAAATATCATGATCGAGATCGGGCTCGATTGCGCGCACTCGGGCGTGGCCCACACGATGGACGAGGCGGCGGCCGTGGCCGTCGAGATCGGGAGCTTCCCGCTCATCGTGCGCCCGGCGTTCACGCTGGGGGGCGCGGGCGGCGGCATCGCCTACAACCGCGAGGAGCTTGAGGAAATCGTGCGGCGGGGGCTCGACCTCTCTCCGGTCACCGAGGTGCTGATCGAGGAATCGCTTCTGGGCTGGAAGGAGTTCGAGATGGAGGTGATGCGCGACCGGGCGGACAACTGTGTCGTGATCTGCTCGATCGAAAACCTGGACCCGATGGGGATCCATACCGGCGACTCGATCACGGTCGCCCCGATCCAGACGCTCACGGACAAGGAATACCAGGCGATGCGCGACGCGAGCTTCGCGGTGATCCGGGCGATCGGCGTCGAGACCGGCGGGTCGAACATCCAGTTTGCGGTGAACCCCGAAAACGGCCGCATGGTGGTCATCGAGATGAACCCCCGCGTCTCGCGCAGCTCGGCGCTGGCGTCGAAGGCGACCGGATTTCCGATCGCCAAGATCGCCGCGAAGCTCGCGGTCGGCTACACGCTCGACGAGCTCAAGAACGACATCACTCGCGAGACCCCGGCGTGCTTCGAGCCCTCGATCGACTACGTGGTCACCAAGGTGCCGCGGTTCACGTTTGAAAAGTTCCCGAAGGCGGACCCGACGCTGACCACGCAAATGAAGAGCGTCGGCGAGGCGATGGCCATCGGCAGGACATTCAAGGAATCGCTGCAGAAGGCGCTCCGCTCGCTCGAGATCGGGCGGTTCGGGCTCGGGGCCGACGGCAAGGACGCCTCCCCCGACCTCGACACCATCAAACAGAAGCTGCGCATCCCGGGCGCCGACCGGATCTTCTTCATCCGATACGCGTTTCAAGCCGGGCTGACGGTCGAAGATATTTTCGATCTCTCCAAGATCGACCCATGGTTCCTCGAACACATCCGGCTGATTGTTGTTGAAGAAAGCCGGATTGCGAAAAGCGGGCTGCGGGATGCGGGGGATTTTCGTCGCGCCAAAAAGTTCGGCTTCTCCGACCGCCAGCTCGCGCACCTCACCGGCTCGACCGAGCCCGGGATCCGCATTCAGAGAAAGACGCTCGGCGTCGTTCCGACCTACAGGCTGGTGGATACGTGCGCGGCGGAGTTCGAGGCCTACACCCCGTATTATTATTCGACCTACGGCGACGAGGACGAGACGCGGAAGAGCGACAAAAAGAAAGTGCTGATCCTCGGCGGCGGGCCGAACCGGATCGGGCAGGGGATCGAGTTCGACTACTGCTGCGTCCATGCCGCGTTCGCGCTCAAGGAACTCGGGTGGGAAACGATCATGGTCAACTCGAACCCCGAGACGGTCTCGACCGATTACGACACCAGCGACAAGCTCTATTTTGAGCCGCTGACGCTGGAGGACGTGCTGAATATTTACGAGCGGGAGAATGCCGACGCGATCATCGTCCAGTTTGGCGGGCAAACCCCGCTGAACCTCGCCGCCGGGCTCTCGGCGAACGGATGTCAAATCATAGGAACCCAGCCCCGAAGCATCGAGATGGCCGAGGATCGCAAGCATTTCTCCGCGATGCTCGACAAATTAGGCCTCCGCCAGACGCAGGGCGGGACTGCCACGAACGAGGAGGAGGCTGTCGCCGTCGCCTCGCGCATCGGCTACCCCGTTCTCGTGCGCCCGTCCTTCGTGCTCGGCGGTCGCGCCATGGAGATCGTCCACGACGAAACGGATCTGCGCCGATACATCCGCACGGCCGTCGCCGCCAGCCCCGAGCGCCCGGTGCTGGTGGACCGCTTCCTCGAGGACGCGACCGAGGTCGACGTCGATTGCATCGCGGACGGCGAGACCTGCGTCATCGGCGGGGTGATGGAGCACATCGAGCAGGCGGGGATCCACTCCGGCGACAGCGCGTGCGTGATCCCCAGCTTTTCGCTCTCGCCCGAAACGCTCGCGACGATCAAGAGCGCCACGATTTCCATGGCGAAGGAGCTCGATGTCCGCGGGCTCATGAACGTCCAGTTCGCGATCAAGGACGAGGACGTTTACATCCTCGAGGTCAACCCGCGCGCCTCGCGCACAGTTCCTTTTGTGAGCAAGGCCATCGGGGTCCCTCTCGCCAAGCTGGCCGCGAAGATCATGGCCGGAGCCACGCTCCGGGAGCTCGGGTTCACGGAGGAGAAGATCCCCAAATACTATTCGGTCAAGGAAGCCGTATTTCCGTTCATCAAATTTCCCGGGGTGGACATCATTCTCGGGCCGGAGATGCGCTCGACGGGCGAGGTCATGGGCATCGACCCCGACCCCGGCATCGCCTACGCGAAAAGCCAGATGTCCGCCCAGCCGCCATTGCCGACAAAAGGAAATGTCTTCATCAGCGTCAAGGACACCGACAAGCCGGCAGCGATCGAGGTCGCGCGCGATTTTGTGGGCCTGGGATTCAAGATCCACGCCACCTCCGGCACGGCAAAGCTCCTCGCCGACGCCGGCGTCCCCGTCAAGACTCTGCTCAAAATCCAGGAGGGCCGCCCGAATGTTTTGGACCTGATCAAGAACGGCGAGATCCATTTTATCCTCAACACGCCGAGCGGGCAGCAGCCCCGCCGGGACGAGACCGTCATCCGTAGCGCCGGGGTCGCGGCGCGCGTGGCGACCATGACAACCCTGCGCGGCGCCCGCGCCAGCGTGGCCGCCATCCGCGCCATCCAGCAGAACGGGTATCAGGTCAGGAGCTTGCAGGAGTATCACTCGTAGAGGTTTTCTTCTGTCGCGCAGAGGTTTTCTTCTTGCTTCCGAACGGGTTTTCGGGTTAGGAACAACTTATATGAAAGCTGCAGCCCTCCTTCTCATGCTGGCATTCGCCGCCACGGCGTTTGCAGACATTCAATGTCCACCCGCATCGGATTACGGTCCGACACGCAAGCTCGGGCGGGGCCTTGCGAACATCGCATTCGGGGTCACCGAGATCCCCGATCAGATCTGGGCGGTCAACTACGCCGAGGGCAACTCGGCCGCCGCGAGCTACGGCGTAGTGCGCGGCGTGGGTCGCGCGCTCGCCCGCCTTGGCTACGGGATTTACGAGGTCGTCCTCTTCCCGTTCCCGACAAAAAACGGGACCTACTACCCCGCCTACCGCAGCGATATCCCCTGGATCAATTCCGGCTACCAGGAGTTTCCGCCAGAGCTCGGGTTTGACACACGGTATAACTACTGCCGCACCTACCAGCGCGACCCGAACTGAACGTCTCGCCTCCCTTTTTCAACGGCCGCCCACAGGGATCCTGCTGGCGGCCGTTTTTTTATCCCTTGGGAATCCAGTCCGTCTCGACTGCTCCGGCGAGATGGTTCTCATACCTCGCGAGAAGGTAGAGGTAATCCGATAGCCGGTTGAGGAAGATCATCGGCGTCCGCGCGACCGGCGCAGGGTCCTCGACCGCGAGGGCTTCCCGTTCCGCCCGCCTGGCAACTGTCCGCGCGATGTGGATCTGGCACGCGGCGGGGGTTCCTCCGGGAAGCGCAAATTTTTTAATCTCCGGAAGCAGGGCCGTGATGCGGTCCATTTCGTTTTCGATCGCGCCGATGTCCGCCTCTGTGATGCGGGTGGCCCGCCCGGGTTCCATCACGGTGGCCAGATCCGCGCAGAGGTCGAAGGTTTGGGCCTGAAGGGCGAGCAGAGCCGTGCGCACGGGCGGCGTCGGGCCGGCGGCGACCGCAGCTCCGAGGACCGAGTTCATCTCGTCCAGTGTCCCGTAAGCGGCGACGCGCGGATGGGTCTTCCGAACCCGCTGGCCCGAAAACAGGCTCGTCTCGCCCAGGTCGCCGGTGCCGGTGTAAATTTTCATGAGCAGCCTCTGAATCGCATACAACGGCGGGCGCTCCAAGCCGGAAATCATGGCCGGCGGCCGAAAAGGGCGGCGGATTCCCTTGACCGCAGCCCGCAGGCGAAGGAAAACAAACGGACGATGATTTCCTTGTCAGTTCCGGTTTACAATGAGCAGGACGCCCTCCTGCCGCTCTTCGAAAAAGTCAGGATCGTCATGGACAGGCACGGGGAGCCGTGGGAGATCATATTTGTCAACGACGGCAGCGTGGACGGCAGCGCCGGGATCCTCGACGGGCTGGCCGCCGCAGACCCCCGGGTGAAAGTCGTGCATTTCCGCCGCAACTTTGGCCAGACCGCCGCCATGATGGCCGGGTTTGATTTTGCCAGCGGCGACACCATTATCCCGATGGATGGGGACGGCCAGAACGATCCCGAGGATATCCCCCGGATGCTGGCGAAACTGGACGAGGGTTACGAAGTCTGCTCCGGCTGGCGCAAGGACCGGCAGGACAACGCGCTCCAGCGGAACCTGCCGAGCATCATGGCCAACAAGTTGATCTCCGCAGTCTCGGGCGTTCCCCTGCACGATTTCGGCTGCTCCCTCAAGGCGTATCGAGCGGAGGTGATCAAAGGCGTGCGGCTTTATGGTGAGATGCACCGCTTCCTTCCGATCTACGCAAAGTGGCACGGGGCCCGGATCTCCGAGATCCCGGTGAACCACTTCGCCCGCACGTCAGGGCATTCGAAATACGGGTTCGAGCGGGTGCTCAAGGTGCTGCTGGATTTGGTGACGGTGAAGTTCCTGGACAAATACATGCTCAAGCCGATGTATCTCTTCGGGTTCTGGGGGATGATGTTTTTTGTGGCCTCGTTTGTTTTTACCGCGTGGACCTTCTACATGCGCTCGCTCGGCTGGTATTTCACGGCGACCCCGCTGCCGATGATGGCAGTCTTTTCGTTCATGACCGGCATGATCTGCGTCCTCATGGGCCTGCTGGCCGAGATGATCACGCGCACGTTTCACGAATCGCAAAACAAGTCCATCTACATGGTGAGCGGGACACGGAATCTGAGCTGTCCGCCGGAGGGTCGCTGATGTGCGGGATTGCCGGATTCCTCGGCACCGGAGATCGGGGCGATCTCGAGGCGATGACGGCGCGACTCGCCCATCGCGGGCCCGATGCGGAGGGATTCTTCGTCGACACGGACCACGGGCTTCACCTCGGGCACCGGAGGCTGTCGATTCTGGATCTTGGCGGGGGCGGACAGCCGATGTCATCAGTGGACGGGCGGACGGTGGTGGTCTTCAACGGCGAGATTTACAACCACGCCGAGCTGCGGGCGCAGCTGGCCGGGAGGGGGCACCATTTTCAGACCGACCATTCCGACACCGAGGTTCTCCTCCACGGGTGGAGGGAGTGGGGCGAGGAGCTGCCCGGGCATCTCAACGGCATGTGGGCATTCGCGATCTGGGATCTGGATCGGCGGAGCCTGTTCCTCAGCCGCGACCGCTTCGGGAAAAAGCCGCTCTACTATTTTCAGCGGGCGGGGGCGTTCGGTTTTTCCTCCGAGCTCACCTCCCTCCTGCTGCATCCGGCGGCACCCCGCAACGTCTCGGAGCTCGCCCGCGTTAAATTTTTTGCCCATGCGCTGATCCCGGCACCATGGTCCGCGATCGACGGGATCTGGAAGCTGCCGGCTGCCCACAATCTCGTGGTGGAAGAAAACGGTTCCGCCTGCCGGGTGTCCCGGTATTGGCGGTATGTGATCGAGCCCATCGAACCATCGTCAACGGACGCTGAGCTGGCAGACGAGTTGCGCGAGGTCGTCCACCGCGCGACCCGCCGACGGCTCATGGCCGACGTTCCGCTCGGGGTTTTTTTGAGCGGCGGAATCGACTCCTCGTTCATCGCGGCGCTGGCCGCCCAGGAGATCGGCGGGCATTTGCTCAGCACCTTCAACATCGGCTTTACCGAGCCATCGTTTGACGAGTCGGCTCCCGCGAAGCTCATGGCCGGGCATCTCAAGACCTCCCATCACGAGCAAATCCTGGACCTCGATGCCGCGCTGGATTCCCTGCCCCGGATTTTCGACATGCTCGACGAACCCCAGGGCGACGGCTCGCTGCTGCCGACCTGGCTTCTCTCGCGCTTTGCGCGCAGCAAGGTGACGGTGGCGCTCGGAGGAGACGGCGGGGATGAGCTTTTTGCCGGGTATGATCCCTTCCGCGCCCTGCGGCTCGCCAGCCTCTACTCCCGCGTCACGCCCCGGCCGATCCATGAGGGCCTGAGGATGCTGGCGGGTTTTCTCCCCGTCTCGCATGCCAACATTAGTATGGATTTCAAAATCAAGCGCACGCTGCGCGGGCTGAGCCACGATGCGAGGCTCTGGAACCCGGTGTGGCTCGGGGCGCTCGAGCCGTCGGAACTCGCGCGCCTGACCGGCTCCCGCTTTGACATCGAGGACATCTACGGCGAGGCGATCCACGCGTGGGAGACCTGCCACAACGACGATCCTGTGGACCGCACGCTGCAATTCTACACCGAGATCTATCTTCAGGACGGCATCCTCCAGAAAGCCGACCGTGCCAGCATGATGAACTCGCTGGAAGTCCGGAGCCCGTTTCTGGACATCGAAGTAGCGGACTTCGCGAGGAAGCTTCCCCATCGGTTCAAACTCCGCGGCAATACGACAAAGTATCTGCTCAAGCTGGCGGCAAAGCCTCTCCTGCCGGAGGCGATCGTCCAGCGGAAAAAGAAGGGCTTCGGGTCGCCGGTTGGAAAATGGCTGCGCACCGGGCGCATCGCGCCGCAGCCGGGCAATGATCTGTTGAGCGAGAAGCTCGCGCGGCACATGAGCGGGCACTCGGACGAGCGTCTGTTCCTCTGGTGCGAGTATGTCTGGCAGGAATGGTTGTCGCGGCAGAACGTGGAGGTGGTGGCGTGAAAAAGGTTCTGCACGTGATCGACAGCCTCCATCTCGGTGGAGCCCAGGAGGTGGTGTTGAATCTGGCAACCTGCGGGGACCGGGAACGCTTTTCCCATGAGGTCGCCACGATGCACGGCCGCGGGGTTTATTGGGAGCGCATGGCGGCGCTCGGGATTCCGCTCCACTCGCTTTCGCCTCACAAACTTTTTCCGTGGTATGCGGCCAGCCTCCCGGCGCTTCTGCTGCGCGGGAATTTCGACATCCTCCACTGCCACCTCGTCGCTTCGAACATCATCGCCAAGCCGATCGGGCGGCTCTGCCGGGTGCCCGTCATTCTGAACCACGACCACACGAATGACGACTACCGGGCGAACGACCGCGTCCGGCTCGCGCTGGACACGCTCTCGAACCGCCTGGCTTCGCACGTCATCGCCGTCTCGGATTCCTGCCGAGGGTTCCTCATCAGGCGCGAAGGCGTGCCCCCGGAAAATATCACGCTCATCCAAAATGCCATCGACCTGCGGAGGTTTTCGGCAACCTGCGGGACAAGGGCGGAGGCCGGAAAAGCGCTGGGGCTTCCGGATAATGTCCCGGTTGTCGCCGCCGTCGGCCGCCTCAATCCCCAGAAAAGATTTTCGCTCTTCATCCGGGTCGCTGCTGAAGTTTTGAAGCGTCACCCGGGCGCGGT
>Ga0194063_10001060_pt1 | contig 18468 bp, 17 predicted proteins | sample SepL3720m_MetaG_FD_155459 | JGI IMG/M metagenome (GOLD analysis project Ga0194063, IMG submission 155459) | Anoxic zone freshwater microbial communities from boreal shield lake in IISD Experimental Lakes Area, Ontario, Canada - Sep2016-L373-20m | ecosystem: Environmental > Aquatic > Freshwater... | reverse complement strand
GCCCAACACCGAAACAGAAAAAGCCGCCAGCTAAGTGAATACCATGGAAACATCCAACAATCCGAACATCCAAGTCCTGACCGAACTGCTCGAAGCAGGCGTTCATTACGGGCACCAGACGAAACGCTGGGATCCGAAAATGCGCGAATATATCCTCGAAGAAAAAAACTCCATCTACATCATCGATTTGGAGCAGACGGTCGGGCAGATCGAACGTGCGGCGGCTTACCTCTCGAACCTCGTTCGCGGCGGGGGCAAGGTTCTCTTCGTCGGGACCAAGAAGCAGGCCCAGGAGGCGGTCCGCGAGGCAGCCACAGCGACCGGCCAACTTTTCGTCAACCAGCGATGGCTCGGCGGAACCCTCACCAACCTGACCACCATCCGGAAAAGCGTCGCCCGCCTGAAGGAGATCGAAACCTCGGAAAAAACCCCCGCGTTCGCAAAGATCAACAAGGCGGAAGCCTCCTCGATCCGCCGCGAGGGCGCCAAGCTCCTCCACAACCTCGAAGGGATCGTGGCCATGGATAAACTCCCGGACGCCCTCGTCGTCATTGACACGCTCCGAGAGGAAATCGCCGTGGCCGAGGCCAACCGTCTGAAAATCCCGATCATCGCGATCGTGGACACCAACTGCAATCCCGAGAAAGTCGAGTTCCCCATCGCCGGAAACGACGATGCCATCCGCTCGATCCGCGTCGTCCTTCAAAAGCTCGTCCAGGCGATGCTCGCCGGCCGCGGAACCGCAGCGAAATCCACCCCGGCTGATCTCGCCGCCGTCTCGGAATAATAATACAAGTTTTCAGTGATTCAGTTTTCCGTGTTCAGCGGGCAGAACGAGCCGTTGAACCTGTGCCCTGTATTTTCTGAAAACTGAACACTGAACACTGAACACTCATTTATGTCACAAATCTCCGCTTCACTCGTCAAAGATCTCCGCGAAAAAACCGGCGCGGGGATGATGGATTGTAAGAAGGCCCTCGCCGAGGCGCATGGCGACCTCGCTTCCGCTGAGGATATCCTGCGCAAAAAGGGCATCGCCAACGCCGGAAATAAATCCTCCCGCACTGCGAAGGAGGGGGCCATCGCCTCCTACATCCACCTCCAGGGCAAGGTCGGCGTGCTGGTCGAGATCAACTGCGAAACCGACTTCGTCGCGAAAAACGAGGTCTTCCGCGAATTCGTGAAGGACGTCACCCTCCACATCGCCGCCGCCCATCCGCTCTACGTCAGCCGGGATCAGGTGCCGGACAAACTCGTCCAGGCGGAACGCGAGATCTACGCGGCCCAGGTCGTCGGCAAGCCCGAAAATATCGTGGACAAAATCGTGGACGGAAAAGCGGAGAAGTTTTTCGGCACGGTCTGCCTGCTCGAACAGGCGTTCATCAAGAACCCGGACATCACGATCCAGGATCTCCTGAACAAAAAAATTGCCGAGCTCGGGGAAAACATGATCATCCGCCGCTTCACCCGCTACATGGTGGGCGAGGATCTCGGCAGGTGAGTGGGCCCAGGGTGCGGCGGATGTGAAGCCTTTGCTTTTTCTCGCGCCGATGGCGGGGGTCACGAACACCGTGTTCCGCCGCCTGTGCAAAGGGTTCGGGGCGGACGTGCTCACCACGGAGTTCGTCTCGGCCGAGGGGATCCTGCATCGGAATGAGAGGACCCGAAGGTATTTGGAGTTTCATCCCGACGAGCGCCCGATCGGGGTCCAGCTTTTCGGTGCCGAGCCCGATCGCCTGGCGGAAGCCGCCCGCGCGGTCATCGGTTGGGTCGCGCCGGATTTCATCGATCTGAATTTCGGATGTCCCGTGAACAAGGTCGTCTGCAAGAACGGCGGATCCTCGCTCCTTCGGGACGGCCCGCTCCTCGCTCGCATCGCACGTTCGGTGGTCGCTGCGGCGGGCGAAGTTCCGGTGACCGCAAAAATCCGTACCGGCTGGGATGAGCGCTCGGTCAATGCCGTGCAGACCGCCCGCATCCTCGAGGGGGAGGGGATCCGGCGGATCGCCGTACATGGTCGCACGAAGGATCAAGGCTACTCCGGCGAAGCGGATTGGCGGGTGATCGCCGCCGTGGTTGAGGCGGTCGCCATTCCCGTGATCGGCAACGGAGACATCACCAGCGCGGACGCCGCGCTGCGGCACCTTGGCGAAGCGGGTGTCGCCGGGCTGATGGTCGGACGCGCGGCCATGAACCACCCGTGGATCTTTTCTGAAATCCGCCGGGCACTCAACGGGCTCCCCGCGCTACCACCGATGTCCCCGGCCCGGCAGTGGGAGTTTATCATCGGGCACTGCCGCAAGGAAATCGATTGGTGGGGAGGGAAGGAACTGCCGGCAATGAAAGCGATGCGCGCCCGTCTGATGGCCTACACGCGCGGCATGCCCGGCGGATCCCGCCTGCGCGAAAGCCTCCAGCGCGTCACGTCGCTTGAGCAAGTCCGCGCGATTGCCGCCCGGCAGATTGAGGCCGCCTTCCCGGCCGAATCCTGATCCGGTATCGCTCGATGCTCAACAGTTGGACCCGGACACCCCGGGGGCTTGATTAGTGCGTTGTCGCGCTTTTAAATTTGTGCCAAGCGGGGCCACCTGCTATGTTCCCCACCACTTTCGGGCAGTTAGCTCAGCGGTAGAGCGGTAGTTTTACACACTATTGGTCGGGGGTTCGATCCCCTCACTGCCCAATTTTCGACGTAAACAGGATCGGGTGGCTGGAAGTCTGCCATATTGCATCGGTCTCGTGCCGATATCCAGAGTCCATTTGTATTGTAGAGATGATTGGAGTCGGAGCGTTGCCAATAGACGATCACGACTCAAAAAAAACCCCGCCGGAAGCGGGGCTTTCTGGAAGTGGCGATGGGCCGGGGATTACCAAGGCACGCCCGCGAAGCCGCCGATAACATTCGTGAAGGTGGTGCCGGTTTGACGTGCCTGGAGAACAGTGCCATCTCCGCCTTTCCGGAAGACAACAAACCCTTTCTCTCCGTAGGGCAGGGCACTTGCCGCCGGTCTGGCGCCACCATTGGCAGTATTGGTGAAATTGGCCGTTGTAAAGAGAACGTACGAGGAATCGTTGGTTTCAGAAACGGGGTATACAAGGATGGCACGCCCGGGATTTTTTCCAGCGACAAGTGCGGTAGGATCGGTGTTGGGAGGTGCGACAATCCCAGGGGCCGCTAGCATTTTCATAAAATCATTCGTTGTCATGTAGCCTCCCACGACATTGGATGACCAACCAGCCCAAGTTTTTGTCGGCAGATCTCCCGGCCAGCCGATATTTGTGTCCCCGGTGGTTGTGGCGTCGAGAGCCATTTGTTGGGTGACCAAGTGGAGCTGCTTCATGTTGCTCAGGGTCGCCGTCATTTGTCCGCGAACCAGCGCGCCGGTGACAGCAGGGAGGGCGAGCGAGGCCAAGATCGCGATGATCGAGATGACGACAAGGAGTTCGATAAGCGTGAAGCCGGAGGAGCGTTTCATAAATTTCGTTGAAAGCTGCACCGGGCGGCTTTGCATGTCAACAGATTTTGTTGGAAAATAATCGCTGCTTCCGAGAGGGCGCGTTCCCCCTGGGGTTTCCGGGAGGGACGATCTCCGCACGTCTGGGGCGGAACAAGCCGAGGCGGGATTCGAGCACGTCCTGCGACACGGTCTCTCCGTCACGCTCGATATCTTCCAGTGCGGCACGGGCCAGCTCCAAATCACGCAAATCTTCCATGAGCTTCGCGAAGTCCTCCATCTGTAATTTCTCCACAGCATCTTCAATCTCGGCAACCGTGCTCATGAGTTGATGATACCCGCACAACCTCGCGGAGCAACAAGAAAACAGGCGTGGCAAGATGCGGAGGCATTTGATCGCAGACCTTGGCGGGGAAAATAATCGGTTCGACTTGGCGGGCGGGATGGGGCATCATTTCGGGCATGTCACTTGCCGCACGTCTCATCCGGTTTGGTCCAGTTTCCGAATCTCTTACTGTTGTTGACGTGCCCGATCCCGGCCCCGGTCCGGATGAGGTGGTGATCGAGATGCTGGCGGCGCCGGTGAATCCGGCGGACATCAATGTGATCGAGGGGGCGTATGGCGATCTGCCTGCCCTGCCGGCCACGATCGGCAACGAGGGGGCGGGGCGCGTGGCGGAGCTCGGCGCGAACGTCCGCCACCTGCGGCCCGGCCAGATGGTGCTGCCGATGGCCTTCGGGACCTGGTGCGGGCGGATGCTTGTGCCGGCTGCGGACGTCGTTCCGCTTCCCGACGGGCTCGATCGTTTTCAGGCCGCGATGCTGACCGTCAACCCGGCGACCGCGTGGCGGATGACCCACGATTTTGTGAAGCTCGGGCCCGGCGACTGGATCGTGCAGAACGCCGCGAATTCCGGAGTCGGGCGCGGGGTGATCCAGCTTGCCCGTGCACTCGGGTGGAGGACATTGAATGTCGTGCGCCGCGAGTCGCTTGCGGACGAGCTCCGCGCGACCGGGGCGGATGTCGTGGTCACCGAGGAGTGCGACCTGCGCAAGGAAGTCAAAGCGCTCTGCGGTGGGACGAGACCGAGGCTTGCGCTGAATGCGGTGGGCGGGCCGAGCGCGCTCAACATCGCCGGCGCGCTCGCCCCGGGCTCGACGATGGTCACCTACGGCGCGATGAGCAAGCAGGCGCTCAAGATCCCGAACGGGCTCCTGATTTTCCAGGAGATCAAATTCCAGGGTTTCTGGCTCAAGCGCTGGCGCGAGCGGGCGGGGAACGCGGTGCGGCAGGAGACGTATGCCGCGCTGGCCGCCCACCTGAAGGCGGGGGCACTCGTCACGCCGGTGCACGCCGTCTTTCCGCTCGCCAGCGCCGCCGAGGCCGTTGTCGCGGCGGGGCAGGAGATGCGGGGAGGCAAGGTGCTGCTGGATCTGGCGGCCTGACACCCGATGATTTTCCGGCGCTTTGTTCTTCACAGTTTGTCCCGGCTGAAGCACGGCACGCTGGTCGTCGTGATGCCGGACTCGACCCGCCGGATTTATGGCGGCCTCTACCAGGGCGTGGAGGCGGAGATCCGGATTTTGGACGAGGGATTTTTCCGGCGCTGCGTGTTATTTGGAGGCATCGGATTCGCGGAGAGCTTCATGGCCGGAGAGTGGGAGACGCCGGACATCACGAACGTCATCGCATGGTTCCTCCTCAATACCGGAAGCTCCGTCGCGCGGGAAACGGAGCCACCCGGCACCGGGCTTTTCAACATCCTCAACCTCGTGCATCGCGCGATCCACAGGCGCCGTCCGAACACCCTCCCAAAAAGCGGATGGAACCACCGCCGCCACCACGACCTCGGCAACAACTTTTTCAAGCTCTGGCTGGATCCGACGATGACGTATTCGAGCGGGTATTTCGATGCGCGGGAGACATCGCTCGCGGCCGCGCAGGTCCGGAAATACGACCAGCTCTGCCGCAAGCTCCACCTTGCGCCCTCCGATGAGGTGCTCGAAATCGGGAGCGGGTGGGGAGGGTTCAGCATCCATGCCGCCAAGCATTGCCGCTGCCGGATCACGACCATCACGATCTCAGAGGAGCAGTTCGCCGAGGCCTCCGCACGGATTCAAGAGGCGGGGCTCGCCGACCGGATCGAAATCCTGCTCTGCGATTACCGGACGATCCGCGGGCGCTTCGACAAGGTGGTTTCGATCGAAATGCTCGAGTCCGTCGGCGACCGCTCCGTGGACGGCTACTTCGCGAAAATCCACGAAGTCCTAAAGCCCCGCGGCCTGCTCGCCCTGCAAACCATCCTGTGCCCGGACCGCGAATACCAGGCGTTCCGCGACGGCGTGGATTTTATCCGGAAGCACATTTTTCCCGGAGCCCTGCTCATGTCCAACGCGCGGATCACAGAAGCGATGCTCGCCTCCGGCGACCTCAACCTCCTAGACTACGAGGACATGGCCCCGCATTACGCGAGGACGCTCCGGAGCTGGAGGCAAAATTTCGAGGCGAAGCTCACGGAGGTCCGGGCGATGGGGTTCGACGACGCGTTCATCAGAAAATGGCGCTACTACTTCAGCTATTGCGAGGCTGCGTTCGGCACCCGCCATATCACGGTCGCGCAGGCGGTTTATTCGCGTCCGGGAAACGTTGCCCTGCCCTCGCCGGTTTATCCGGGCTGACGGATCGCCTGTTGTTTCAACGAAGCGGAATTCCATTGCATCGATCTGGCATGTGTATTACGATACTCCTATCGATATGAATACCGTTACCGTTTCGCCGAAATTTCAAGTGGTCATCCCGCTGGCCGTCCGTGCCGCCATGGGGCTCCGCGCCGGCGAGAAGCTTCGTGTGATGCGATATGAAGACCGCGTCGAGCTGATCCCGGTTCGGCCGATTCGGAAGATGCGGGGATTTCTCAAGGGAATGGACACGACGATCGAGCGGGAGGGGGATCGTTTGTGACCGGCTGCAATGTTGTGGATTCCTCCGCATGGCTGGAGTATCTTGCGAACACCAAACAGGCTGCACATTTCGCCGGAGCACTTGAGAACACGGACAAACTCGTTGTTCCTGTCATCACGATCTATGAGGTTTTCAAGAAGGTGCTCAGGGAACGAAATGAAGGAGAAGCCATGCAGGTGGTCAGCCTCATGCAGGCCGGAACCGTGGTGGATCTCGACCAGTCCCTTGCATTGGAAGCGGCGCGATATGCACTCCCATTGGCCGACAGCATCATTTACGCCACGGCAATGAACCGTGGAGCGACACTCTGGACACAGGATGACCATTTCCGCGAACTCCCGAATGTCCGCTATTATCCCAAACCATGAACCCGATTTTGCGGGCAGGTTCATGCGCCCGAATCAGGCGGTTCCCTTGGTCGCTGCAAAGCCCGATCTTTTTCAAGACATGGCATCGTGCCACCGGGTCGGAAATTTTCCGATAGGACGCGCTCGAGTTCGCTCCTCGCGGAGGCGAGCGTGACCCGGAGTCTGGCTACGTGCGGCGCGGGATCGAGGGGTTCGGTGAAGAGGGCTTCGCACCGCGTGGCGAGGGCCTTGTGTTCGCGGGCATCGCCCGCTTCGTGAAGCAGTTCCCGCACGCACATCGCGAGAACCCTAGCCTCCCGGATTTTTCCGAGGGCGTCCGCTTCGGTGGCCGCCCCGGACTCCAACGCCTCGAGTTGGAGGCAGACAAAAACCCGGCAGCGTGCGGGCCGGTGCGCGTAGATCGCGCAGCGCGATTCCTTGTGGGCGGGACAGGGCTGCGGGATGCGGGATTTTTTTCCGCGCTTCACCTTGAGCCCGCGCGCGGAAAGCTCCCTCGCGGAGTCGCCCGGCAGGAGCGGCACGCTGTGGAACATCACCCCGTTGCAGCACATTCCGCAGGCCGCGCAGAGGCGCGTGGCCGATTCGATAGCATCTGCGGTCATCAGGCAGAAAGCGATGGAGGGCGCTGCTCCGTCAGCGCCGACTTCACCGATCCCAAGTTCAGACATCCTGTTCTCATCAAGAAAAAATGATGGCACGAGGAAAACGGATGTCCCCATTCGAAACAAATATCAGTGCCCACACGGGCGGGACGCCCGTGCCCCCTGAGCTTTCGCGTCTCACAAGTTTACCTCCCAGGTCAGGATGTCTGCAGTTCACTCGCTGCCCGTGATTCCTCCCCGCGCCTCAGGCCGCGTGGAAGAGGAGCATTTGTTCCTTGTTGACCTCTTCTTCTCCGCGGCGGCTGCGCTCGACGCGGCGGATGTAGTAGTCGAGAACGGTGTCGGGGATTCCGGTGATGCGGGCGTTGGAAAACTCTCCGATCGCCTTGTCCCACTGGCGCTCGCGGTAGTGGAGGACTCCAGTCCAGAAGTGGTTGCGGCTGCGCTCGCGTTCGGGCGAGAGCCCGTGCTTCGGCGAGAGGATTTCGTAGAGCTCGATCCGTCGGCGTTCGCCCGCCGACTTGATGACTTCGATCGGGCGGACCTCGAGGGTTTCTGCCGCCGGCTCATAGGTTTCGGGGCCGATGAGGATCCGGCATCCGTAGGTTCCGCATGCCGAGCAGAGCCGGCGCGCGAACTCCACGGCCGGTCCGGCCACGCTGAAGCTTCCCAGCCGGGTTCCTCCGTAGGCTGCGGCGATCATCTCGCCGGAATTGATTCCGATCCGGAAATCCAGGCGTCGCTGCCAGGTGGCGTCGCATTCCTTGTTGAGGTCATCCAGCCGCGAGGCCAGATCCAGAGCCGCCCGGCAGGCTTTTGCCGCGTGCTTTTCATCCGGCAGCGGGGCACCGAAGACGACGCGCACGCTCTCGCCGCCGCACTCGTCAAGATACCCGCCGACCTCGACGAGGTAATCCGATGCCGTGCGCAGGTAGCGGTTGGTCATCGCCGCGTAGTTCTCCGGCGTGAGCAACTCCATGAGCTCCGAGTGGTTGTTGACCGCCACAACCATCACCGTCCCCTCCTGAAGAGCGCCGGGAAAATACAGCGGGGCATCCGAGTTGACGAGCTCGTTGAAGGCTCCGCGGGAAAGCCGTTGTCCGAAGAGCCGCTCCATGAGCTTCTTTCGGGATCCGCTGCCTGTCCGCCCGTAGGCGAGGCCGATGAAGAAGCTCGTGAGGATGGCGAAAGCCGAGGGGAACGGTGAGAAGAAAACATTGTAGAGTGCCAGCACCATCGAGCCGGTGAGCAACAGGAGCACCGCCCCCAGCGCCACGATCGTCTTCAGAACCGGCCGTGTGATGTCCACCGTCGTCCATGCGGCAGCAAACGCCAGGGCCGCGATCAGAAAAAGCTGCATCCCGTCCGAAGTTCTCAGCGGTTTCGTCAGGGCAAGCCGGTAGCCCTGCATGAGAAACGGGTTCAGCGTGTTCGTCAGCCATCCGGTGGAATACAGGACGAACACGGCGGCGGCCGAAACCGTTCCGATCAAAATGGTGGCTTTCAGGTATCTCATGGTTCTCGAAAATGCCGGCCCCGACCCGCAGCGGCGGATCGGGGAAGACTCGAATGGTTTATGTTAGGCAAACTTTCATGCAAGTCACGCAAAGGAATTCCATGTCGTTCCGGACAACGGGGGAGGTTGTCGGCTCACGGTTTGGCACCTTTTGCACGCAGGTCTTTCTCCAGCGCATCCATGCGCTCGTTCACCCGGTTCCCCGTCTGGGTCTGCGAGCGGGCTTTTCGGAGATCCTTGAGGAGGGCGGTGGCCGCATCCGGAGTGGAAACTTTTTTTGCCCCGTTTTCCACCGGCTCCAGGAAGAGCCAGTCCGCAAGATATTTTTCCGCCAGCGGCTTGTAGGAGGCCTCCCACGTGCCTTTGTCGACGCGCGCGCAGAACGACTCCAGGAGGAGCGCGGCGTCGGAAAATGCGGCCTTTTGCTCCCAATCCCAAATCCCGAAGAGCAGCAGGGCAAAGGTTTCCTGCTTCGAGTCGTAAAGGGATCTGATGGATGAGGGGATCGTTTGTTTTTCGAGCAATGTCCGGCTGACTTCGGGAAAAAAATTGGCGAGGGCCGAGTCCGCCGGGTTCGTCGAATAGAGCCCCTCCTTCTGGATCTGCTTGAGGAGATCGAAGGCCGGCTGTGCCTCGCCGAGGAGGAAGCAGGCGAGTGTGAAGTTCAGTTTCGCCCAGTTCTTCTCGGGTTGGGGGAGGCCGGGGGCGATCTGCTCGAACTCGGTCTTGGCTCCCTCGTAGTCCCCGCCGGCAAGGGTCGAGACGCCCGAAAGAAAAAGCGACTTTGCGTCCTGGGCGCTGATTTTCCGCGGGCCCGATTCTGCGGCGGCGGCAGGGAAGAGGCGGTCGCGCATCACGTAAACGGCTGCGCCGCCGAGGACGACAACGAGCAGGAGAACCAGCGAGACAATGGCGGAAACCTTGCGGGTTTCCTCGGTCTCCATCACGACCCGTTGCTTCGGCTGGATGGGCTTCCGGGCGCGCTCAAGAAGTTTTTCCCTGGCATAGGTCAGGTGGCCGATCAGCTCTTCATACGACTGGTATCGCTCCTCCGGTTTTTTGGCCATCATGCGGTTGATGACGTAGGCGGTCTCGCTCGAGACGTCGGGCGCGAACGCCTGCAGGCTGATCGGTTGGCTTTTGAGCTGCTTGAGGGCGACCATCGAGGGCGAGTCGGCCTCGTAGGGCGGGCGGCCGGCCAGCGCGTGGAAGAGCGTGCCTCCCAGGCTATACATGTCGCTGCGAAAATCCTCGGGCTGGCTGTCCAGCTTTTCGGGCGCGATGTAGTAGGGGGTGCCCCAGATTTCGCCGCGACCGGACGCCTCCTCGTCCATCACGATCGCGAGGCCGAAGTCCACGAGCTTCGCCGTATGCGCGTCCTTGAAGAGGATATTGCCCGGCTTGATGTCGCGGTGAATGAGGCCGAGTTCGAGCGCGGCGGCCAGCCCCATCGCGATCTGGATGCCCACCTCGAGAACCTGAGCCTCCGCGACGCGCTTTTGGATCGCCATCAGATCGTCCAAGGATCCTTTTTCCACCAGTTCCATGGCCAGATAAAACTGCCCGTGATCGCGCCCGAAGTGATACACCTTGACGACATTCGGGTGGTTTACGGACGCGGTGATTTCGGCTTCCCTGGCCAGCTTCGCGCGTTCTTCCTGGTTCGCGCTGATTTCCTTTTTCAGGATTTTCAGCGCGACGTGGCGGTTGAGATTATTGTCGAGAGCCTTGTAGACCGACCCCATTCCACCCTCCCCGACTTTTTCGATGAGGGTGAAATGGTTGAACTGCTTGCGCGCTCGCAGGGTGATCCCGCAGCCCGGGCACGCGACCTCGGTGAACGGCATCACGTCTGACATGTCCATCAGCGTCTGGCACGCCGGGCACGCCTCAAAAATGGTTTCCGTGCCGCCGCCCGCTGCCAGGCCGGGTTCCGGCTGGTCCTGGGATTCGGGGTTTTGGGAAGATTCGTTTGCCAACATGCGCGGCAGGGGTCAGAAAGGTTTTGCAATGATCTATCTGTTCGCCATCCGGCCCGCAATGCAAAACCCGCAATGAGCAGTGAATCCCGCATCGTCGCTGGGGACGGGGAGGGGAGCCGGCTCGACCGGTTCCTCAGTTCCTGGATCGTCGGATTTTCCCGCGTTCGTCTCCAGGCATTTGTCAGGGACGGGCATGTCCTGCTCAACGGCGCGCCCGCGAGGCCGTCGCAGACCCTGCGTGCGGGCGACCGTGTGGACGTGGAGATCCCGGAGGAGTCGGCCCCCTCGCCGGTCGCCGCGCAGGATATTCCGCTCGATATTCTTTACGAGGATGAGGAGCTTCTTGTCTTGAACAAGCCGGCCGGACTCGTCGTGCATCCGGGCGCGGGAAATGCCGGCGGCACCGTCGTCAACGCCATCCTGCACCACTGCGCGGGGATCCGGATTGTCGGAGGCGAGGACCGCCCGGGGATCGTGCACCGGCTGGACAAAGAAACGAGCGGCTGCCTGCTCGTGGCCAAGACCGAGCGGGCGCACCGGTGGATCTCGGAGCAGTTTGCGGAACGCCATGTCGAAAAGACTTATCTCGCGCTCGTGGAGGGGATCCCGCGCATGCCGCATGGAACGATCGATGCCCGCATCGGACGCCATGCGGTTCACCGCCAGAAAATGACGGTCAGCGAGCGCGGGCGCGAATCCCTCACGAAGTATCGCGTGCTGGCCGCATCCGAGGGAAAAGCGCTGGTCGAGTGCTGTCCGCGAACCGGAAGGACCCACCAGATCCGGGTGCATCTCAAACACCTCGGACACCCGGTTGTCGGCGACCCGCTCTACGGGCGCCGCGGCACGCATGCCCGGCACTTCCTCCACGCATGGAAAATCTCATTCCAGCACCCGGTCACAAAAAAAATGACCGCCTTCACCGCCCCGGTTCCCGCCGAATTTCCCGCATGGGCGGCCGCCGCGGCGGGCACCGCTGCACAGAGAAAACTCAAGTCGGGGGCGGGAGGGCGGTAATGTCTGACCTTGACCGCACGACGCGGGCGAAGGAAAACAGGGGCCGATGATTTCCCTGACCATTCCGGTTTACAACGAGCAGGACGCGCTTCTGCCGCTCTTCGAGAAAGTGCGTGCCGTCATGGATCGCCGAGGCGGGCCGTGGGAAATCATCTTTGTCAACGACGGCAGTCTCGACGGAAGCGCAAAAATCCTCGACCGGCTTGCGGCGGAGCATCCCGAGGTGAAGGTCGTCCACTTCCGCAGGAATTTCGGGCAGACCGCGGCGATGATGGCGGGGTTTGACTACGCAAGCGGGCACACGATCATCCCGATGGACGGCGACGGGCAGAACGATCCGGAGGATATCCCGCGGATGCTGGCGAAGCTCGACGAGGGGTTCGAGGTGTGTTCCGGATGGAGGAAGGATCGGCAGGACAGCGCCCTGCAGCGGAACCTGCCAAGCATCCTGGCCAACAAGCTGATCTCGGCGGTCTCGGGGGTGGATCTGCACGATTTCGGGTGCTCACTGAAAGCCTACCGCGCGGAGGTCATCAAAGGCGTGCGCCTCTACGGCGAGATGCACCGGTTCCTGCCGATCTACGCGAAGTGGCACGGCGCACGGATCTCCGAGATCACGGTCAACCACTATGCCCGGGTTTCCGGGAACTCGAAATACGGACTCGAGCGGGTCGTGAAAGTTCTCATGGATCTGGTGACGGTGAAGTTCCTCGACAAATACATGATGAAGCCGATGTATCTTTTCGGATTCTGGGGGTTGGTATTTTTCGTGGCGTCGGTGGTTTTTGCAGTCTGGACGTTCTACATGCGGTCGCTGGGGTATTATTTCACGGCGACCCCGCTCCCGATGATGGCCGTGTTTTCGTTCATGACCGGGATGATCTGCGTGCTCATGGGCCTGCTGGCCGAGATGATCACGCGGACGTTCCACGAGTCGCAGGGGAAATCCATTTACATGGTCGCGAGCACAAGGAACCTGGACAAGCCGGGAGCCAGCTGATGTGCGGGATTGCCGGATTCCTCGGCACCGGAGACCGGGGCGATCTCGAGGCGATGACCGCGCGGCTCGCCCATCGCGGGCCGGACGCCGCCGGGTTTTTTGTCGAGGGGGGGCTGCACCTCGGGCACCGGCGGCTTTCGATTGTGGATCTCGGCGGCGGTGCGCAGCCGATGCCCTCGGCCGACGGGCGGCTGGTCGTTGTCTTCAACGGCGAAATCTACAACCACCGCGAACTGCGCGCGGAGCTGGCCGCGAAGGGGCACGTTTTTTTGACCGACCACTCGGACACCGAGGTCCTGCTCCACGGATGGCGCGAATGGGGCGAGGCCCTGGTCGGCCGCCTCAACGGGATGTGGGCGTTCGCGATCTGGGACCGCGATCAGCGCAGGCTGTTCCTGAGCCGCGACCGCTTCGGAAAAAAGCCGCTCTACTACTTTCATAGGAACGGGACGTTCGCGTTCGCGTCGGAGCTGACCGCCCTCACCCGGCACCCGCTCGCCCCGCACGGCGAATCCGAAGCCGCCCGCGTGAAATTCCTCGCGCTCGGCATGATCCCGGCCCCGCATTCGGCGATCAAAGGGATCTGGAAACTCCCGGCCGCCCACAACCTTGACGTCCGGCCGGACGGCCTCCGGGTTTCCCGCTACTGGCGGTATGTTCTCGAGCCGGAAGAGCCGGCAGGCACGGAGGACGACCTTGCGGAGGAACTGCGCGAACGCGTCGGACGCGCCACCAGGCGGCGGCTGATGGCCGATGTCCCGCTCGGGATATTTTTAAGCGGAGGAATCGACTCGTCGCTCGTCGCCGCCCTGGCCGCCCGCGAGCTCGGAGGCCCGGCACTGCGGACGTTCACAATCGGGTTTTCCGAGCCGACCTTCGACGAGTCTGTTCCGGCCCGACGCATGGCGGAATTTCTCGGGACCGACCACCGCCAGGAGACGCTGAGCTTGGATGCCGCGGTGGATGTCCTGCCGGAGATCTTCGATCTTCTCGACGAGCCCCAGGGCGACAGCTCGCTCCTGCCCACATGGCTGCTCTGCCGGTTCGCGCGCCGCGAGGTCACGGTCGCGCTCGGCGGCGACGGTGGCGACGAGCTCTTCGCCGGATACGATCCGTTCCGGGCGCTGCGCCTCGCGGGGATTTACTCGCGCCTTGTCCCCCGCCCGCTGCACATGGCGATCCGCCTGCTCGCCGCCCGCCTCCCGGTCTCGCATGCGAACATCAGCTGGGATTTCAAAATCAAGCGCACCCTCCGCGGCCTGAACTATCCGCCGCAGTTGTGGAATCCGGTCTGGATGGGCGCGCTCGAGCCGGATGAACTCGCGCGCGTCACGGATTCGCACTTCCCGGTCGAGGAGATCTACAGCGAGGCGATCCGCGCGTGGGACGAGTGCGCCAGCGGCTCCCCGCTCGATCGCTCGCTCCAATTTTTCACCGAGATCTATTTGCAGGACGGGATCCTCGCGAAAGCCGACCGTGCGAGCATGATGAATTCCCTCGAGGTGCGCAGTCCGTTTCTCGACATCGGGGTCGCGGATTTTGCGAGAAAGCTCCCCGGACGTTTCAAGCTTCGCGGAGGAACAACAAAGTATCTGCTCAAGCGCGCGGCCGCTCCGTTCCTGCCTCCCGACATCATCGGAAGAAAGAAAAAAGGCTTCGGCTCGCCGATCGGCCCCTGGCTGCGGTCCGGGCGGATCGCGCCCGATCCTTCCGGCGGCTTCCTGCGCGGCAAACTCGACGCGCATGTGCTCGGGCACTCGGACGAGCGGCTCTACCTCTGGTGCGAATATGTCTGGCAGCAGTGGCGGGCACGACAGGAGGCTCGTTGAAAAAGATCCTTCATGTGATTGACAGCCTGCATCTCGGTGGGGCGCAGGAGGTGGTGATGAACCTCGCGACGTGCGGGGACAGGGAAAGCTTTCATCACGAGGTCGCCACGATGCACGGGCGCGGGGTCTATTGGGAGCGGATGTCAGCGCTCGGCATTCCGCTTCACTCGCTGTCGCCGCACAAGCTGGTTCCATGGTATGCCGCGAGTCTGCCCGCACTGCTGCTGCGCGGGCGGTTCGACATCCTGCACTGCCACCTTGTCGCCTCGAACATCTTCGCGAAACCAATCGGCGCGCTCTGCCGCGTCCCGGTCATCCTCAACCACGACCACACGAACGACGACCACCGCGCGAACAACCCCGCCCGCCTCGCGCTCGACATGCTCTCGAATCGACTCGCCACCCACCTCATCGCGGTCTCGGACTCGTGCCGGAAATTTCTCATCGAACGCGAGCGGGTGCCCGCAAGAAAAATCTCGCTCGTCCAGAATGCGATCGACCTTTCGCGGTATTCAAAATCGTGCGGCACGCGCGCGGAAGCCAGGCGGGCACTCGGCCTGCCGGCGGGCGCGCCGGTCGTCGCGGGGGTCGGCCGCCTTAACCCGCAGAAGAATTTCACGCTCTTCCTGGAAGTTGCGGCCGTGGTTTCGAAGCTCCATCCGGACGCCGTTTTTCTGCTGGCAGGCGAGGGGCCGGAGGAGGAACTCCTGCGGCGATGCGGCACCGGGCTCGGGGAGCGGCTGTTTTTTTCCGGCTGCTTGGCGGATATCCGTCCCGTCTATCTTGCGGCCGATGTCCTCCTGATGCCCTCGCTCTTCGAGGGGCTGCCGATGACCCTGCTCGAGGCGATGGCGATGGAAGTCCCCGTCGTCGCCTCCGCGCTCGATGGCATCGCGGAGGTCGTCGAGGACGGAACCGATGGGTTCCTCGTGCCGTCCGGCGACTGCGGCCTGTTCGCGGATCGTGTCTGCAGGCTGCTCGGTGACCCGGCGCTCGCCGCGCGAACCGGGCGGGCCGCCTCGGAAAAAATTGCCTCCCGGTTTTCCGCCACGCGCATGTGCGCCGAGGTCGAGGGAATTTACCGGAGGTTTGCGCGATGAGAATCCTGACCCTCTGCTACGAATATCCGCCGGTCGGTGGCGGGGGCGGGCGGATGGCCCACAACGTCGCGGCCGCTCTGGTGCGGCGCGGGCACGAGGTTCGCGTGCAGACGGCATGGATGAAGGGGCTGCCAAAAAACGAAGTGCGCGACGGGGTGGAAATCTTCCGAACCTTCGCATTCCGCCGCCGCGCCGATCTCTGCACGGTTTCCGAGATGGCCGCGTATCTGGCCACCTCGTTCCTCCCGTCCCTCGCACACATCCGCAACTGGAGGCCGGATATCGTCCACGCGCATTTTGCGGTGCCGACCGGCGTGCTCGCCCTGGCCTGCCGCCTTCTCACCGGCAAGCCCTATGTCCTCACCGCGCACCTCGGCGACCTGCCGGGCGGGAACCCGGATCAGACCGGCGCGCTGTTCCGCATTCTGAACCCGCTGATCCGTCCGGTCTGGAAAAATGCCGCCGGGATTTCCGCGAGCAGCAGCTTCGCCGCAGGACTCGCACGCGCCGCCTATGACGTCGCCCCGCAAATCATCCTCAATGGAATCCCGATGCAGGGCCGGGCCGAAACCGCGCGCCCTCCCGCGCACCCGCTCGCACTCGCAGCCATCGGTCGCTTCAACCCGCAAAAAAATTTTCCATGGATGATCCGCGCGCTGGCCGGGTGCGGATTCCCGTGGGCGCTCACGCTGATCGGCGACGGCGCGCAGCGCGGAGAAATCGAGTCCTCCCTCCGCGCGGCCGGGCTCGGCGACCGCGTCCGCATGCTCGGCTGGACTTCTGAAGATGTCATGCGTGACGTTCTCGCCCGCACGGACATCCTCCTCATGCCCTCGACCTCCGAGGGGAACCCGGTCGCGGCGATTGAGGCGCTCGAGCACGGCGTCGCGATCCTTGGTAGTGACATCGGCGGCCTCTCCGACCTTATCGAGGACGGAGAAAACGGGTTTGCTGTTCCCATCGCAACGCCGGCCGCCTTTCAGGAAAAACTCTCTCTTCTCGCCTCCGACCCCGCTTTGCTCCACCGGATGAAATCCCGCAGCCTCGAAATTGCGAAGCGGTTCGATCTGGAATCTTTAGCAGAGGCGTTCGAAACGCTCCTCAGGGAATCGAGCAGGCGTTGTCGCGCGGGCGGTTGACTTGAAGCGCGCGGCATTTACTGTGGGGCACTCATGAGCGCTGCACGCCGGCATATTCTTTTTGTCTGCACCGGAAACATCTGCCGGAGCCCGATGGCCGAGGGGCTTTTCCGCAAGCTGACCGAGGGGCTCCGGGGGATCCGCATCGAATCGGCCGGGCTCAGCGCCTCGGGCGGACAGCCGCCGAGCACCGACGCGGTGCGCGTCCTCGCGGCCGACGGGGTCGATATTTCCAAGCTGCGCAGCCAGCCGGTCACCGGGGAATTGCTCGACCGCGCGACCCACGTCATCGTGATGACCCGCGACCATCTCCGGACCCTCGAGCTGTTTTTTCCAGAGGCCGCCGAAAAGGCGTCGCTCCTTCTGGAGGACGAACCCGGGAGCCCGGACGTGCCGGATCCGATCGGCCAGGGGCGCGCGGTTTACGAAAAATGCAAGGATACGATTGCCCGCGCCATGCCCTCCGTATTAATAAAGATCAACTCCATGACCACGCCACCCGCCTCGCCGCTCCTGACCACAGACCCTGAAATCGCCGATGCCATCGCCCGCGAGCACGGGCGGCAGTTCGAGCACATCGAGCTCATCGCCTCGGAAAACTTCACGAGCCGCGCGGTGATGGAGGCGCAGGGATCGTGCCTCACGAACAAATACGCGGAGGGGTATCCCGGCCGCCGATGGTATGGAGGGTGCGAGTTCGTGGATGTCGTGGAAGCGCTCGCCCTCGAGCGCGTGAAAAAGCTCTTCGGCGCGGAGCATGCCAACGTCCAGCCGCACAGCGGGAGCCAGGCGAACATGGCGGTTTATTTCAGCGTCCTCCAACCCGGCGACCGGATCCTCACGATGGATCTCGCCCACGGTGGTCACCTCACGCACGGGCACAAGGCGAATTTTTCCGGGAAACTCTACGAGGTCCACCACTACGGGGTGAGCCCGGAAACCGAGCGGATCGACTACGACGCGCTCGAACGCCAGGCGGCCGAGGTGAAGCCGAAGATGATCACGGCCGGCGCATCCGCCTACCCGCGGACGATTGACTTCGCCCGGATGCGCGCGATCGCGGACTCGGTCGGCGCGTTCCTCTTTGTGGACATGGCGCACATCGCCGGGCTCGTGGCGGGCGGGGTGCATCCCTCGCCGGTGCCGCACGCGCATTTCGTGACGACCACCACCCACAAGAGCCTGCGCGGCCCGCGGTCCGGATTGATCCTCTGCCGCGCGGAATTTGCGAAAAAGGTGGACTCCCTGGTGTTCCCGGGCGTGCAGGGAGGCCCGCTCATGCACGTCATCGCGGCCAAGGCGGTTTGCTTCCTCGAAGCGCTCCGGCCGGATTTCAAAAACTACTCGCAGCAGGTCGTGAGCAACGCCAAGGCGCTCGCTGCCCGGCTGTCCATGCTCGGCTACCGGATCGTCTCCGGCGGCACCGATAACCACGTGATGCTCGTGGATCTGCGCCACAGCGGACTCAACGGCGTCGAGGCCCAGACAACGCTCGACA
>Ga0194063_10001059_pt1 | contig 18468 bp, 12 predicted proteins | sample SepL3720m_MetaG_FD_155459 | JGI IMG/M metagenome (GOLD analysis project Ga0194063, IMG submission 155459) | Anoxic zone freshwater microbial communities from boreal shield lake in IISD Experimental Lakes Area, Ontario, Canada - Sep2016-L373-20m | ecosystem: Environmental > Aquatic > Freshwater... | reverse complement strand
CTTGTTGAGAACAGGGATGCGGGCGGACATAACTAGACATATATAAGTAATATATGTCTAAATCAAGAAAAAAATACGGTTTCCCAAGGTTTTTTTCAAAACTTAAAAAATTACGCGCGGATCAGGGCACCACCAGGTAGCTTGTCAGCGATAGCTCCGCCGGGTAGAGGTGCAGCCCGTCGCGGCTCGCCTCCCGGGCCGAACTCAGGCTGAGCGAGAGGGTGTAGAGGAATGGGTAGAGGCAGATCAGTGCAACTACACCCAACACAATAATGTTGGCCACATGAAATAATTTCTCGCCCCTGCTCTGTTTCATGCCCGGGGACCTCCAAAACGACTGATGTTGAAAGCGGCCTTCACCATACCCCCTGCTCCCCCTTGCTGATCTTTCGCGCAAAGATATTTGCCCCGACAATCAGCACCATGCCGACAACGCCTTGGAACATGCCCGCCGCGGTGGCGAGGCTCAGGTCGAGCCCCATCAACCGCCGAAGCACGTAGGTGTCGATAATATCAGCAACGTTAAAAACCAGAGGGTTATACATGTTGTAGATCTGGTCGAAGCCGGCCGTCATAATGCCTCCCAGAGACAGGATAAAGAGCGTGATCATGGTCGGCACCAGGCTGGGAAGGGTGATATGCAGCGTCTGCTTCCAACGATTGGCCCCGTCGATAACCGCTGCCTCGTAGAGATCGGGACTGATCCCGGAGAGGGATGCCATGTAGATGATTGCCCCCCAGCCTGCCCCCTGCCAGATCCCGGTCACGATCAGGATCGCGATGAACGCGACGTTATCGGTCAGGAACGAGACGGGGTGGACACCCAGCAACTTGACTACGGAATTGACCGGCCCGCCGCCTCCGAAAATCATGAGAAAGATGCCGGCCAGAATGACCCAGGAAAAGAAGTGCGGCAGATAGGTCAGCGTCTGGATGGATCGCTTGTAGCCGGCCAGCCGCACCTCATTGAGCAGCAGTGCCAGGATGACCGGCGCAAAAAATCCGCAAACGAGGCGGAGAACGCTGATCATGAGCGTGTTCCTGACGGCATGGGGAAAGTCCTCGCTGCTAAAAAGCCGCACGAAATTCTCCCACCCCACCCAAGCGCTCCCGAATATCCCATCGCTCATCACATAGTCCTTAAACGCGATGACAAGCCCCAACATGGGGACGTAGTGGAAGAGAAGAAAAAACGCGACCAGAGGCAGGGCCATCGAGATCAGCCCGAGATTCCGTCGATACGGAATTCCCCGCGCGGGACGATTTGCCTTGCGGCTCATTCCGCCTCCTTCTTGACGCCCACAAGATCATAGATCTTCTGGATCTGCCTGGACATTTCGTTGGCCTGTTCGAGGATCACATCGCCGCCGCGGCGGCGCCATTCCGCGACGAAGGAATCGAACTCCTCCACATCGCGCTTGCCGAGCACCATTTCGATGAACGTGGTCATCTGGTAGTTGACCAGGTCGCCTAGGTAGCGGCCGGAAGAAGGCACGACATCCGATTTGCCCAGCACGTTCGCCATGCCCCATTCCCTGCGCCGGTTTCGATGGAGCCATTCACGATCTGTGGCGGACATGAACTTCTCGTCGTAAACGGGCTCGAAGGAGCTGGGGAAAAAGAACGAACAGGTCCCCCCGAGCAGCTCGGCGGAGTTTTCCCGGCCCCGATTCTTTTCGTCGTAGGGCGGTAGGAGGTTGATCCCCTCCTTTTGCGTTTTTCCATCGGGGCGAACATCGGCCGTGGGATTGTAGTTCCAATGCACGCCACGCTTTCCGTTGCGCGTCTCAAGATAAAGCTCCTCGCTTCCCGCAATGGCCTCCATCATTTTGAGCACGCGAACCACCTTCCCGGGCTGGTGCTCGAGTTGCTTTCCGAACTGCATGATGTGAGCCCCGCCCCCCCAGCTGCGGCCCCGCCGCTGGCCATTCCGGTCGCGGAGCGGAGGGCCCGGCACCAGCTCGGCGCTCGGATCAAAGCCGCGAACTTTCCCGTAAAATGAATCTTTCTCGTCCGGTTGGTAATACCAGGGAAAGTCGATCGGATAAATGTAGCCAACCTTGCCGTTGATGAATACGCTCTCCGCGTTGCGTCCCTGGGTATCGAGCGGAAAATCCGGATCGAGCAGCCCCTCCTGATACCACTTCCGCAGTTCGCGCAGAGCCTCCTTGGTCTCCGGCTGAAGGCCACCCCAGACAACCTTTCCATCGCGCTCCATCAGGTCGAATGGCAAAACGTCATAGGCGGCAAATACCTCCGCAAAAGCAAGCGACCAGTGGCTGATGTTCGGGGACCATCCATAGGTGTCCTGCTGGCCGTTGCCATCGGGATCGTTGTAACGAATCCGGCGGAGTGCCTCGTGCATTTCCTCCACCGTCTCGGGCACCTTGTCGATGCCCACCTTCCTGAGCCAGTCCATGCGCCAGCAACCAATGCGCGGCCGGTCGGCTCCCGCATTGACTGTCGGCAGACCGTAGTTCCTGCCCTGATACTGCGCGTAAATCCACGCCTCCTTGCCGTATTTGTTGACCATTTTCACATAGGTCGGGCAGTGCTTGAGGATCACCTCATAGGGCAGTTCCATAATAAAACCGTTGCGCAGGTTGGCCCTCACGGCCAAGGGGTCGCCGGACCACATGACATCGGGCACATCTCCCCCGATGAGCATCAGCGGCCGCCGTTTCTGGTAGGCATTGGCATCCATGAATACCGGTGCGAGCTCAATGTTGAAGCGCTTCTCCAGGTTGCGCTCAATCCAGGATCCCTCTGCAGCCCCGGTCTGGTTGATAATTCCCTGCCAGCTCACGTGCAATTTTCGCGCTGGATCGTCCTTCACGTTCTCCCAGTCCACCGGGCTCGGCTTGGAGAGCATCGCCTGCGACTTCGGATTGGTTGGTATCAGTGAAAGCACAAGAACCAGCGTCGACGCCACTACAACCAAAAAGACTTTTTCTCCCAGCCTCATGGCGCACGTTTAGCGATCGACGTTTTCGAACTTTGCGCCGGCCAGGAATTGTGAAGCATCTCGGGGGGTTCTGGAGTAAGGGGTGAACTATGCCGGGGCAAGCACGCCGCGAGCGCCCGCAGGCTTCCGGGAGAATGAGAGCGTGTGGGGATGGTCCGCAAGCAATTCCACCGCGACATTGTTCCCCGCGCCGAATGGAGGCACGATTTCCACCACCTGATCTTTGCCGGCCGAAAGAAGCCCGACCTCTGCCGTTGACGCGTCCGCGTCCCACGAAATCGATATCTCGACGCCACCGCAAGCCACCAGACCCTTCACCGACCCGGCCCTCCATCTTGCGGGCAAGGCCGGCAGAACCAAAATCCGCCCCGGAGTGGAAGACATCAGCATCTGCTGCACGGCGGCCGACCAGCCCATGTTGGCGTCGATCTGGAACGGTGCCCACTCCATCTTCAGCCCGACCCCCATCTGCCGCCAGTCGTTGTGCGTCGTGAAAAAATTGTTCATCACGCATGATCGCGAAAGCAGATCGAGACACTCGAGCGCCCGATCCCCGTCCTGCATCCTCGCATACACCCCGGCCATGTGCGCCAGCGACCAGCCGGTCTGCTCGCCCAGCCCGATGACCAGCCGCATGCGAATCGCGATCTCGAAGGCGTGGAACAGCTTTGGATCCGACTCGCGGGTCACCTCGTTGCCGGGAAAAATCGGATAGATGTGCGACTGGTGGCGATGGTGGTAGTTGTCCTGAAAAAAGGGATGCATCCACTCCTTGACCGCACCGTCCTCATTGATCTGGTAGGGCGGAATCCGCTTAATCATCTCCTCCCATTTTCCCCGCTCGTCCGCATATTGGCCGGTCAGCATTGCCCCCTCGATGAGGTGTGTGAGCACCTCCTTGGCGAGGGCGAAATCCATCGTTGCGTTGATCGTCGTCTCCATCGCGGCTCCCATTCCTTTGCCATCCCAGTAGTTGGCCGGCGAGTTTTCGGGGGAATTCGATGGCGCGCTGACAAAACAGCCATCCTCGCCGACCGAGAAAAAATCTTCGTAGAAGAGCGCGGTCTCGCGCAGGAACGGCAGCGCGCGCTCGCGCAGGAACTTCTCATCCCCGGTATAGACGAAATAATCGTAGTAGTGCTGCGCGACCCACGCCGCAGCGCCGGTCCAGTGGATGATGTGCGGCATGACCGTCTTCAGCAGGCCCGAAGGCGGGGTCGTCACCGCCGGAACATAAATCCCCCGGCAGCCATAGAGCTTCCGCGCGTTTTCCCTGAAGTCCCCAAGCATCCGGTCGAAGTAATCAAACACCGGCAGGGTCGCTTCCGGAAGGTGGCCCGCGAGCGCCTGCCAGTAGATCATCTGCAGGTTTTCGTTCGCCATGTTGAACGCCCAGAACCCGCGATACTCGCCGCACCAATTGCCCAGCAGATGGCATGGCTGGCCGCCCTCGCGGGAGCTCGAGATCAGCAAATACCGTCCGTACGCCCACATCTTTTCCACCAGGGCCACCGGTGCCTCGCCTTGATAGGCGTCCAACAGGAGTTCCTCGTTGGAAAGGCGGTGGCCCCTGGACGAGCCTCCCAGGTCAAGCTTCACGCGGTTGAAAAGCCTCCCGTGCTCGGCAGCATGCGGCTCCAGGAACGCACTGTAATCCATCGCCGTGTCGGCCAGTTCGCTCTCGATCCGCGCCCACGCGAGTTGCCGGTCTTCCTTCACAAAAAGCTTCACGACCACCAGAGCTCGCTCCCCGCCAGCCACGCGAATCCCGCCGGCATCGGCGGTGAGTTCCCCATCGCCTGAAACCACCCAGGCGACCGCGCCAAAATCAGCGCCATCGTCATTGCGGGCGGCATAGCGGATGATCCCGGAATCTTCAGCGCGCCTTTCCACGTTCTGTGGCAGCGTGGCATTTCCCGTAATCCACGACCGCGCGTCTGATTGGTCATGCAGATCCAGCGTCACATCGACCGCCAACGGCCCGCCGCTGCTGCTGATCTCCATCACCACCAAATCCTCCGTCCGCGAAACAAAAAGCTTTCTGGAATAAGCAACGCCATTGTCCTCCCAGCTGACCGACACCTCTCCGGTCTCCATGTCGAGAGACCGGCGATACTTGCTGAACCCCTTGTTCACCGGCATCCGGATTTTCAAATCACCCAGCGGAAGCGGGCTTCCGATATTCGGATCGTAACCCAGGCGCTTCAGTTCATCGGCCAGGATGCGGTCAGCCGCCCGGGGATTTCCGCTGAAAAGAAGCTCGCGCACTTCGGGCAACCTCCCGCTCACGTCGGGAAGCTCCTGCGTCTTCACCCCATGCCACAAATCCTCGTGCGTCAGCAGAACCGTCTCATCCTGAACCGCACCATAGACCGCCGCCCCGATCGGCCCGTTGCCGGAGGGAAGCGCCTCGCGCCACATCGCCCCCCACCAAGAGGCCGGATATTTCAGTAGAAGAAAATTTTTCAAGGGTTTGATAGAGGAGAAAACTGCACTGCGGTGATCAATTAACTGTATTGTTAATATTAACCTATCGGTTCAAATTTCACCGTCAACAACAATTGTACGGTCGACGATTGGGTGCAGGACAAAAATCTTCCGTCATGCGGCGAGAGGGAGAGTGTCGTTCCCTGCGGCGCGTGAGTTGAGGTGGTGTTTCCAGTAATACCCGCGCTCCTGTGGGTTTGCACTTATCGGGCATGCGCCACCCAATCCGCAGGCGGCACTTTTTCCTTCACGGACGAAGGAAAGCATGTTTTCTTATTTTTATCTTGCATAGTCGAAATATCTACACCGACCGTTTGGCGAAGTTTGCGTTCAAGCCAGTGATCAAAGTGTTGACCGGGATGCGCCGGGTGGGGAAGAGCACACTTTTACGGCTTCAGGCGGAGGAGTTGAGGCGTCTGCAGCCGGGGGTGACGATCCTGGAAATCGACAAGGAAAGCATGGATTGGGACAACGTCCGCACGGGGGCCGACTTGAATCGGGCGGCGAAAAAAGCCTTTGCCGGCCGGAAGAGGGCCTGCGCGCTGATGGTGGACGAGGTGCAGGAGATCGCGGACTGGGAGCGGGCCGTGGCCTCGATTCTGAAATCCGGCGCGGCGGACATTTACGTCACGGGATCCAACGCACGGGTCTTTTCGACCGAGCTCTCGGATCGGCTGAGCGGCCGGCATGTGGAGATTCCGGTTTACCCGCTGACCTATGCCGAGTTCCTGGCGTTTGCCGGGAGGGCGGACTCGGAAGCGGAATTCGCGCGGTTTTTGCGGCAGGGCGGGATGCCCGGCGTGCATGGGATTTCCACCGAGGACAGCACGGTGTTCGATTACCTGCGGGCCGTTGCGGACACGGTGGTGCTGAAGGACGTCGTCTCGCGCCACGAGGTCCGCAATGTGCGGCTGCTCGGCAGCCTGCTGCGGTTCGTGCTCGATACGTCGGGCTCCCCGCTCTCGGCCAAGCGCATCTCGGATTACCTCAAGTCCCGGGGCATCGGGACCAGCGTGGACACGGTGCTCGAGTATCTGAGCTATTTCGTGGATGCGCGCGTGCTGCACAGGGTCCGGCGCCATGACCTGCGCGGAAAAAAAATCCTTGAGGTGAACGATAAATTTTATGCCGGCGACGGCGGGATCCGGAACGCGATCCTGGGCCACCGGGCGCAGGATATCGGCATCCAGCTTGAAACCGCGGTCTGCAACCACCTTTTTGCGGAGGGTTATTCCGTCGAGGTCGGCAAATGGGGCGACTACGAAGTGGATTTCGTCGCGACGAAGGATGGTGTCCGGAAGCACATCCAGGTCGCCTACCTTCTGCCCGAACCGGCCACCCTGGAGCGGGAATTGCGCTCCCTGCGGGTGATCGGCGACCAATACCCCCGCCTGCTGCTGAGCATGGATCCGCACTTCCGCGAGGATCACGATGGCATCCGGTGGATGAACGTCCGGGATTTTCTCCTGGCCGGACACGCATGAGTGGCGTCCCGCCCGTTTGGGTACTGGCTTGAGTTTAGGTGTTCAAAGCGGACCGCGGGCGAATCGCGGGTCTGGGCCGGGCGTCGGCCTCCGCCCTCGAACTCCACCGCCACTTCCAAACCCACCCGGTCGGCTCCGTTCGCGAAGCGACGAAATCGCTCCACCTCTCGATCCCGACCCTGCATGCCGCCGCGAAGCATCTTGTCCGTCTTGGAATTCTCCGTGAGTTGCCGACCCGGGGAAAGACACACCTCTTCGCATACGGCTCGTATCTCGATATCCGGAACGAGGAACCCGGATCGTAGTGTCGGTTCTGCTCCGCGCCCCAATCATTACGATCTCGCGAGGCCAGGAAGTGTGACACAGGCTTTCCGGTTCATCCGTAATAAGTGTTTTAATCCGATTTTTCAGAGGATGGGCAATCGTCATGCCGCCTGCGGCGGGTTTGGAGTCGAATTGTTTGAACCACTAATGAAAGAAATGTTCCCACCGCAATGGCGGTGGGGGAGAAGAGGCAGAACCGGGATTCCCGGTTCGCTGGTCTGCGGGAACAAACAATCTCGCAAGAGGGCTTGCAGAGTTGTTTCCTCCCGCAGACCGAAGATCGCCGCGCGATCTTTGCCTCCTCTCCTATTCTGGAAAAATCTGGAGGACGGGGCTGTTGGCCCGGCCAGATGAGTGTAAATTAGTGGTTACCGTTCTCGTTGAAATACCCCGCCGCAGGCGGCTCAATGATTGACTTGCACGCGCCCGCGTGTCCCGCCCTTCGGGTCAACCTGCGGTTGATCTTCCGAGCGGCTGCCACGCCGCCTGGTTGTCCGGTTCTCTGCCCTATATCCAAGATTTGCGGAGGAAATCCGGGCCACCCGTTTTTCCATCTGCCGGATCCAGGCTCAACCCGAAAACGGTTCTTCTCCATGTGCCCGCGTCTCCGCGTGAGGAATCGCCGGATCCGGGATTACTTCGCCGTGCTCTGGATCAGCTCGCCGTCGAGGTAGCAGGCGACGCTGTCGGATTTCACCTCGATCTTCACATCATGCCAATCGCCGAGTGCCAGGCGGCCCTTCGCTCCGGCATCCAAGCCGTCGATTGGCCCGGCACGATCTTCGATGACATGCCGGCTGTTGCCGTAGCCGCCGACGTTGAACCAGCTCCTCTCCCCGGTCCCGTGAACATGGTTGTTGAACAGGATCAGGAAACCTTCCTTTCCTCCGGTTTTGCGGGCCTTGAGTGTCAGCGTGTAGTCGGGATCGAACGGCTCACTCAGCAGGGCGCGCACTCCGGTTCCCTCCCCCGTCTGGCAGATCGCCCCGTCGCGCACCTCCCACTCGCCGCCGTAAGTTTCCCATCCGTCCAACCCCTTGGCCGGATCCCATGCGTAAACCGTCTTGTCCCCCTGGGTCACCTTGATGTCCATGAACTCCGCCTGCGTATCCCATGTCCCCACCCCGATCATCCCCGAGTCGGCGCGCAGGATGCCCGCCCCGGATACCCATGCCAATGCCACCGTGGCGACCGCCAATGCTAATGTTTGTGTTTTCATTTTTGTTTCTGGTGATTGTTAATATTCTGTATTGCGAAGGACTATTGGGCGGGCTGGGATGTTGGCATCGCAGCGGAGGATTGTCCAGATCCGGCCCTGGGGGGTATCATCTTCGGCGGGCCGGGACGCTTCAATCTCTCCAAGTCCTTCTTTATTGCCTCGGCCAAGGCGGCCGACTGCGGCGGAAGATCAACCATCCTGGACGGGGGAGGCAGTTGCTCAAAAGTCCTGGTTTCCCCGCCTTTTTTCCACTGGACGGGAAACCTGCTCGCCAAGTCAACCCACGCAGTGATCTCCCCTTTATTAAAAACAAGATAGGTCCGCTCGTTGTTCGTCTGGGTTCCCTTGTAGGTTTCCTTGGAGATCCAATCCATGTCGGGAAAATCCATTCGCGAAAAATCGATGTGTTTTTCCACAACGCCTGTGGCGAAGTCTGGAATAACAATGAATGCCCCTTGGGGAACTCCTCCTTGTTCCATGCTTCCGCTGACAAATTCGCGTTCCCCGTCAAAACATTGCTCCAGAAGATTTCCTTGCACATCCTTCATGATAGCCAACCATCTCGGGTTGGTGCGTGTGATGGTCAGAGTGCGGGGGGCCGCTGGAAGAAAAAAGGTGTCATCCCGACGAGTGGGCGGCGGATTATTACCGTCAGCGGGCTTTGCCTGATCTTGGACATAAGAAAAGTTGACGCGCCATGAGGAGAAGTCGGGGATCCTTTGCAAAAGCGGTCCCGGCGGCAGTGGTTCCTGCTTGAGTGTGCCGGCGGGTTCGGTAGCCTGTAAGGCGATCGCCGAAGCTTCAAAAAGAACAAGAAGGGTTGGGAGGATTTTCATTCGTTGACCGGTTCGAGTTGCTGGTCTATCACCTTGCCTGTCTCCCGGTCGATGGCGAGGTGAACCCAGTAACGTTTTTCGCCCTCGACAACGAATTGATCGGGGTTGCCCGCCGATCCTGAATATCGTCCGGCCTGGGCCACCAGGTCGACCATCAAGTTCCAGATGCCCGCCTGCCCGGTGTCCGAGAGCGCCCGCATCGCCGATTCACGAAGCCTCTGGACCAGGTTGTTGGCACTGGTGGCTCCACCGCTATAGAGAGCCAGATCCTTGGAAAAGCCGCTGTAAGATGGGCTGATCGTCCCGTTGCAATAGCTCGAGTCTGCTGACAGACCAGCAGAATAGCGTCCGACGAGATCGGCGATGTTGGAGAGCGGTCCTTTGCCTGCTGTGGTGAAATCGGTGGTCCGACTCACCAGGGCCTGCGCGATTGGAGTGATTTCACTTGCTGTGATTTGAGTTGATTGCAACTCATCGCGGATGGATCCAGCCATCACGGCAGAAAGCACGTTGGGCTGGCGGGTGTTCAGATCCACCTTTCCGGCCACCATGGCATTGGAGTCGCAAGAATCATTGATGCAGAAGGTGTCAAGCAGAGCCGCGAAACCGCTCTCCAGGGTAGAAAAGTTAAGGTTCCTCCACGGCGTGTCGGAGAAAACATAGCCCAGTTCCGCTACGCTACGGAACGGACGGTGGAGGATGATCGGGCGACTGGAGATATTGGGGCCGGCGTTCGCGCCGGTCTGCGTGGAGCTCGTCCAGACCGTGGCCATGGGCAGGCCCGTCGAGGCTGTCGCTCCACCAGGCACCCAGGCACCCATTGGACGGCGCACAATTCCATCGGCATCTATAAGGTATGATCCTGTGTTTGTATACATCATGTCCTTGCTGATGCCACCGAGCCACAAGGAGTGGCATGGGGATCCCAAACCGTATGATGGCCGCACGGAACCAACAATGGTTTTGCTGCCCCCATCCAAAAAGCCCAGGTTGGTGCGCCACACGTCGAAATTTGATGCCCATCTCTTCGTGCGCGGATCCCAACATAGGTTAACATTTCCAGAATTACTGTGGCCAGTAAGAGCCATCCCATAGAGAACAGATGCCGTAGCCGAGTCACTCGCGGAGGCAATCGCATCGCGGGGGGGCTGGTACGGAGTCCAAGACGTCGGATCCAAGATTTTTTGCTGGTAGGGCACCCAATTGCCATTCCCAGCGTCATACTCCAGGGAATACGTGAAGCCGTAACCCTGATAACCTGCTACCACTGATGAAACAGAGAGGTTGTTTGTGGACGTGACGTTAGCTGTCGTGGTGGTCTGAGCCCATCTTATGGGAAACTGGCCGAGAAAGAAACCGATGAAACGATCCCCGGTATTAAGCTCCGGAATTCCTGATGGGCCGTAGATTGTGCCCGTAGCATTTCCAGATGCGTCCAATTGCCTGGCATTCATCAAGACATGGCCGGTATCGAGCTGCAAATTGCTCCCCGCAGGAATGTTGACTCTCATTAGCGGTGTGGGCTCACGATATAAATTATCATTATAGGAAAAAATCAGGGTATTGTTGTTTGCAGTTCCGGGCGCGGGCATCGTGATGACGGTTTCATTCGAAGATGTGAAATTACCCAAACCCCACTGGGTGGGAATGCAACCACGATTAATGCCACTGTATTGGGGGATTGTCGCGTTATTGCTGACTGAGGCACTTCCATACAATGGTCGAATGTATCCTCTCCAAGTGCTGGCAGGAGTGCTCGGCGCGGCCGCAGAGTTGTGTGACACAGAAATGCGGAGATTGGATGGAGCCGGACCGGGAGCAACTGTGCCTATCGCGTGCGGATTCCAAATGATGGGCAACTGGAGCATTGCTGCATTACCTCCATCTGTAAGTGTAGGCTCAGGTGGAACGGCGCTATCCAACAGCTGATTGCTCGAAGTTACGGATGGATTTGCCTGCCGGACAAGAACATATTCCGAGATCAATCCATACAGATAGGGCATATCCACTACTCCCCAGAAAGTGCGGTTGAGCGAGCCGTCATTAAAGATGATCCACCGGGGAAAATTGTCGGGGGCCGATTGATTGATGATATTAGCCCCGATCTGGATGATTTGATTATCCACACTAGACTGTTCAAATAATTTATATTGGGCAGAAGAAGTGGGAAGGCCTGCTCCAACCCCCAATACACCTTTGGCTGCAGATCCCGCAGCGATTGACGCCTTGAGCAATTCGAAGAAATCAGGCTCGCGGGCGTTGAGAAGCACATCCAGAGTGGAGATATTGCCGTTGTTCACATGAGTGTAGGTCCAGCTGCCACCCCGGCCGTTTGTTCCCGGGCCAGGAGCCCAGGTCAGGCCGAAATAGTTGTAGATATTGTTATTTGTAGGACTCACCGCCCCCCCTCTGCTGGAAATATTGGTGCTTCCCAGATCGAGCAGAGCCTGAGGAACTCCCTGATCAAGGTAAGATTGCCTGACTGCGGCACTTGCCGTGGCACTCGGGCCCTCGCAGGTGATCCAGCAGAGCCGATTGAGAGGGAAGCGCGTCTTGACGAGCGGATCTCCCACCTGGGCTTGTGATCCATCGTTGCGCGTGAAGGCCGCCTGGACCCGGATTTTCCTGAATGCCGGATTAAATGCGTCGTCCTGTTGATTGTATGCAGTGTTTCCACCGGCGTATGTGGAAGATCCCATAATGTAGGAGGACAAAGTCACCTTGGGTCTAGCGGGGTCTGGCCGGTAAGACGGTTGGTTGAGCGAGCGGCTAAATGTGCCGAGAAACTGGAGGGCGTTTTGAAGGGGGGCGTTGGTCGTCGCGCTGAGTTTGGTGTTGAAAAACTCGATAAGCTGCTGGCGGCTGGCGAACTGGCGGTCGGTTTCGCCGGATGCCATGTTTGTGTTCGCCGTTTTTAAGAATCCGACGGGGTTGTTTGCTACGTAGTTCACGTAATTGGTGCTGCTGCTGTCATACGATGCTGCGTTCCGCCAGTTGACCAACGCATCAACGTCAGTCTGGCTCATGCCGATCTGAGTGAGATCGGCATAGGCAGACGCGCTCTTGTAGGCGGTGTTTGTGGAGGTGACGGTGGACGGGTATCCTGCCACATTCGCGTCCAGCAGCCCGCCCTCGTTGTAGATGGCGTAGGCGTAGCGTCCGACGACGGTGGTGGAATTGGTCTGGGACCAGCACATGTTGGTGTTCCAGCTTGTTGGGTTGGAGCTGTCTCTCGCGACCAGGATCCAGTCTGGGGCTGTAAACGTATTCGTCGGCGTAAGATCCGTTGTGCTGGTTGAATTTCCTTTGGCCAGGAGGAGGTGCTTATTCCAACGGGCCGTGGTGTAAGACCGTCCGTTTTGGGAGGCATTCGTCGTCGAGGAGCTAGCGGCGCGGGTGGGGCCGCCGGAATAGAATGGGACTCCCGCAGCGCTCCGCTTGACCAGGTTTTCCAAGCCGTTCGTGCCCGTCGAGCCCGCGAGGGCCGGAACCGCATTCAAAGCGGCCTTGGGATAGTAAAGCGTCGTCGTGATCGAACCCGTGGTGATGTTGGTGGTAGTCGAACATGCGGCAATCTCCTGCTTCAGGTCGCCAATGATCGTATCCACAGCACCCAGCGCAAAGAGATCCGCCCGGACATTGTTCGCGCTGCTGTCGGCGACCTGCCGCTGCAGCATCGCGTTGGAAAAAAAGGCCAGGACGATGACGGTCAGAAGGACGACGAATCCGAGAACCATCACGAGGGCGAAGCCCCGAGGGGAACAAGGAGGAAAGCAGGGGATTTTGAATTTTGAATTTTGGATTTTGGATTCTGAGGCCATGGGGAGTTCGCTGGAGATGACAGCGCGCTTAACCTCAAAACTGAAAACTGAAAACTGAAACCTTTTCTTCATGGCATATTGAGCGGAAAAATCCTCTGGTAGATGCGCACCTGCTTGGCGGCTCTATCGGGGATCCCCGCCGGTGCAAAGGTGCCGGTATTGATCGCCTCCTGCCAGACCTGGGCGGGCAGCTGGGTAAGATCCGGGTTGTCCAGCAGGGCGCTCGCGGCTCCACTCAGGCTCGTTCCGGAGGGAAGGATCTTTTTGCTCGTGGAATCAAGGATGGCCATCGTGACGACGATGGCTTGGACGTCGGACAGGCCGATGGCATTCAGGCTGGTGTGCCCGGCGCGGGCATCCCACGGGTCGTTGGAATAGACGGCGGGGAGATAGGTTCCGGACGCCTGTTTGTATGGCTTGAGAAGGAAGGTGAATTCGAGCCGGAAGACATTTTCCCCGATGACGCTGGCGGTTGTTGCACCAGTCGCAATGTCAGCAGAGAACGCGCTGGAAATGGTGCTGTTGCCGAAGGGGGACGACGAGTTGACCGGCGGCTGCGTGGCATAGGTCAGAAAAACCACCTGGCTCCAGGTAAGGCCCTTCCCGACACGCTCGAGCTGCATGTCCGCATTCATCCGGTATCCGACCAGCGAAACCGGGCTTTGAGGATCTTGAACCGTGGCGTTTGAGGAGGCAACCGACGGTGCTGCGCTGTAGAAATACATGGCGTCGTTCCCGGCACCCTTCAAGATATCGTAATCCACATCCGCCCGCTTGAGCATGTGAGAAAAGTCGCCGGCCATACGGTCGAAGACTGTGCGCGCCTCGGCATCCGCATTGACGCGCTTGCCGCTGGTGGTGGTGACTGTGCTGGTGCTGTTCATCATCTGGGCGACGGTCAGCATCAGGAGCATGACGACGGCCATTGCCGCGAGAAGCTCGATCAGGGTGAATGCGCGGGGAGAAATCCAGTCGGGCGGGCGAGCCGGCTGTAGCCACGCCCGTGCCGGGCGTGCCGTCTTGCGGTGGGGATGCCTCGCTGAGGCGTCCGTGGATTGCTCGGTGGTTCGGCGGGTCGCCAACCTTGACACGCGGGTCGCGTGTGCTCCCCGGAAAAATAATCGGGCACCCCGGCGGTGCGCCCCTACCATCTGTCTGACGGTTCTTTTCATCCAGATTGAGGGTTATTAATTGCGGTCCAATCCGATGACGGTCTCGAACGAGGCGGTGGCGTTGGTGGCGGCGGCGGGCGAGGTGATCAGTATCCGGGCCGTGCTCGCTGTGCGGGTTCCCGTAGGCGGAGAGCTGACGGTCACGACCGCCCGGAAATCGGCAGCGCCGATGTCCGTGACCGCGCCGGTTTCTGTCAGAAAATTCGTGGTGCCGGCCGTGGGGATAGCGATCGAAAAGATGGCGCTGGTGTTTGTTGTGGCGGGGGTGGCGCGCAGGTCGCTGGCAATCATGGCCGCGAGGTTCGCCGCCGCGTTCTGCTGGATGCCTGCCTTGTTCGCGTTGAGCCCGGCGGGGAGGAGTCCGAAAATGGCGATCAGGCAAAATGCGGCGATCCCCAGGGCGACCGTGACCTCGGCGAGCGAAAACGCACGCTCGCTCATCGTCATGGGCGGAAGATCCGCGTGGCCCCGGTAATCCCGTTGATCTGGATGCTGGCCAGGTTGGCATTCGCGGCGGGCACGGTGTTTCCGCGCGCCGGAACCAGGGCGATCTCAATGCAGGGATCGACCGAGGAACTGCCGGAGGCGGTCTTCTGCACGCGTGCCACGCCCTGAGGATCGAACTCAATCACTCGGGCGAAAGTATATTTTGCCGTTCCGCCGATCGGCCAGGAGAACTGGAAATTGGCGTGCGCTGTGGTCGAACTCATATCCAAATCGGCAGAAGGTCGCTTCATATTTCCTTCGACGCTCAATGAGGCGGTGGTTGTCAGATGCGCGCCATTGAGCAGTTGGGCTTTGCTGATCGCCACAACCCCGTTGGTGAAGTCGGGCGCGCGCGTTCCGCCTTTCGATGCCACGGCCGCAACCACCAATCGGCCGGTCCCATCGGATGCCGTGGGCTGAATGGCATCCACCTCCTGCATCCCGACGTAAACGTAGGTGTTTTTCGACATGGCATAAGCCCGGGCCAACTGCATCGTGCTGGAAATGTCGCCCGCGGCCTTCGCCAGCCCACCCGCCCCCATGAAGGCGTTGAATGCCGGCCCCATCGCCCCCGCCAAAACTGCAATGATCGCCATCACCACCAGCAGCTCCACAAGGCTGAACGCTTGCAGGTGCCCGATCAGACTCTTCGGCAAAGAGCCATCGCGCTCCTCCCGCTGCATCGGGGAGTGGCTTCTGATGGACAAACTGGCCTTCATGGTATTTCCGGAAGAAGAATTCGGAGGGTTTTTCGCGCGATCATTTTTGCGCTCATGATGGGAAATTATCATCGGGAATTATTCCAGTCAAGAAAAAAAGAAACGTTTTATCATATCCAGATTTTCCGAAAAAAACACGTTCATCTCCAACACGTCCCTTCGATCAGATCCCGTGGCAATCCAGCCTCAATAGATCGGGAACCGTCTATCTGTTGGTCGGGTAAGTGTATTTCCCGTCCGTCAACTCCTGGAGCGTCAGGGCCTCAATATGGCCATCAAACATGCAGACATTCGCGCGGCCGCCATGGCGTCCCACCGCCGGGGCGTGGTTGTTGGTCCAGGACGTTGAGCGCTGCCAAAGGAGATGCCAAGCTGAACTGGAGTTGGAATCCCTCTGGGTATCACCCACCAGCCAAGTCTTGGACGGCTTTTCAATGGTGATCATCCGTAACAACGAAGAGTTTGTCGATCTCAGGAAAATTTCTTCCACGAGCCCGTAGCTCGTCAACCACTGCTGGGTGGCACATGGACATGTCCAGACTTTCTGGTTGAACGGCGTCACCGAGCCAAGGTATTTTGTACTGGCGAGAACGTAGGGCCAGGCCGCACCCGATGTTTCACACGTCAGTGGTTCACCGGGACGCTCGGCGTAATATTGGATCAGGCCGCTTCCCACCTGCCTGAGATTGCTGACGCAAGCGGCGCTTTTCCCTTTTCGCATCATACTCCCGATCGCAGGGAAAAGCAGCGCGGCCAGGATCGCGATCATCGCGATCACGACGAGAAGCTCGATTAACGTGAATCCGCCGCAGGCACGGTCGTCAGGCCGCTCCCGCATCGGGGAGTGGCTTCTTATGGAGGGGCTGGCATTCATGGCAAATGGATGGGAATAAATCGGGGGCGTCTTCGTGCGATCCAGTTGATAACCGTGACTACTTACCTTTTCTCAAGACAACTGTCAAGAAAAAGATCGAACGTTTTATCTTTTATTATAAAGGCGGTCATGGGAAGCTGCTTTTCTGAATTTGAACCACGGATCATACCATCTCTTGGAAATAAACGGACGATAAGCGGCCAGCGCAAAACAGGGGGCACGGGCGTCCCGCCCGTGAAAGACACTCGCCTGTGCTTGCAGAGTCAGTGCCCAAACGGGCGGGACGCCCGTTCCCCTTGGTCGCCGCGAAGTCCGATTATTTCCAAGATGCGGTATCACACCTTAAAGACACGGATGGGGAGAATGAAGAACCTCGCGGCAAGCGCGGTGCCCGTGATAATATACGGGTTATGGCCGCTGGAGCTTTGCCAACGCGGCTTCGTAGAGCTGCTTGGCCGTGGGGAACCCGCCATTTTTCGCGAAATACCCGCGGCGGAATTCGTCGAGGTTCGCGAGCCACAGCTTGAGGCGGTAGGGGTGGAGTTCTTCCGGGGGGACAAACCCGAACCGCGACGTGAACTCCGGCGACATCATCAGGGAGCGGCGGAGATCGTCCGCGCAGGCTTTGGCTTCGTTGAGCCACTTGATCGCATAGGCGGCCTCCCCGCGCTTCGGCAGGCGACCGAGCATCTCCAAATACGCGGCCCGGATGATCGCCTTGGCCTCGGCATCACCATAAACGTAGGCCCGGTAGCCGAGCATGTTTGTCGGCGCATGGTTGCAGCGGAGCAGGTGCAGGAGATGGCGCTCGGACGCCTTGAACTCCGGTTGCAGGGTGCTGTTGCCCACGGCATCGGGCGCATACAGAAACGGTCCGGGCTCGTCGGGAGGCAGCTTCGGGCCCTTGCCCTCGGCGAGACCCGAATAGCTGGCCGTCGAGGTGTTGCCGGTCACGGTGAAATCATCCACGCCGTTGGCGACGAACCCATATGCGGCGGCGCCGCCACGGATCGTGTTGCCCGTGACGGTCGCGCCCACGAGGGTTTTGCCCAGATTCTTGGGTGCCCAGATCGCAGCGCCCATCGGGACAGCGATGTGGATGCGGGCGCCGAAGGCGTCGAGCAGGTTGTTGCGCAGAACCGTGCCCCGGTAATCGGTGCGGTTCGGGTCGCCATCGATGGCGTAAATCCCGATCGGGTCAACCATGTTGATCCCGCCAAGCGATTCGCGGGAGATGCAGGAGATCACGTTTTCCTCGACCACCGTCCCGGGCGCGCCGAACACCACGACCGCGCCGTCGGTGGGATCGATGATCAGATTGTCCCGGATCGTAGTCCCGCGGGCCGCACAGGTGACTCCGTCGCCCCAGCCCGGCGCCCGCTCGCGACCGTCGCGCCCGTTGCCGTGGATGTCGCTGCCGGCACCGAGGATGATGTTCGATTCCACCCGGATCCCGGTGCCGCCTTCGTGCACCTTCAATGACGACCAGCTCCGCGTGCTCATCAGCACGCAATTTCGGACGACCTGGTCTTTGACCGTCCCTCCCCCGAAATGCACCAGCGCCTGCCCGCCGAGATCGGAGGGCCCCATACTCAAATACTGGTAGCGGTTGCCGTCGAGCACCATCCGCTCGAGAACCACCCCGTCCTGACCGTTGCCGTTGACCAGCTGCGGGCAATCCGGGTCGGCAATCCGCAGCACCGCATATTCCGAAAGGTGCTTCGCGCCCGCCGTGCTGATGGTCTGGTTGGGGGCCATGAACTTCAGCGGCTTTTTTACCGGGTAAACCTTGCCCGGCTGGAGAAGGAGATTTTTTCCCTGATCCAGAACCGCCTGCAAATCGGCGCCCGGCGGCACCGCCTGTTCGACCTCGGCCGCCCGGCACGCGAGGCCCAGGGCACCGACGGCAACCAGCATGATGAAATATTTTGATATCATTTTTGTCTCCGACTTATCCCGTGGCAGGGTGCTCTTATACCATCTCTTCAAGATAAGCCGACATCTAAATTTTGGCAGAAGCGTTTGCTTGAGCGTGGAGCCAGGGGCGACCGACGAGCGAAAGGACTTTGCCTGCGTCCTCC
>Ga0194063_10001058_pt1 | contig 18481 bp, 20 predicted proteins | sample SepL3720m_MetaG_FD_155459 | JGI IMG/M metagenome (GOLD analysis project Ga0194063, IMG submission 155459) | Anoxic zone freshwater microbial communities from boreal shield lake in IISD Experimental Lakes Area, Ontario, Canada - Sep2016-L373-20m | ecosystem: Environmental > Aquatic > Freshwater... | reverse complement strand
GCCGAAGAGCAATCCGCATTGGTCACAGTTAGTGATCCAAACTGGCAACCGCCATCACTAGATTTATTAGAAAAGAAAAGTAGTGCCGCTGACGGCGGTGATGTTAATCAAAATGCCTTGATTATTCAAAATACTCTAAAAGAGTTTGATATTGATGTCGAGATGGAAAGTGCTAACATCGGACCTCGTGTAACGCAATTTATTTTACGACCACCTAGTGGTGTTAAATTGGATCGCATTACAACCCTTGAAAAAAATATTGCTTTAAACCTAGCGGCTCAAAGTTTACGTATCGAAGCGCCAATCCCTGGGAAAAAAGCCGTTGGTATCGAAGTTCCGAACAAAAAATCAGCTGATGTCCGATTACATTCGATTTTGTCTAATGTAAAATGGGGCACCAATGGTGAGCCATTGGCGTTTGCTATCGGTAAAGATATATCTGGTGAAGTTGTGCTGGGCGAATTAAATAAAATGCCACACCTTTTGATCGCTGGTCAAACTGGTTCAGGTAAATCTGTCATGATTAATACACTTTTGACGAGCTTGCTGTATCATAACAGCCCTAGCGACATGAAATTAATTTTGGTTGACCCAAAACAAGTCGAAATGGCTCCATATAATGATATTCCACATCTGTTGACACCAGTCATTACCGAGCCTGATAAAACAATTAGTGCCTTGAAATGGGCAGTTAGTGAAATGCAACGACGCTATACTTTATTGGCTGACAACAAAGTTAAAGATATTCGTTCATATAATCAAATGGTCCGAGCAACTGGTCAACATGTCACAGTCGATGATAAATTTGGTATCCCTCAACAACACGAAAATGGGGCAATGCCTTATATTGTGATCGTTATTGATGAGATGGCCGATTTGATGATGTTAGCGGCTCGCGATGTTGAAGCTTTGATCGTTCGTATCGCTCAAAAGGCTCGTGCCGTTGGTATCCATTTGGTGTTGGCAACTCAAAGCCCAAGGGCTGATATCATCACTGGTTTAATCAAAGCCAATATTCCAGCTCGAATTGCCTTTACGGTTGCTGGTCAATTGGAAAGTCGAATTATCTTAGATCAAACTGGGGCTGAAAAATTACTTGGCTCAGGTGACATGTTAATGATAAAAGCTGATATGGCAAAACCTATGCGAATGCAAGGTGCTTGGGTAACTGACAGTGAAGTCCACCGGATTACTGATTTTCTACGTCAACAATCACCACCACAATATAATGACGACGTTGTTAGCTTGCCAGTTCATTTGAATGGTAAGGGTGGTGTCGTTATGGACTTTAGTAGCAATAATGAAGATGACTTATTTAAAGATGCAGTCAAACTAGTTATTAGTAGTGGTAAGGCCAGTGCAAGTGCCTTACAAAGGCATTTACGTGTTGGCTATTCACGCGCCGCTCGTTTAATCGATAACATGGAAGAACAAGGGATTGTCGGCCCAGCTGACGGCTCTAGACCACGCGAGGTATTGATTTCAAGTATGGACCAATTAGGTGGCGGTGGCTCGACTGACAGCGAAGACGAATTTTACGACGAAATCTAGACGTAATCTATAAATTATGCTATAATTCACGGTGTTATTAACTCGGCCTATGCTCGACATAGGCATCCATAAGGATTCCAGAGGAGGAAATCTAAATGAAAGAATACGAACTAACAGTTCTAATTCATCCTGATTTAGAGGCGGACATTGAAAAACCGCTTGCTAAGTTACGCAAACTTATTACCGTTAACGGTGGTAATATTATCAAAGAAGATATCTGGGGTAAGAAAAAATTAGCTTACCGGATAAAGAACGAAGATTTTGCAGTCTATGCATATTTTGATCTTGCTTTACCTTCAGATGCTCCATTAAAAATCAGCAATAATTTGAATATTTCAGAAGAAATATTACGTTATTTGCTTGTTTCGGTTGATATTAAAGGCCGCAAGGCTTTAGAGGAAGCTAAAAACAAAGCATCAAACACTGATGCAAGTGAAGAGGAGTAGAGATGTCAAAAAGCATTAACCAAGTAATTTTATTAGGCCGATTAACTCGTGATCCAGAATTACGAACAACTACTAGCGGTAAAAACATTGTAAATTTTAGTATTGCAGTTGACCGCGGTGGTGCCGATGATACAGCCGATTTCTTTGAAGTTACAGCTTGGGAAAAATTAGGTGATCTAGTCATGCAATATTTAGGCAAAGGCCGAAAAGTATTAGTCCAAGGCCGATTGCGCCAAGATAGCTGGGAAGATAAAGAAACTGGCAAAAAACGTAGCAAAATTGAAGTTACTGCAACTGATGTTACTTTCCTTGATGGACCTAGTGATGGCAACCGCCAAACTAGCGAACCAAAGACTGAAAGTAAAAAAACTAAAGATGTCGTTATTGAAGACATCGATGATAAACCAATTGATTTAAGTGAGATTCCTTTTTAGGAAGTTAGGAAAAAATTATGACAATGAAACGATTTAAAAAAGATACACCTGTATTTTTCGATTACAAAGATGTTAAAACTTTACAAAGATTTATTGATATTTATGGTCAAATCAAATCTGTTAGCAAGACTGGCCTTAGTGCTAAACAACAACGCCAAATAGCAGTTGCTATTAAACGTGCTCGACACTTGGCAATGTTACCATTCATGATTCAAGGATAATTAGATGGCATATTCACCAACGGAATTAAAAAAAGGCGTAGTTATCGAATTAGACGGTAAGCCTTTTCGCGTAATTGAATATAACCAAAAAGTTGTTGGTCGTGGCGGCAGCATTGTTAATGTCAAGGTTAAAAACTTGATTGACGGCAGTGTTATCCCAAAGACTTTTAAAGGTCAAGAAAAAATTGAATCAGCCGAAGTAACTAATCAAACTGTCCAATATTTATATAACGACGGTAGCAGTTATTACTTTATGGATCCTGAAACTTTTGAGCAATTTGAATTATCAGCTGGCGTTATGGAAGATTCAGCTGGATTTTTGAAAGAGGGCGAAAGCTTAACTTTGCAATCATTCAATGGCAATGTAACTAATGTCGAATTACCTAAAAATATTTATTTGACGGTAACTTATGCCGAAAGTATTACAAAAGGCGACACCACTAGCAGCGTATTAAAAGATGCGACATTGGAAACTGGTTTAACTGTTAAAGTCCCGGCATTTATTAAAACTGGTGATGTTATTAGCGTCAGCACCGAGGACGGTAGTTATCGTGAAAGAAAAAAATAATAGCAATTTCTATTGCGCTTATTTTTTAGATGATTACGAGACTGGTAAAGATTTTATAACCACACCCAGCCATTTAACCATAGTTCCGCCTTTTGTAACTGATAGGCGGGATTTTTTGGATGTCTTAAACGATGTAACTGTCAAGAACAGCCCTTTTGATTTAGAGATTGGTGATAGTGCCATGTTCGGACCAAACAATGACACACCGGTATTTTTGATCAAGCCAAACTATATATTACATATGATACACAAATCTTTATTGGATGGTATGGGGCAGCGGGGGATATTTCTACCCGACGGTCAATATGCAGGCGATAATTATAATCCGCATATTACTATAGGTGGCTGTGAGAATTTGCACAGTGGGGTTTTGATTAATCTTAATCATATATCTGTCATTGAAAAACATGAAGGTACAAAGACGATTCTAGCTAGGTATGCTTTGCGAGGTAATAAGTGAAAAAACGATTAGACAACGCGCTAGTAGATCGCAAATTAACATCCAGTCGTTCTCAGGCGGAAAGCTATATTAAATTGGGCAAAGTGACAGTTGATGGTCGGGTTGTATCAAAACCTGGTCATTTTGTTGGTGAAAATTCTGAGATCAAGTTATTGGCGGAGACTCAGTATGTTAGTCGAGCTGGTTTAAAATTAGCATCGGTTGCTGATATTTTAGGTTTGCAATTCAAAGATAAAATTGTGCTAGATGTTGGTAGTAGTACTGGTGGATTTACTGATTATGCCTTGCGAAATGGTGCCAAAAAGGTTTATGCGGTTGATGTTGGCACTGATCAATTACATCCCAGCTTGCGTCAGAATCGGCAAATTGAACTTCATGAAAAAACTGATATTCGCGATTTCTATACTGATGATAAACCAGACATTATTGTAATTGATGTGTCATTTATTAGTTTGCGCGAAATTCTGCCACATTTATATAATCATTTATCTGGTCCTCAAACTCAGATTGTTGCGATGGTAAAACCACAGTTCGAAGCTGGCATGGGGCAGACAAACAAAGGGGTTATTAAAAATGATGCAATGCGTCGTCAGATTTTACGAGATTTTGAAGATTGGTCTAAAAAATATTTTGTGATTATTAATAAACGCGATAGTGATGTGGCTGGGGCAAAAGGAAATCAAGAACGATTTTATTTATTGAAACCTTCAAGCAAATAGATTATTTACTAAACATTAAATCGAAATTCAACTATATCACCAGGGCGCATGACATAGTCTTTGCCTTCGGTGCGCATTTTGCCTTGTTGTTTGGCGGCGACTTCGGAGCCGGCGGCAATTAGATCATCATAATCAACAATTTGGGCGGCGATAAAGCCACGTTCAAAATCGGTATGAATAACACCGGCAGCTTGTGGGGCAGTTGAGCCTTTTTTGATTGTCCAGGCACGAACTTCATCTGTGCCGGCAGTTAAGTAACTTTGTAGCCCCAATATGTCATAAGCGGCGTGGATTAATTGTAATAATCCGGTTTCGGTGACTCCGTAACTTTCTAATAGTTCGGCTGAATCTTCGGGGGTTAAAGCTTTTAATTCGTCTTCTAATTTGGCGCATACAAAAATTGTTCGAGATGGTTCAACTAATTTTGATAATTCTAACTTTTTTGCATCGTCTGTTAAGGTGTTTTCATCAACATTAAAGGCGTAAATAATTGGTTTAGCTGTTAGTAGGTGTAGATCGTAAATAGCTTCAAAATTAAGTTTTGGCAGCTGCGATAAAAGTTTGCCAGATTTTAATTCATTTAATATATATTCTAAATATTCAGCAGTTTCTTTAATTTTTGGATTAGCTTTTATTTCTTTTTGAAGTTTTGGTAGGCGAGCTTCGATGGTTTGAATATCTGCCAATATCAATTCAGTGTTAATAATATCTATATCGTCCCGAGGGTTGATTTTTTCAGATACGTGAATAACATTGTCATCATGAAAAGCCCGGACAATATGGACAATAGCGTCGCATTGACGGATATTGGCTAGGAATTTGTTGCCTAGTCCTTCACCTTTACTGGCGCCAGCAACAAGTCCGGCAATATCTACGAAAGTTACAGTCGCAGGTATTATTTTTTTAGATTTATAAAGATCGCCCAATATATTTAATCGGTTATCTGGCACAGGCACAATGCCGGTATTTGGCTCAATCGTCGCAAAAGGGTAATTAGCCGCCAAAATATTATTATTTGTCAGCGCATTAAAAAGTGTCGATTTGCCGACATTTGGCAATCCAACGATTCCGATTGATAAACTCATAATATTATCTTAACAGAGGTGATATAAAAATGCGATAGTTAGTTGATATCATCTAGGTTGGTTTATATGCTATTATTATTTTATAAATAAAAGCATAATTGGTATATGATGAAACGTATAATAAAAAATGAATCTAATCCTCAAGAAAAAAAACGTTTTTTAAATAAAAAAATTCTAATTTTATGCTTTATTTTTATTGTAATTATCGGTTGTGTAATTGGTGCTTTATTTTATTTCAATAATAATAAAAGTTCTAGTCCCGTAATCGAATTATCGGAAGCTGATAAGCAAATTGTAGCCGATATAGCTAGCCAGGCAGAGGTTTTGTCTAGCGATGGGGGAACCGATCAAACAATTGCATTATATGATAAAGCAATATCCGAAAATTCTAATAGTGCTGTCAAAGATGCCTTATCGTCAAATAAAGCATTGGTATATATTAATGATGAAAAATATGATGAAGCTTTATCTATATTGAAACAAATAGAAACACGTCAAAAAGATGAGAACACATATTTGTTAATTGCTATGGTTTATGAATATAAAGGTGACTATAAAAATTCAGCGGAATATTATAAGCTTGCTATGTCTAAAATAGATAATTCTTCGCAGATGGCTAATTCGGACAGGTCTTATTATGAAAATAAAATTGAGGTACTTAATAATAGGAGCCAGAATTGATGGTTTTTATTGGTAAAAAACATAATTTAAGAACGATAATAATCGTGATTCTTTTGTCTATTTCGATAAGCTTGGGTTCGTATGTATTAGTTAAATCTGTTGAAAAGCATTTCGGAATAGAAGCCAATATAGGGTTCTTCGGAGGTTTAGCTGGGTCGGCTGAGGCTGGGGTTCTACCATCATATGATCCTACAGACTCGACCGTAAACGGCTGTTCAACATCGGCAGGTACTAATAAAACAACAACTAATGACGGCGAGGCCATTCCTAAATGTGTTGATACTGTGGATGAGTTTATAAATTTCCTTAACAATAGAAATGACAATGGCTGGAGTTGGAATAAAACTGGATCAGCTTTTATTGCGAACACTATATATTGCCCAGTTAATAATCATAATTGTTTAACGAAGACAGTCTCAGATACTGGATGGTGGACAGCTGTGAAGGGTAAATTAACTACTACGAACATATATATAGATTGGCATGTTGTCCTTAATGCGATTTCTGTTGATACTATTAACACTGCTTATACAGGTGAAGGCAATAATAGGGATGATGCTCTTGATGATGTTGCGTGGTATATGGATTCATCAATCAAGGCTTCGGAGGCTATAGTTGTTTATTATGACTATAATGGCACTAGGGTTCCTATATATAACATCCGTCGAGCTTGTGGTAACTTATACGGTATAGTCGATTTTAACCGTTATTGGCAGGCGACTGCTACTAGTATCAGCCAGATAAATAATACTGGTGATAACAATGGCTCGCTAAAAACTGCTTATCCGGGCGATTTTATAAAATGGACAAACACAGTTTATAACACTGGTGGTCAGACAACTAGACCTGTTTATAGTCATCTCAACATTATAACTTATCCTCAAATTAATATGGGTGGTACTCCAATTAGTGCTTACAAAAATAATGATGGGACTGGAGATACTGCTTTTAGTGTGCCTGTTGGATTACCAGAAGGTGTTATTAGGAGGGATAGTGACATTAATACCGCACAACCTGGATTTAATCATAACGGTAACCGTACAGATTATACTGTAAGATTGACTGATGTTGGAAAAACTTTATGTAGACAGGTGGCTCTGGATCGATGGAATAGTAACGATATAGCAGGTGGTCCAACAAGCACCCCACCTTCTACGTATTCTGCCGGTAACTCGGCTTGTGTAAATATAAATACTAGAGATGATTATAATTTAAGTCCTGAAGTTAATTTAGATACCGATGGTGTCGTAGAAGTTGGCTCTAGTATTGAGGTTACTCCATCAGTGGCTAACAGTGGGTCAACAAGCACTCCTATTGATGGCGGTTGGTATCTAAGGAAGTTTATTTTTAATCCTGGTGTGGCTATATCATACATGAATGGGATAGATGGCCCAGCTGGATCTACAGCAAACTCTACTTGCGCCTTTAATTACTGGGGTTATAATTCTTGTGCGGACCCTGTTTCTGGCGGCGAGGGTTATGGTAGGGGCTCGTTTAATACATCTGGCGTGTTTACTCTTAGGAGTGGCACTAATCAGGGTTATGCTCCTAGGGTGTTTAATGATACAATATTAGTAGATTATACAGCCGGTACTAAGATATGTTATGTATTGACAGTCTTTCCACCAGAGCCAACTAAACTTACTGTGCTGCGTCATTCGCCGCTTAGTTGTGTCACTGTTGGTAAAAAACCAAAAGTCCAAATCTGGGGCGGTGATTTGATGTCAGGTGGTAAAATCCAAACTAGTACCTCTATTAAAAATATGCTTACGTATGGCAGTTGGATTGAGTATGGAGCTTTTGCTTTCGGGAATATAGAGGGTTTTGCCTCAGGTGCCGCATACAGAAGTCCTGGGATATATGCCACAAATGGTAATAATTTTTGTACCGCCAGCAGATTAAGTTTTGCTAACGTGGATTGTGGTTCAAAGATAGCTGGCGGCTATCTGTCAGACGGTTATTCGCCTCAGAATATTGAAGCCAGTTTCCCGGGAGGGCAAACCTACAATGGAACCGATTTCCAGCCTTGGGGTATAGGTTCAGGTGTTTGGAATATACCTAACAATGTTGTACTGAGGTATAGTTCGGCGCCTAGTCTTGGTCATTATGTAGTATTGAAATCACAAGGCACCGTTACAATAGCTGAAGATTTGGTTGATGATGCTAATTTTTCATTTAGCAAGTCATCTGAAATACCGCAATTAATTATTATTGCTAACAAAATAATTATTAAAAATGAAGTTACAAGAATAAGTGCTTGGTTGATAGCGAGATCATCTACGGGTGACGGGATAATTCAAACTTGTGAAACTAAAGCCAAAGATACCAATACTTGTAAAAATAAATTGGTGGTCAACGGGCTGGTTATAGCAGATAAATTATTGCTTTATAGGACGGCTGGGTCTGGGCCAAGTGATGATAGTGGCACCCCTGCAGAGATATTCAATCTGCGAGCTGACGCTTATTTATGGGCAGCTGGACAAGCTGCAAGAAATAATTCTGTCAAGACAGTTTATACGACTGAATTGCCACCTAGATTCTAAAATAAACTTCTAGCTTGATTTTATTGATGATGCTTATGTATAATAGTAGTCAATATGGCATTAATAAAGGGATTGGGCAATTTCTTCGCATTGGATATAGGCACAAATGCCGTCCGGGTTGTTCAGTTGTCTTCGGCTGGGATTGGTAATTGGTCATTACAGCATTACGGCTATGCTCCAGTTGATGAGAAGATTACGACCAGTAATTCTGCCGAAGATTTGCGTCGCCTGGGTGAAGCGATCATGACCGCTGTTGGTCAAAGTGGTATCAAAGAAAAAAATATTGTCATTGGTATGCCATCCTCTAAAACTTATACGACAATTATTGATGTCCCAACTATGAGCGAAACAGAATTGGATAACACAATTAAATATCAGGCTGATCAGTATATTCCAATGGCAGCAAATGAAACAAAGGTAGATTGGGCATTACTAGGACAATCCTTACATGATCCAAAACAGCAAGAAGTTCTACTAGCTAGCACGGCTAATTCTTATGCCGAAGAAAGATTGGAATTCATCGAAGGACTTGGGTTTAATGTCATAGCTGCTGAACCTGATTCAATTGCTATGGTCAGATCTTTATTGCCATCGAATATCGGTGACGCTCGTTTAATTATAGATGTTGGTGAACGATCAACTGATCTTGCAATAACATTTGGCGATACCCCTAGATTGGTCCGTAATATTCCAATTGGATTTAATTCATTAATTAAGGCCGCATCACAGAATTTAAATATTCAAGAAGATCAAGCCAGACAGTTTATCTTAAAATTTGGTTTAGTTCAAGATAGGCTAGAAGGTCAAATTTATCGATCAATTGAAAGTACTTTGGATAATTTTGCGACCGAATTAACTAAATCGATCAAATTCTTCCAGACTAGATATCCGAATACGCCTGTTGGTGGGATTTTATTGTCTGGTTTTGCAGCTATAGTGCCTCAGTTTGGTGAATATCTGTCAGCCAAAACCACTGTTAGGTCTAGTGTAGCTAATCCTTGGCAAAGGGTTCATGTATCTCAATCTGATCAACAACAATTAATGTCAGTAGCATCAGAATTCGCGACTGTAATTGGGCTTGCTCAAAGGAGAAGCTTATAATGATTGAGATTAACTTAGTCCCTGATATTAAAAAAGAGTTTATAAAAGCTCAGAAAGTTCGCGCAACAGTCGTAACTTTTTCTATAATGATATGCGTAATATCGGCTTCTATTGTGGCGCTACTAGCAATTTACATATTTGCCGTTCAAGCTGTTAGGGGAGGCCTAGTTGATTCGGCCATTAATACCGAAAGTAATAAGCTAATTGCAACTCCAGATTTATCAAAAACTGTTACGATTCAAAATCAATTGACTAAAATATCTAACTTAAATGCTAACAAAAATATATCTTCTAGATTATTTGATGTTCTAAGGGTGATTATTCCACCAGCTCCAAACAATATTCAAATTTCAAATTTGTTAGTTGATACTGACTTAAGGACGATTACAATTGACGGTCAAGCGGCTAACAGCTATGCGGCGTTAGAAGTCTTTAAGAAAACAATTAATGGAGCAATTTTAAAGTTTACTGATCCGGATAATGTAAAGCAGGAAATAGTCTTGGCTTCAAATATAAGTACTGCAAATACAAGTTATGGTGAAGATGCTTCTGGTAAAAAAGTGCTTCGATTTACTATCAGTTTTGAATATGTCGATCAATTATTCTCGCCATCATCCAAAGATGTATTAGTCTCTGTCCCAAATATTGGTAACGTAACAGATTCATATTTAGGCGTTCCACAAAGCATTTTCGTAAATCCAGCTAAAGATATCGAAGGGGATCAATAATATGCAATCCAAAAACTTGGCACTTCGTAAACGAGCTCAGATAGCTAAAGCCAATCGAACAATGTTTATTTGGGTTGCTTGTGCATCCGTCTTGGTAGGTTTTGCTTTTGTTGCGTCACTATTCTTGATCCAAATGTTAACCTATAATGAAAAAGTGTTAGCTGAAAAAGATAATACTGTCAGCATTCTAAAACAGAACAATAATAATATCGCTGGCCTAGAGTCTGAAATTCGAGCTCTAGATGCCAATCAAGCTTTAATTGACGCCAAGGCTAGACCAACTGATCGGGCTTTACAGGTAGTCCTAGACGCCTTACCGGCAGATGCTAACGCTGACGCTTTGGGGTCTTCGCTACAAGAAAAACTATTGGTTGGTAATGGTGTCAACTTAAAATCATTACAAGTAGATTCAGTCGTAACTGGTGGTCAAATTATGTTTAGTTTTTCAATTAGTGGTGATGAAAACGCTTTAAAGATGGTTCTAAGTAATCTAGAAAGATCAATCAGAACAATTCAAATTATCTCTCTTAAGATTGAAAATCAAGATAATGTTAGAGTTTTGACTGCACAAGCCAAGGCATTTTATGAACCAAAGTTGATTATTGAATTAAAAGATAAGTTGGTAAAAAAATGAAAAAATCAGATATTGCAATGATAATATTTATAGCTTCATTTAGTATAGTTATAGCCTTTTTCGTAGCTAGAGGTCTATTTGGTGATGTTTATGAAGGTAAAACAACTGTTAAAACGATTGATAGAATTAGCTCTTCTATAGTCCCTCCTGATCCAGAAATTTTTAATAAGAATGCAATAAACCCATCAATTCAAGTCGTAGTTAATGGGACGCAGTAGGTAGCAAATGGCGCTATTAACTGCGGAGATACAAGAAAAACTTGTTAGCCTTTTGGTAAGTGAAGGTTTAGTTAGCGCTGAGGTTATAAATCAAGCTAAATCTTTGTCTCAGAACTCGAATAAGCCTTTATTTGAGATATTAGCGGATCAAAGTATAGTTGACGACGAATTAATAACGCATGCCATTGCACAGGTCTCAGGTGTGCCTTATGTTAATTTGACTAATAGTGTTATTGATCAAAATATTCTTAATTTGCTACCTCAGGATATTGCTGAAAGATTTATGGCAGTACCACTAGCTGAGATTCAAAATCGTCTAGCGGTTGCAATGATTGATGCTAATAACGTTCAGGCTGTAGATTATCTGTCTGGGAGAATTGAGCATCCATTAAAAGTTTTTATGGCTTCCGAAGCTGGTGTTAGACATGTTCTAGATCAGTATAAAACCGACCTTTCCAGTGTTGGTGAGGCTGCTCAGGAAAGCCAAATTGATGCTGCTCAGGAATCAAGTCGTGAAGTAAAAACAATTGTTCAAGATTCTCCAATTAGTAAAGCCTTAAGTACAATTTTGGAATATGCCTTAAAATCTAGGGCCAGTGACGTTCATATTGAACCGTTGGAAGGATCATTAAAGATTCGCTGCCGAGTTGATGGTATGTTGCGTGAGATTATGCAGTTACCAAAAAGTATTGAACCGGCTTTGGTTAGTCGTATAAAGATTTTATCTAATTTAAAAATTGATGAACATCGCACGCCTCAGGACGGACAATTTACAGTTAAAGTTGCTGGCAAAGAAGTCGATCTTCGTATTGCAATCAGCCCAGTCATCTGGGGGGAGCAGGTCGTAATCAGGCTTTTGGATAAGTCTGGTAATACTTTTGATATTGAAGAAATGGGTTATGCTGGGCGAGCTTTACGAGCAATTCGTAAAGGTATCCGTCGTCCAAATGGGATGGTTCTAACATCAGGTCCAACTGGTAGTGGTAAAACGACCAGTTTGTATGCTTTAATCAAAGAAATTAAAGATGACGCAGTAAATATAGTCACGCTGGAAGATCCCGTAGAGTATAAAATGGCAAACGTAAACCAAATTCAGGTCAATGCTGATGTTGGATTGACTTTTGCTAGTGGCCTAAGGTCAATTTTGCGCCAAGACCCAGATGTCGTGATGGTTGGTGAGATTCGTGACAGCGAAACAGCCAATTTGGCCGTTCAAGCGGCGCTAACTGGACACTTAGTTTTTAGCACCTTGCATACCAATAGTGCTGCCGGCGTTCTACCTAGGCTTTTAGACATGGGCATCGAGCCATTTTTGATTGCTAGCACAGTCAATACAATTATTGGTCAACGTTTAGTTCGTCGAGTAGGTAAAAATCGGGAAACGTATCAGTCAAATCCGATTGAAACTCAGGATATTTTAAACACAGTAGGGCACTTGCTACCAAAGACCCCAGCTGATGTAGCTAGAATATCTGAAGATTTAGGCTATAAAGACTTGCCTCTAGCGGGTCAAAAAGCTTATACTTTAATTAAGGGAATTGATAGCCCTCAACAACCAAAGGGTTTTAGCGGACGAGCTGGGTTGTATGAAGTTATGGATGTCAATGAAAATATCCAAAAACTGATTGTTTCTAGGGCCACAAGTGCTGATATTCAAAGGAAGGCTCAAGAACAGGGGATGGTAACTATGCGACAAGATGGCTACCTCAAAGTTTTACAAGGGATAACTACCGTCGAAGAAGTTAATCGCGTAACATCAGATACAGCATAAAGGGGTGAGAAATGGAAAAACAAGAACTAAAAATTGAATCATTACTAGAAGAGGTTATTCGCAAGAAAGCTTCCGACCTTCATATTCAAGTTGGTTTACCACCAATGTTGCGTGTTGACGGTGTTTTGATACCAATTATGGGATTTAATTCACTTGATGAACAGGCTGTTGAATTACTTGTTTTCTCAATATTAGATAATGACCAAAAACAGATATTATTAAAGGATAAAGAATTCGATTTTAGCTTTGCGTTTGGAACATTGGGTCGCTTTAGGGTTAATGCTTATCACGAGCGGGGCAATTTAGCGGCGGCTTTGAGGCTAATCCCAAATGAAATTAAAGGTGTTACCGAACTTGGTTTGCCTGGAATTGTTATGAATTTTGCGGCTTATCCTCGTGGTCTAGTTTTAATAACAGGGCCAACTGGTAGTGGTAAATCAACTACTTTGGCGGCATTAGTCGATAAAATTAACACCGAATCTTCAAAGCATATTATTACTATCGAAGATCCGATTGAATTTACTCATAAATCTAAAAAATCAGTCGTTGTTCAGCGAGAAGTTCACTATGATACTTATAGCTTTAGTGCGGCCCTTCGATCAAGTTTGCGCCAAGATCCAGATGTGGTCTTGATTGGTGAGATGCGTGATCTTGAAACAATTAGCGCAGCCATAACAATTGCCGAAACAGGACATTTAGTGTTTGCGACACTTCACACCAACAGCGCCTCTCAGTCAATTGATCGTATGATTGATGTATTTCCACCTCATCAGCAACCACAAATTCGAGCTCAGCTATCTAATATTTTAATGGCTATCTGTTCACAGCGATTAATTCCAGCAATTGGAGGGGGACGAGTTGTTGCAGCTGAAATCTTGACTACAAACCCAGCAGTTCGAAACATTATTCGCGAAGGTAAAGCTCATCAATTGGACGCAGTTATTCAAACTAGTGCTGATGTTGGCATGCAAACCATGGACCGTACATTAGTAAATCTAGTTCAAAAAGGTGTTATAACATATGATAACGCTTATGAAGTTGCAGTCGATTTGGTTGAATTTGAAAGATTAATGAAAGGCTAGTAAATGAAAAAATTTACTTATGAGGCTCGCGACCAGGCAAATAACAAGATAGTTAAAGCCAGTGTTCAAGCTGATTCTGAAAATGCAGCTGCCAAATTATTGATAAAACAAGGCTTTATTCCATTAAAAATCAAAGAATTGTCCGAAGATTCTAATTTTATCACTAAGATAACTGGCCGAATTACTGTCAAAGATAAAGTTGTGTTTACTCGTCAATTATCAACATTGATTGGTGCTGGGTTGCCATTATCTCAAAGTTTGAATACAGTTTTAGAACAGACCCAAAACAAGAAGTTACAATCAATTGTTCAAGATATAACCTCATCAGTTGAGGGTGGTAGGTCATTATTGGATTCATTTTCAAAATATCCAAAAGTTTTTGATCAGATATTTTTAGCATTGGTTGGGGCAGGTGAGGCTTCGGGTACATTAGACGAATCATTGCAGCGAGTTGCTAATCAGCAAGAAAAAGACGCTGCTATTATGAGTAAAATTAGGGGAGCTTTAATTTATCCAATCATAGTATTGGTGGTTATTTTTGGCGTTATGGCCTTTATGTTATTCACGGTTGTTCCACAGGTTGAAAAATTATATAAAGATTTAAAGCAACAGTTGCCATTTATTACTCAAATTATGGTTAATTCAGCTAACTTTTTGATTAGATATTGGTGGATTGTTATCTTGGTAGTAATTGCTTTGGTTTATTTCCTTCGACAATATCTTAGTACTGAAGCGGGAATTAAATTAAAAGATACTTTAAAGATAAGAATGCCTATCTTCGGAGTTATGTTCCAAAAATTATACATGGCTCGATTTACAAGAACTGGTCAAACACTATTGAGCACTGGTGTTAGTATGTTGGACATGTTACATCTAACTTCATCAGCGGTCAATAATACATTGGTTAGTAAAGCAATTACTAGGGCTTCTGAAAAAGTCAAAGGTGGAAAAGCTTTGTCGGCTGCGCTTCAAAATGAACCAATTATGTTGTCGTTGGTTCCTCAAATGATTAAAATCGGTGAACAATCTGGCAAAATTGATGAAATGATGGGCAAGACAGCCCAAGTTTATGAAGAAGAATTAGACGAACAGGTCAGGACAATTTCTACATCGATCGAGCCAGTTTTAATGGTCGTACTGGCAGTTGTGGCTGGAGGTATGGTCGCGGCCATATTGTTGCCAATATACGGTTTAGTTAATGGGATTAATATATAGACATATTTAAAAATTGGGTGTAATATAAACGTAAGTACGTTAGTAATTTAAAAAAGTTCATAAGAAAGGTGGAAATTTAAAATGAGCAACAAAAAACAAAAGGGATTTACTATTATCGAGGTCGTATTGGTCTTGGCAATCGCCGGATTAATCTTCTTGATGGTATTCATTGCATTGCCAGCATTACAAGCTGGGCAACGTGATACCGCAAGGAAGAGTGACGTATCTGCAATTTTGGCTGCAGTAAACTCATATTCAACTAATAATGCAGGTTCATTGCCAACGACAGCAGCTGAGATCACAGCCTATCAGTCGACATGGTCAGCTAATACTACTAGTATAGATGCACCAATAGCTCATGCTACTCCTGCTGCGCCTGCCTCAGGTGTAATAGCAATTGTTAAAGGGTCAAAATGTGGTACTGCATCAGCAAGTGGTATGACACTTACTTCAGGAACTGCTAGGCAATTTGTTGTTGTTACAAAATTAGAAGCTGGTGGTGGTGTTTATTATTGCGCACAAGGCTAATATTAATTAGTTATTTATCTAAATAAAGCCCTTTAGGGCTTTATTTAATAGTAAACTTTAGTCTATATTGGTATAATAGCGCTTATGAATCAAACACTTGTTTATTTAATATTATCATTGACTGGGTTATGTCTAGGTAGTTTTGCTGGGGCATCGGTTTGGCGCCTAAGGGCTAGGCAGCTAGAAGAGGACAAAAAAGCCGGTGAAAATTTTGATCAAAAAGAATATTCAAAGCTAAAAAAACTTAATAATAAATCTATAACTCAGGACCATTCACAATGTCTAAATTGTTCATATAAATTGAAATGGTATGATATGATTCCGGTGCTTAGTTGGGTTACATTAGGTGGTAAATGTCGAAAGTGTAGAAAACCGATAGGGATAAATGAGTTGTTGGTTGAAATCTTTGTTGCGGCATTTTTTGTATCATCTTATATATTTTGGCCATTTGGACTTTGTGGTGGTGGCTTAGAAATGTTACGATTTGTAATTTGGTTATTAGCCGGTGTTGGATTGGCAATACTATTTATTTATGATAAAAAGTGGTCTTTACTGCCTGATTTTGTTAATTTCACTGTTATTGGGCTTGGTCTAACTAATGCGATTATTGTTATTATTTTGTCGGTCAATAAATTAGACACAATTTATAACATTTTAGGCTCAATACTGATTCTTAGCGGGCTTTATTATATGCTATTTGTTATATCTAAAGGGCGATGGATCGGCTTTGGTGACATTAAATTAGGTCTGGGGTTGGGACTGTTATTGTCGGATTGGAAATTGGCTTTTATTGCATTATTTGCAGCTAATTTGATTGGCTGTCTGGTGATTATACCTGGTATGATAACACATAAATTAAAACGGACTTCGCACGTCCCATTTGGACCGTTGTTGATAATAGGGACGTTAATTGCAATGTTATTTGGTCAGCTTCTAATAGATTTTTATCTATATAATATTATTTGACCAATTAATTTTATTTTTTCGCTTATGCTATAATTATAGATAATGAAGCATTTGGATAAAGCTGGATTTACTATTATTGAAACAGTTTTGTTTTTGGGTATTACTGGCTTGTTAGTTGTAAGTGTTTTAGTTGGTACTGGGGTATCAATTAATATTCAACGTTATCGCGACAGCGTCGTTTCGTTGCAATCAGTCATCCAGCAGCAATATTCCGAAGCAGCTAACATTGTTAATTTACGTAGTTCTGGTAAAACCTGTGATAATAATGGGAATATTGGTGATTCAGCAAGTCCTACCGAAAGTAGAGGACAGTCTAACTGTGTAATATTGGGTCGGATAATAACAGCTTCGAATGTGCTAGGTTACAGGTTGACGTCTGCTAGTGTTGTGGGTGTTTTGCCAGATGTTAATATGTATCAAAATGATGATGATTTGTTGGCTAATGCCTATCTTAAAAAAATGACTGGGACTGAAGATAATTATATTTTAGATTGGGGCACTAGATTTGTTGCGGCAGACAATAGCGCTCTACATCGGCTATCATTTACAGTCTTAATTATTAGATCGCCAATTAGTGGTAATATAAAGACATTTATTAATAACAGTGAAGTCGTTGATTTAAGTCTTGCTGGGGCTGGTGCGAAATTATTTAATATGACTGATCCTTCGAAGACTGGTGATCTAAAAATGTGTGTTGAGGATAATGGACTAACTACACAACCTAGGATGGCTGTTTATTTAACATCTAAAACCAATAGTGCTAGTGGAGTCGAAATTTTGGGAGGAGAATCTAGCGGATGTGGCGCCTAAATAGGACTTCTAGCTGTGGTGACACCTTAATAGAGGTCTTGTTTGCTATTACTGTTTTTAGCTTAGTTGTAGTTGGGTCAATCTCAATTATGAATCAAGGTGTTAATGCATCGCAGCGCGCTCTGGAGATTACATTGGTTCGTAATGAAATAGATGCTCAGGCTGAAACTTTGCGTTTTTTGAATTCGTCATATTTGTCGGCTTATAAAACTGGTCAAATTTTAGCTGATTATGCCGTTGATTCTCCGGCTTATCAGTGGGCATATATGTCGAGTAGACTATCAGATGTGATTATATCGGATTTTGGAGTAGTTGATAGCACTTGTAGCTCATTCCCGCAAAAGGCTTTCATTATGAATACAAAACTAGCCCAATATATTGAATCACCAACTTTTAAGCCATCTGAGACATTTGCTCAGGTAAAATATGATTCATCTAACGATTCAATAACTAGTTCAAATGGTCTTTGGATTGAGGCTGTTAAGACAACCAATAATCCATTATCTCCGACTTATTATATAGATTTTCATATTAGGGCGTGTTGGAATACTCCTGGCCAAACTAAACCAGCTACAACTGGAACGATTGTGAGGTTATATGAGCCAAAATATTAAACGTCGTGGCTTTACGCTAATTGAATTGATGATAGCAATGACTTTTGTATCTATGTTATTAATTGCAATTACTATGACAGTAATTCAAATTAGTCATATTTATAAC